>ERZ842401.885-NODE-885-length-44372-cov-56.344947_pt1 | contig 44372 bp, 47 predicted proteins | sample MGYA00521270_ERZ842401 | MGnify/ENA primary metagenome ERZ842401 (study PRJEB31892, sample SAMEA3878208) | bioreactor metagenome | biome: Moose rumen | place: Sweden | collected 2011-10 | study: EMG produced TPA metagenomics assembly of the PRJEB12797 data set... | reverse complement strand
TTGCCCGTGTTGCTTGCTGACGAGCGGTCGCCCGTGTTGCTTGCAGACGAGTAGTAGCCCGTGTTGCTTGCAGACGAGTAGTAGCCCGTGTTGCTTGCAGACGAGCAGTTGCCCGTGTTGCTTGCAGACGAGCAGTTGCCCGTGTTGCTTGCAGACGAGTAGTAGCCCGTGTTGCTTGCTGACGAGCAGTAGCCAGTGTTGCTTGCAGACGAGCGGTAGCCAGTGTTGCTTGCAGACGAGCGGTTGCCCGTGTTGCTTGCAGACGAGCAGTCGCCCGTGTTATGGGATTTATGCTCATCATCGTCTATCAGGTGGCGTTTCACCCATTCGATGTGAGCTTTTACAAGCCCTGGGATTCCGATTTCAGCGCCTACGGTCAGTTCACTGCCGACAATCTTCTCATCATTGCTGTCGGTTTCGCCTCCGACTTCCACCTCGCAATATCTTGCGGGATTTCCTTTTTCGTCGCATGTCGGGTAATAATCGAACACCCGAAGGGGTGTTTCGTCGGGTGCGATAGCATGGAAGCCGTTACTGCACATCTCGATTTTCTCGCCTTTTGGCAGGGTGTAGGTCTTGCCGATTTCGTACTGCATACCACGGCATTTGAGTTCGTGGTCGAAGCCCTTGATGGTTTTGATTTTCTCGCTCATAATTGAAAAAAGTTTTGGTTTGGCAAAGTTAATTGAAATTGCACCCGCCGCGGGTATGAATCCGCAGCAAGTTATCTACAGGGTTAAAGGTCAATCTGCAAGTAGTTACCTCCACGCTGTCCCGTTCGCTGGTTGTACACGTCCACGATGCGGGCATTTGTGAATCCGTGCTCGCGGCAGTATTGTGCGAAATCCTCAGCGCAACTGCGCACATAGCGAGTTGTGAAAATGCTGATGTGACGCTCTCCGCTCTTGATTTTCTTTTCGAGTTCGTCAACGAGGTCTTGCGGCGGGTTGTAAGGCTTGGTGTATGCCTTTGCTTGTTCTGCGTTAATCATAATGCTTTGAATTAAATTGGTTAAACAAAAGGTAGTGGCCGTGGCGGCGACAAGACCGCCAAAGCCTTTTACATACAATCGCAGATTAGAATCTCGTGGTTGTCGCAATTCCGTTTTGCGATGCAACAAACCTCTTTGTTTCTTACCGCGCGTTCAAAGCGGGCAACGGTGGCACCAACAACTTTTGCTTCTTCTTCGGTTGCAATGATGTGGACGATTACTCTATCTCTTTCATCCTGCAAGTTCCTTCCACAACGGATAGTCCATGAATTTCGTTTTTGTTCCATAATCTTGATATTTGATTGGTTAAACTTGTGAATAGCAATCGTGGCGACCGTCAAGCCGCCACAATCTTTCATGATTCGATTTCCATGAAGAAATCCTCGATGTCACCGTACTCCATGTGCCAGCCTTCGGGCAGGCCGTTGTCTTCGCCGTATTCCTCCAGCAGGTCGGCGATTTTGTCGCTGATTTCGCAGGGGATGGGCAGCCTCATGCCGATGCAGTGCCAGCCGTGGTCGATTTCGTACTGCTTAAGGTTCTGCTTGACGTACTCGACGGCTCGTTTGAAATGGTTCTTTTTCATTGCGGCACGATATTGAACTCTGGGTCTCGGCTTTTCATGCCCACACACTGCAAAGCGGTCATTCTCATGACCTTTGATGGCCATGGGAGATTGTTTGCCTTCTTGACCGCCTTTTGTTCGGTCTTGTAACACACTCTCGGCACGAAATTGCCGTTGTTGTGATAGTCGATTGAAATTGTGAATAGTACCATTGCGAATTGATTTTATTTGGTTAATAGCAGCCGTGCCAGCCGCAACTAAGCCGCTGACACGATAGGTCATGACAGAAGAGGCAACAAGCTGATTTTCATTGCGCAGGGATTAACTTGTTATCGTATTTGCCGTCCTTCGAGAGAATGATGGCCGCGTGTTCGTTGGTGTTGCGCTTGTAGAATTCATCGGTGTACTCGACGCGGACTTGGTAGCACCGCCCGCCGAAGTCGCAGATTGATTTCCCAGCGACCTTGCAGGGGACGAGTTGTCCGTAGATGTTGCGATACATGAACTTGTTGCCTTTCTTGATTTGTTTGTAGTGTAGCATAACTGTAGATGTATTGGTTAATAGCAGTGGCACCAGCGACCGCAAGGCCGCCGATGCCGGTGGAGGTCAGATCCAAACGAACTCGATTTGTTCGCGCGGGTCGTCATGCCCATCGAGCGTGTCGTCAATCCACCCTGCAAGTTGCAAAGGTTTCATTTGCGGGTACCACTCGGCCAACTTGTCTTTGATGTTTTGATATTTCGCACCATCAAGAATCAAATCGGTGCTCATGTTGCAAAGCCTCATAGCAGGGATTTTGAACGGTTCCCCGACAAAATAAATGCCCATGCAAATCTGGCCCGCAAGGTCAAGAAGCATGTTTGTGAAGTGGGCGCGAAAAATCCCGCTTTTGGTTTTCACTCCCGTAGTTTTGTACTTGCCGTTGATAAGGTGGCACAATTCCATTTCTTTGGTCGTGTCCGATAGAAACATCTTGTTGAATCCTGTTGCTGTCTTTCCCATAATAAATCGAATTAAAGGTTAATAAATAGCGGGCACAGCCGAAACAAATCCGCTGCGCCATGGTGTCACTCGCTCATCCTGCGCTCGTAGTCGAGAATCTGCTCCCATGTGAGCCATTCGGGTTTGAGGTCGTCGGGGAACTCTTGCCAAAGTTTTTTCATCTTGGCAATCTGGTCGGTGACGTTGCCAGCCCAAAGGTGCTTTTCGCACTTGTTGCCGTAGCCGAGGAAATACATGCAATCGGCCTTCATGCGACCCAGGAGGCCGTACTTGTCACGGTACTGCGCCATGCGGATTTCTCGCTCGGTCGGCGGGTTGAGGATAACAAAATCGGTCGTTGGCCATCCTGGTTCACCGTCGATGTCGTCGCACGGGCAAAGGTTGTAAACCTCGCTCGGCGTCTCGCTCAACGGCGTGTTGTGGATGTCCGCCCAAAAATGTCCGTTCTCGTCTTTGTAGGTCTGGTGGCCGTTATAATTCTCGCCCACTCTCGTTAATTGTAGTGTTGCCATAATGTTGAAATTTTGATTGGTTAAACGAATAGTGCCAGCAGGGATTTCACTCCCTGCCAGCGGTGAGGATGTCGGCTTATGCGTCTGCCCAATAGGTCCAGGTGTGAATCTTCTTCACGCCGTAACGCTTGACATAGGCATTGAGCCGCTTGTCGAACTTGGCCAGCGCGAATTTCAGACCCTCAAGGATGAGCGCGGTTTCCTCGGCTGTGGCCTCCTCGCAGACCTTGCGCCCCCATTCGTTGCCGTGCCTGGAAATCCCCGCCCGGCCGTTGGAGTAGGATTGCAAGTCGATGTAGATGCGGCCTTCCTTCTTGATGAAGTCGATGTCCTCGGTGAACGTCCAGCGGTTGCGGTTGAGGAAATATTTCTGCAATCGCTCGTCGCTCGATGTCACCTCCTTGTAGAAGTCGTAGTTGGGGCCTTCATCGTGGAAACAGAACTCCGTCTTGATGCTCGGCTTGTTGAGCAGGATATAGCGGTCGCGGATTTTCACCGCGCCGACATATTCGCGCTTATAGTAGCCGCTGTCGTTGCTTTTCTCGGCGAACTCGTCGAGCCACTTGGTGAACTTGTCACCGTTGGCCACGGGTGCGCTCTCGGCTGTCGTCACCTCCGCGCCAGCGAGGAATGCCTTCACGTCGTCGAGTTTCTTGTTGCTGAAAAACCAGCAGCATTTACGCCCGTTGAACACACCGCCCAGGCGTCTCAAATCGTCCTTGATGGGCTTGGTGTCGCCTACGACCTGGAAAGCCTTCTCGCTGTAGCCCTCAACGATTTTCACGCCCGCGCTTGCCGTTTGCTCCTGCTCGTACATTGCGGCCTTGATGTCGTCGAACTCTTCGCGGTTCATCCACTCCATGCAGGTCAGACCGTCGGGCATTGCCGACGTGTCCTGAATCATAAATTCGGGGTCTCGCTCGTCCTTGTGGATTTCGCGGCACTTGGCCAGGAAATCGTCGTAGTCCTTGCAGCCAGCGAGTGCGATCCACGCGCCAGCGATGCTACCGTTGTTGTACTTGGCATAGGTGCCGACATAAACCTCCGAATTGTAAACTAAGTGTCGTTCCATAACTTATGAATTTTGATTGGTTAATAAATGCGTTGCGGCACACGGGAAGTCTCCCGCCCGTATGCCTGGAAGATTAACCCCACTTTGCGTTTTTGTAGTCCTCGCTGTCATAGCCGAGGATGTGCAAAGCGAGGAAATGAATCATGCGTTGCAGCGTTTCGTGGAATTTCTCGTAATGCTCTTTGCGCTCCCATTTCTCGTACTGCTCGTCGGTGAGCCAGCCGCGCACATCGGTATTGTACCTGATGCACTGCAAGGATTTGAGGAGCTGGCAGATTTTCAGCCGCTTGCGTTTCGTGATGTCGATTGCCCGCAGCGCATCGCCCCAGGCCAGCGGCTCGCCGTTCACCTTTTTGCCCTTGAAATATTCGTGGCAGTTGAAGATGTAGGCCAGATGCACAAACTCACTCGCCTTCGCCTCAACCGTTTCGTAATCGTAGGCGTGCGGGAAAGAACGGTCGCCGCTAAACGCATCGTAGAGGTGACGCGGCGTTTCCTTTGACATTTCGCGCCAATGATAGGCGCAGCAAATAGTCTCGCGCACTTCGGCGAGTCGGTCGATTGATAAAGGTAACGTACTCATAATCAGATTTTTTTAACGGTTAATAATAAACTCGCTCCCACGGCTGAATCCCTCCAGCCGTGAGAATTATCGTACTGCGAAAATCAGGCGACAGCCTCGGCGACCTCCTCACGCTTTTCGCGCTCTTCCTCGTATTCCATTTCTGAAATCAGGGTCTGAAAATTGTAGGAAATCCCCCAAGTGCCGAACGCGGTGAAAAACCAGTCCATCGCCCACGTCTGGAATTTCTCTAAATCCTCATCGCTGATTTTGCCGTCATCGATGCTTTTCACAACATCATCGAAACGGCCCCACGGCGCAATCTCTGAACGGATGAAACCGGGGTTGTTCCAGTCGTCGCGGATGTCGCAGAAATTGCCGTCCATCCTCGTGCTGTACTGATGAACGTAACTTTTCATGTCGTCGGCAACCTGGCCCGCGTGTATCGCGGCATATTCCTCGATTAAACTCTCGTATTTCCGCGCGTCATCGTCGTTGAGCGACATGGCGCAGATGTTGTGGATGGTGGTTTCCATTTTCTCACGGTTGATGAAATCTTTCATAATTGTTTGTTTTTTAGGTTAATATCGTACTCCCGTGACCGCAACAGCCACGGGAATAAATCAGGCGATGTCCGCAATAAAACCGCGCTCGACAACATCACCGCTGTAGCCGTTTGGTGTGGCCTCGATTTCATAGCGGCCATTATCCGCTGTCAGTGATTTGTAGAGCCGTTGCCAACCGCGCTCAATGGCTTGTTCCCGCCAGTTCTTGATGTATTTGCGGCAGGTTTCTATCTTCTTGCAGCCGACACGGTAGAAATCGTAGTCTTTGCCCGTTTTCAGCGCGTCGCTGTAGGTTTCCGCATCCGTGAAAACCTTGATAATAAATGTTTGCTGTGCCATGATTGATTTTGTTTTTTTGGTCGTGTGAGATAATTCTCGTACTCCTGGCCAGCGCAAGCCGCCAGGAATGATTTAGGCGATAATTTTCGTGATGCACAGTTGCCCGTACTTGTACGACAACTCCATGAATGTGCTCCAACGATTTTCAGACGACGAGCCGCGATAAATCTTGAACTTTTTATGACAAGCCCAATCATCTTTGCCGAGCCCGTAAACGTGTGCAAGTGCATCGTCAAGCGTGTTGTAATCCTCATCGCTCATTTGCCAGGACTTGTTAAAGTCCTCATAAAATCCGATTGTGTACTGCATAACTTAATTGATTTAATGGTTAATAATTATCGTACTACCGACGGCCTCGCGGTCACGTCGGCAATTATCGTACTCTCAAGGAGTTTTCGTACTTCCCAGGAATTATCGTACTGTCCGCGAATTATCGTACTAACAATATGAAACAATCCATTTGTCAGAAATCCACGAAACATTTGCGAAACGCCGTGTGCTGAACACGTCTATTTGCACAACATCATGTTGCTTTTTCCACTCCTTGAGCGTTTCCCTCGCGTTTTTCATCGCGTCCGCGTCACACTCAAAATCCATGTAGATGCGGGGGCTGGTGCAATCGGCCAGCCTGATGATGAAGATGTACTTTTTCATTGTCTTGAAATTTATTGGTTAAACTTGTTTGTTGTTGAACTCCCAAGCGGGTCACACCGCATGGAAATAAAACCGCTTGCACTCGCGGAAATCCAAACCGTATTGCGCAAGCTGTTCTTTGCTGATCCCGAAATTTTTCATGCGGTTTCGCAGGGAATTGTACCACCGCTCCCGCTTCTCCAGGAACAAATCGCGCTGGGCGTCGGTCTTGAAACCTTTGGCCAGCATCATTTTCAAATCTTCCAAGTCCCAGCGGGCCATCTTCACGGCTCGCAGGGCGATGGGTTGCGAGAGCCAGCCAGCAAGCCAGCCCTCGCCGTGATTCTTTTTGTTTCCCATCGTCACGAGAATTTAAGCGACTGAAATCTGCTTGATGGTCAAGTGCTCAACCTGGTAGCCCAGGTCGATGAACATTTGAACACTCGCAAATAAATCTGACAATCTGCTGTCCTCACGGGTGCAGCGTGCACCGTTCACGAAAAATTCTGATTTGTAGCTCATAATCTTAAAAATTTGTTGGTTAATAAATGTTTTGAACTGTGAGCCGCGGCGGGGAATCGAACTACAGCCGAAATTCATCGGCTCCCGCCAGCCCTGGAATTGAACCGCCAAACCTGGCGCGGCTTGATTAGAGGAACGGCAGCGGGTTTCTCACCGCCGCCGCCCGGTGTGGCTCATCTCCGTTTTTCAGGAACCTGTCGCCACGGATTTTGCCAGCCGCGCCGCTGATATTGCTACCAGCCACACGGCCAGCGATAACCAAAAAATTCAATTATGGTTTCTCCAGTGTTACCGCGCTCATATCGTCACCCGAAATCGTTCGGGCGATCCCTCGCTTGTTTCCTGTCGCAAAGCGAGCACCGAAATTGAACGGTGGAGTTTTCCAGCAGCTGGCAGCGGTGGCGCGTCTCTGGCTGATTCATCAGCCGTGACGGAGGCCACATAACAGCCGCGGGAACTTTCACCATTTTATCGGCGGCGGTCTAATCATGTTAAAGGAACGAGGAACGGCCACCAGATCGGCAGCCGTTCATTTTGTCGCTGGTATTGAGTCGAACAATACAAACACCATGCAGCGGGGATTAACTAACACAAAAGGCACAATAAAAAGGGACCGACAAAATTTGTCGATCCCTTCAGTCGGTTGTAACAGTTATTCAGCGTTGAGGATGCCGGCGGGGATGTAGTCCCGGATTTTGGCAGGATCCGCGCCCTTCTCAATGAGTTCTGAACAAATTGCGCTCAATGCCTGGGCTTGTTTGCGTAACTCCTTCCCCCTTCTCGCAGCTTTCGCGGCCATGTCGGTTGGCATATTGCAAGACCTTAGAGCCTGCCAGCATGCCAACCATGTAGCCGGACGGACCTTATAACGGTAGGATTCCGAGAATGTTACACCCAGAACGGTTGCGGTTGCGGTTGCGGTTTGGTAGTCATTTTCGCCATTGTCGTCGTCATCGCCGGGCGCATGGTGGGTGATTGTGTTACAATCCCCTGCGTCTAACAGTTCATCAATCCAATCGAAAATGTCGGTATTGACATTTTTCTGATCGATAGGAATGAATAGGCGAACATCCCCAAAATTGGGGTAATTCCTTAACTCCTCAACGAACTGTGAAACGGTGCAAGATTCTGAACCACGGCCACGGCACTCCTTTTGTGCCTGCTTTACGGCCTCCAGTGGTGCAAGACCTTCACCGATCAACTCCAAGGCCCGATTGTTGGCAGCCGTTGTATCGCTGTCAATCTTGAGCCAAGAGCGGAGCGCGGAGAACACAGCCGTTTTACTTGTGTCCTTGTCGTCCGCATCATGGGCGATGGGCTTAACCTTTGCGCCCTTTGTGGTTGTCGCATCATCCACGGCGGGAGCAGGCAGCACCTGAGCAGGGTTATTAACTGTTACTTCATTCTTGTTGGTGGTTTTTTTTGTTCGTGCCATAAGTTAAATGTTTTGTGGTTTGCCCTCGATGGAGGACAAACCGAGTTAATATTTATGTTAGTTAATCATTTCAAAGATCGTTAAACCCTTAAACACTGCCACATCCGGAGAGCATCCCCCAGGAAAGGCGCGATATTTAAAGGAGCGTTTTACAATGCAAAGATAATACAAATAAATAACATAGCAAAAAATTAAGCAATTATTTTCTTAATGAATGTTAATAAAATAGCCAAAATTGGTAATTTGGATTGAGTCTAAATAAGGACTATATAACACTACCGAAAACAGTAGTCACACCCTCACACCCTCACAGCTGATCACAACCGACAAGTAGCACCCAGGCCGGGCGACATCTCAAGACCTAATAACACCCGGCACCGCTGGAATGCCGAGGAACAACCGCGGCCGCTCCTGTTAGCTGTTAGTAGTCGAGGACAAGACCAGCGAGGACAACCGCCGGACAGCGAGAGCAAAAAAAGGAATGAAAAAGGAGAAACAAAATGCAACAAAAATGGAGGTTAATTGGTTGTGCCACAAGCAAATACGTTATAAATATAATGTATTTTTCGCCGTGTTAAATTGTCGTTTTAGACCCCCGCACCCCCAAAAAATAGGGAAAACCGCCCGTATATGACCCCTGGCCGAGATTTTTTAATTTTTTTCAGATTTTCCCCCAAAAATCATTGGTTTTCGGTGGTTTTTCTTTGTGTTTGTGTACCAGATGTAGTATTCGTGGCCAAAAAGTGTAGGTATTTGCCCAAAATCGTAAATTGCTGATAATAAGTTGTTATCTTTGCAAAAAATGTAGCTAATGTAGCTAATGTACCAAATTCTCTACATTGAGATTGATGGTTTTTTGTTTTAGATATATGTATGTCTGTTTCGGGTTCCAATAGCAGGTTGTCGTTGATAGACGATTTATGTGGTGAGGTTTATGGTGCTTTGCCGCAGAAGGCCTTGATGCACGCTTACCAGCAGGCGAATTTCGGTGACAGGGTGTATGGTTATCAGGAGTGTGTCTTTGATGCCTGTTCCCGCGTGTTCCGCAGCCGCATGGGTGAGGTGTATTACTTTGACGGCAGGGTTTGGCGTGTGCTCAACGACATTGTTCTTGAAAATTCCTTGAGCAAGGCGTTGGTTCGCCGTGGAGTTCCCAAGCACGATGTCGTGAACTGTCGTGGCAAGTTGCTGCACAGTGCCCGTGGCGGGGCTTTGTTGTCGCCTCTTGAGAGTCGTCCTACGGTGGTGGCCTTTGCCAATGGAGTGTGGGACTTCGGTGACATAGATAACCCTGTGCACCATCCGTTTGCTGACCGTATGCCCGTGACAGATGTGTTGCCTTATGATTATGACCCGCAGGCGGTGTGCCCCCGCTGGGATGCGTTCCTGTCGAGTGTCTTGCCCAAGGTCGAGATCGTCAAGTTGCAGAAGTACCTCGGTCTGGGTTGTGCCGATAGGCGGGCGCTCACGCACAAGGTCGAGGAGACGCTGTGGCTTGTCGGCGGCGGTGCCAACGGCAAGAGCACTGTGTTCGATGTGGTAAGGCATGTCTATGGTGCTGACAACATCAGTTATCTGGGTTTGGACTCGCTGTTGAGCGGTTCTTCCGAGGTCAGGGCGCGGTTCATCGGGTCGATTGCCGGCAAGCTGTTCAATTACTGTTCGGAGGTTCAGTCGGACGACATCAGCCGTTATTCGGACACGTTCAAGTCGTTGTGTTCGGGTGAGCCGCAGACGATACGTCGGCTCGGTCACAATCCCGAGACAGCCTATGACATACCGTTTCTTGTTTTCAACATGAACCGCAAGCCAGCGAACCGCAACCTTGACAGGGCGATTGTCCGCAGGCTCTTGTTCGTGCCGTTCCGCACGACCATATCTGCCGAGGACATGAACCGCGAGCTCGTTGGCGAGTTGCTGGAGGAGTTGTCTGGCATCCGCAACTGGATGATTGAGGGTTTTCGCATGCTCGTGCGTGACGGGTTCCGTTTCGGTGACACGCTGGCCGTCGATGAGGACATGGAGGAGTACATGCTGGAGAACGGCCAGAGCGTGCAGGTGTTCCTTTCGCGCAGGGGTTACGGCTGTAACCGCCGCACCGGGCATTGGGACGACAGGCCTCAGTGGGTGTCCGCATCAGCGCTCTACGGCGACTATGCGTCGTTCTGTTCGAGGATGCTGGTGGACGCCCTGCCGCAGCAGTCCTTCGGCAGGGAGATGGCCCGTCTGGGCTGGAACGAGGCGGGCCACAACCGCAAGCGCACCTCACAGGGGCACGTCTATGGGGTGTTCTGCGCTGAGAAGATAAAGTATGCGTTAGACGTTTAATTCACTATACACTATGGACAATAACACAGAGAAAAGCAAGAGGAAATGCCCCGTCTGCGGCAGGTTCGCCAAGGCGGAGGCTGTTGAGAAGCACGAGAAGGCGGTGAACGCCATGCGTGAGGCGCTTGCCGAGTGCAGGGAGGCCATCGCCCAGAAGGACAGCATCATCGACACGATGAAGGCCAACCTGTCGCTCTATGAGACCGAGCACGACAAACTCACCCGCAAGGTGGACAACCAGAAGGGTGAGATTGCCAGGCGCGAGAAGACCATTGCCGCTTTGAGGGCAGAGCTCTCCGAGCGCGGAACCCGCATCGCCGAGGTGGAGGTGGAGAACAAGTCGCTGGCCGCCAAGCTGGATGTTTACCGCAGCCGCGGCCTGTGGGCGAGGATCATCAACAGTAAAATCTAATCACTCTATTCATTATGGGAAAGATTCAGATTGGACGAGACAACAAGAGAGAGTACGAGTCGGTGAAGTTCTTCGCCGAGAGTGTGAAACCCGAGAAGGAGGCAGCCGATGAGGTGCAGCAACAGGCAGAACCCGCCGAGGTCGTTGAGGCTCCAGCGGAGCAGGCACGGCAGGAAGGTCAGGAAGAGCCAGCGCAGGAGGCGCAACAGGCTTCCCAGGAGAAGGAAATGCCCGTGGCTAAACAATCCAGGAAGAAAGGAGGGAAGCGATGACTGGCGCAGAGAACTTGATGAACACGGTGATCAATTCGCTGTCGATGATTGACAGGGGTTTCACCGTCACGCTGACCGTGCAGCCGCACGACTGGGACTACGACGGCGATGATTACGATGAGGAGATGGGCGACGATTTGGGTGAAATGCATAAATCCGATGGGGCCAAATGGCCGAAGGTCGGTGACGAGGTATGGTACAAGACCAGGCACGGCAACCACGAGCGCGGTAAGGTCAAGGTCGTTTGCCACAACACCATCCAGTTGGGCAACAACGTCACCCTTGAGCGCCGTCATTGTATTGTTACACCGTTTAAGGTCGGCGACGAGGTTTACTTCGACTGGTGTGGCCACATCAAGCACGGCACTATCACCGAAATAGAATCATTCGACAGAGTGAAGTGCAGGACATTAGGCGAGACATACTTCGTTACGGTTAAGACCTTGTTCGACTCTGTTGACGACCTGTTGCACTACCTAAAATCCACTGCCGATGAGTGAACCCAGGAAAATCCCATACGGCAAACCAGCGAGGGTAGGGAACTACCGCATCTGGCGCAGCAAGTACCCTGTCGGCAAAGGCAAGGACAAGGACTTCATCGACCAGATCAACGTCGGCAACCTTGACGGCACATGGCAGGTAAAGGTCCCCGCCACGTTCGAGATGTATGCCATCCTCACCGAGTTGTACGCCGACGAGGGGAAGCAGCACATACTCGCCGAGTATGTCAACAACATGGCTTTCGTCACCATCACAGGCAACGGATATTTCCAGCGTGCCGTTGAACTGGTCGCCATCGCCTACGCCAATCCCTCGCTGCTTACCAAGAAGGACAAGCAGCACAAGGCTTTCGTCAAGAACGCCGATGCGCTCATCAAGGCTTTCCTCGAATGGCGCAAGGTCTATGACGAGCGTGTGAAGCTGGACGAGCCTACCGAGCAGGACGACAGGCAGGACGAAATCGCCAGTGAGATGATTGACGAATTGGAGAAGGAATAATTTTCTTACTCGCCCATATTTTCTTCGGGAGCGGTCTCTTGGCCGTTCCCGTTTTCTATCTCTGCCCGGGCCTGTTCAATCATCGGCTGAGTCCTTGCGATGATAGCGTTCATCTCAATAGGTCTCACCTCCCTGCCGCCGTTGGCCTTGACAAATTCGTTGTATGCGAACAGCAGGGGGCACTGGTTGCATTTCAGCGGAAAGAAGAAGTGTATGGTCTCCTCGCCGTTCTCATCGACCTCCTCGCGCTTGTAGCCCATGATGTCTGCGAACTTCATCAGTCCCTCGATGCGTTCCTTGCTGTCGTAGGGCTGTTTCATCGCCGCCTGCATGATGAGCCTTGCCGTCTTGGTCTTGTCCATCAGTTCCTCATCGTCGGTGGCGATTGAGGCTACCGACTTGTGCTGTTCCATGCGCTTTGCGATGAGCCGTTTTATCTTTTTGTCGTTGGCCACGCTGTTGCAGGCCGACGTGTAGGCGTTGCCAGCCAGGGAGCCGTATATCGAGTTATAGGCGATGGCGAAGGCGTCGTTTTCCGAGTAGCCGAGCACGCGCAGGTCGGCGTAAACCAGGTCTTCTACCCTGTCGTGTCCGAGTTTCTTTGCCTCGGTTCTTTTCGGTGTTGATATTTCCATAGTTATAATATATCTTCTTTGCTGAATACTGGAACACGGAAACACATACAATTTGGATGCGGATAAGCCTTCGTGAAAATCTCTTCTATATCGGGATAGAAACCGCTTTCCGAGTCGCAAATATCGCAGTTGTAATTGCTACCCCTCAGTTGCAGATACCCGACCGCGCCTTGTTCTTTGAAGTCAAGTCCCTGGTTGTGCATCCACGTCAGTTGCAGGGTGATTTTCGCCATGTTCACCACGTTGGTGCTGCCGTTGTTCGATATGCCCACCGCCCCGTACTGGATGCCCCTGCTGCGGATATAGGTCGCCGCAAACTCCTGCCACCGCTTGAACGTGGCCACCACCTGCGGGATGGTGTAAATCGAGTGCAGGTGCGACTTGACGATGTTGATGGCGTCTGCCAGCGGCACGCCGTGGTATCGCAGTGCTGCGATGGCGGCTTCCCAGTCCTTCATCATCTTGTACAGGTAGCCATCCAGTGTGTCTTGCAGGTTGTTGCCCCCCTTGCCCAGCAGGGCCATCCAAGCGGCGAGTATGCTTATCCTGTCCCTGTCGTCAGTGACCCTTGTGGAATACTCGTATATGAGCGAGAGAATCCTGTCCTCGATGTCATCCATCACTTCTGAAATCTCGCTCATCATGTCGCTGTTGAAAGCCGACGAGAAGTAGAGCGTCTTCGGGTCTGCGTTGTACTGGTAGCAGATAGTGACGATGCGTTCCGCGCCGTCGGCGATGATGGCGTCGATACGTTCGCCGAGCACCCCTGCATACTGTTCCCGCAGGTTGATGAAGCGTTTGGCCGCTGCGATGTCCTCCTGTGTGGGGACTTTGTACTTGCTTGTGTCGAGTTTTATCCTAATCGGTTGTGCCATTATATCCAGTCTAAAATAGTTGGTTCTTTAGTCTCTTTCCTCCAGACAAACCATGCGTAACTGACTGCCGAGCCACCATGCTTGCGCATATAGTCGAAGTCCCCGTTTTTGGCGCACAAGACCCTCTCGATGCACTGTAAAACCCTGTGGGGGGGGTAGTTACGGAATATCTTCTCGTACCTACCCTTGCTTTCAAGGAACGTCGTTTTCAGGAAAAGGCATACCAGCGAGCCTTCTGGAACGAGTTCAAGCGAGTGCAATACGAAGTCAGTGGCATACTTGTAAGGTGGGTTAGTCACGATGGCGAAGTCACCCTCAAACGGAGGTTCGGTCATCGTGAAGAAGTCCTGCACCTCGCCGTAGCCACGGTCGATAAGGTCGTAGGACTTCACTTCGTGCCCGAGTTCAATAAGTCTTTCGGAAAGGCAGCCGCTCCCGCAGGCTGGTTCAAGAATCTGCTTGGGGAGGTCGATTTTCTTTTTCAGCAGGTCTATTGCTTCTGGCGAAGTAGCGTAGTAATCGTGCGTTTCCCGTTCCTTGTCGGTGTGGTTGCTCGCGCCGAGCGTCTTGAAGATGCTGTTGCCGTCACCAGTCCAGTCTTTGTTTCTTGTCATTGATTTCGTCTTTTACTCGCTTGCAGGCGATGTCGTAATATTCCTTTTCTTTCTCTATCCCGATGAAGTGTCGGTTTTCCCTCACGGCTGCCACCAGTGTCGAGCCAGAGCCAGCGCAGAAGTCGAGAATTACCCCCCCGCATTGGTGTAAGTCCTTATTAGCCAACTCATTAGGTTGATTGGCTTTTGGGTCGGGTGGAGTATCTTGTCGTAGTCACGTTCAAAGTTGATGACGCTTTTCGGGTACTTCCAGTTGGTCGGCTCGGTAAGAGGCAGGTCTTTGAAACCGCCGTAGCACCTTTGCGTGTGCTTGTGGTTGCCGCCGCCCCTTGTGTGTGACTTCTCACCCCATTCCATTTGCGGGTTATAGGTCGGCAGTTTCTTGTAGAACACGCAGATGTCCTCATGGTTGCGCAGAGGCATACGGTTCGCGTTGAGGAAACCAGAGGTTCGGTTGCCCTTCTTCCAGACGATGTTGTAACGCCACAATTTCGGGTTGGACATCATCAGTCTTGCCGTGAACATCCCTTGACCGAACAACACGATTGCCCCGTTGTCCTTGATGATGCGCTCCAGTTGCGCCCACATCGACTCAAACGGGATGATGCTGTCCCATTTGGCCGATGCGTTGGAACGTGAGAGCTGGCCATACGGCGGATCGCAGATGATTGCGTCAATGCTCTTGTCGGGTATTGACGGCATGATGTCGAGGCAATCGCCCAGTTGTATCGTGTCGATAAGGTCAGTCATAATCAATTAGTTAGTGGCTTGCGTCCCATTTCTCCCATCCGTTGCGCCCTTCATAGTTGCCGTTAGCATCCCACTTGCGTCCTGTCAAGTTCGGTCTGCCTGCGCCTCTTCCAGTGGCTACTGAGCCAGCCTTTTTCTTCGACTGCTTGGCTTTCGGGTCTTTCTCGGAGTCGTCGGTGATGTCGTTCTGAGCCTTGATGACCTCTTTCTGAGCCTCGGTGTTGATTTCCGAAAGTTCTTCCTGCATCTCTACGGCATGGTCATTCTGGATTTCGATGCGCTGTTCCTCGACAAGCAACTGGTGCATATCGGCATCGTGCTTCTCTTGCAGAATCCTTTCCCATTCTTGGGGTGTTGCATAGGGTAGTTTTTCCGAAGCGGTCTGTTTGGACAAGAATCCACCAAGCACAGCGGTGTTTAAATTTTGAGTTAACTCGCTGAGATTTAGGTGTATATATGGCTCAATATAGTGGCGTATATTCGTCTGCGTGAACGCCAGTCGGTTCTCGCTCTCGATGCCGTAGCCCCAAGAGAAAATCTCAATCATCTTGTCCACACAGCCATCATACTCCTGCGCGTCAGCCATCGCCTTCTCGTAAGCGTCGCTGTACATGATTTTCAGCGCGACGCCGGGGGTGTCGCCCGATTTCAGTTCGGGGGTCTTCACCGCAAAAGACTGCTTGTAGATGCACTCCTCCAGCTTATCGAGTTCCGCTTTATAGGCGTTGCTCGCATCCTGTCGGTTGAGGAAACCAGCCTCTCCGTCGGTGGGCAGGAACATGATTTTGCTCGCGTAGGACATATCCCCATCTGCGATGACCTCGCTGCCCTCGCCACGGACGTACATGATCGGCAGGCCGAAGTCATGGTTGCTATGCGCAAGGTTGCTGAAAGCGCTCTCATAGTGCTCGATGGTTTCCTGTGAGAACGTCCAGCACGGACCGTTGTCGTCGCGCATATAGGCCACGGGGATGCTATCGAAGCCGTGCGGACGCTCCTCCTCCAGCTTGTAGCCGCTGATGTTGAACAGGCTGTAAACCGCCCGTTTCGCCCTGTCGAAGATGCCGTCTGCGTCGCCGTCGGCCACAAAGCGGTAGTAGTTATCGTCATCCCACACGTCGATGTACCGCTTGATGACCGTGCCGTCCTCGGCATAGTTGCAGTAAGTCCTCGCCAGCGTGTTCATTCTGCCAGTCTGCATGTCGTAGTGAGGATAGAGCCTGTCGCCGTTTAGGAAAGAGAACGTGCGCCAGCCGAACTTGCCTTTGTCCATGAAACCGACGAAAGCGCCGTCGCCCGTCGCCTTGACCGACTTGGCAAGCTGGTACCATGCCACCTCCATGTTCTTGTTCGCCCAGCCGTTGCGGAACTCACCGAACACCTTGCGCGTGCGGTCATCCACCTTGTTGTCCGAGAGCTCAAACATGATGTCGTTGCCGCACAGGTGCGTCAGGTGCTTGGTGAGGATAATCTGCTGGAACGAGAAAGCGTAGCGGGGGATTTCCTGGATGTACCACCTGCCGTCTTCCTCGTTTTTCTGCCAGATGTCGGGATAGAGCGAGTGGTCGTTGATGGCGTGCCCGGCAGGGTCGAGTTCACGCAGGAACTGTTCCTGTGACACGATTTTCCTGCGCAGTCGGTCTCGCTTGACGGGGACCTCCGTAGGCTCCTCGATAAGATGCCCCAGGTCGGTGGAGTCGGGCATTACTCTTGTGAACGGCATCTTGGTGAGCAGTTCACGGATTTTTTTGTCGTTTTGTGTAGCCATTGAATTTGTGTGTTATCGTGGTGAAAGTCTTGTGATGCGCATGTGCTTAGAGGCTCCCTTCGCCCAGTTTGGGACACTGACCGAGTGTTTCAGCTCGAAGATTTCCCGCATGAAAAGCGCCTCGAAGAAGTCGGGCGAGTGGCCCACGATGGACTTGCTCTTCATCTGTTCCTTGTGGATGATGCACCAGCCCTTGTCCTGTTTGCTCATGTCCTGGCGCACGCATTTGCGCTCCAGTTGCAGGATGTCATATAATGTGCGCACGTCCTTGCCGATTTTGTACTTTCGGCTCAGAAGCGAGTTCTCGATGCTCCAGCCGCATTGCTGTGTGCGCTCGGCGAACTTGTAGGCGCACTGCGACTTCTTGTTGTCGTACAGGTTCTTGTCGCGCCTGTCAACCGCCTCAAGGTTGTTGAACGGCACGGCCTTCGGGAAAGCGCCTTTGAGCACCTGTCCCATTCCGTTGAGGTCGTATGAGAAATTCTGCTCCAGCACGCCCCACTCGCGCAGTTTGGCGGCGAGCAGTTCAGTGGTAGTGTAAGGGTCGCGTCGGCACACATAGACGTCGGCCACATGCCAGCCGATCCAGAACCATGTCACGCAGTTGTCGCCGCCAGTACCTGCGATGTCGCAGGTGGCGCGCCGCACTCCGTCGCCCGTCATGTGGGCGTTCTGGAAAATCTTGTCCATGTGCATCGGCTGTATGAGGTCGTCGCTTGCCTTGATGACGTCCCAGTTGCCGTCAAACTCCCTTGCCCTCACTTCGGGCGGCTGGTTGAGCAGCGATGCGATGTAGCCGGGGTCGTTCTTCAACAGCGCCCTGTTCTCGTTGAGCGAAGCCTTGATGAACGTCACCGACTTGACGAAAAACGATGTCTTGGTGTAGCCCAGCTTTGCCCAGCTCTCATCCCATGCGTCGTCAATCAGTTCACGGCATTGCGCATAGACCTCTTCGGGTGTGTAGCCCCAGATGATGTTGTCCACACTGTTGTCGGGCATATAGCAGTAGCGTACCACGCCGTTGCGCTCTGGTATGGCGAACCCTTTCAGTTCGGGGTGTTTCTTCCCGTCCGAATAGATGGTGTCCTCTTTGCCTATCCACCAGTCGAGGAACTTGCGGAGCCAGCTTAGGGGGTCGGGGTTGCATGTGCCGAGGATGCGCGAGTGTACGCCGACCGTGTTTCGGTTGCATGTCTGTATGAACTTGAACATCTCGAACGGCATCTGCGGCAACTCGTCGATGCCGATGTAGGCGAACTGCTGTCCGCGGTACTTGATGTCAAAGTCAGACATAGGCATGTCGTAGTAGTCAAGGCCGAGTTTTGCTCCCGAACGGAAGTTCCAGGTCATATCGTCCTTGCTCTTGTTGTACTTGCCGATTTGCCTGAACCATCGCCCGCCCTCGTTGATGATGTTCTCGAAGTCGTCCTTGTTGCGTCGGAAGATGATGCCGTTGAAGTGCTTGTTGGCGATGTCGTAGAGCGGCTCCATGAGCATAGTCACCGTGTTGTGGTTGATGTTGAAGCCCTCCGTGAGGTACAGGTGGTGCTTGCCCGTGATGGTGATGCAGCGGCATTTCGCCTTTTCCTTTGGCTTGGTGATGCGGATGATTTTCTTCGTCAGGATATTGTCAGACGTCGGCTTTGTCGGTGTATCGGCATTGTAGTGCGCCCTGTCCTGGTAGCACATCTTCAAGAACATATCCGCATCATTAGGCGCGATGAAGCTGATGCGCCAGTAACCGACACGTTCAGGGTCGTCCTCCACCTGTGATATTTTCGCCCAGATGCCCAATGAGCGGGCGATGTCGGCCACTTGCTCAATGAGTTTCTTGTTAGGCACTTCAACGTATGGATGCTTTTTCTGTGACTTGCCGTTGTGGTACATGAACCCCTTGAGGTAGTCCCAGCGCGCCTTGACCGATGCCGTCCTGTACTCATCTGGCACGAAAGCCAGCTTGTTCATCCTGCTTCGTGTGATTTTGCGCCTTGCCTCGTCAGGGATGCCCCGCACATAGTATTTCCCGTTGACCTTGTTCTTTGTCACCTTCATGCCCATCGTCGTGAACAGCCTTGCCGGGTAGAACTTCTGCTTGTACAGCGGTATTCCAGACTGCTCAAAATGGAAGCAGCCGTCGCCGCACGAATATCCCAGCAGCATCGGGTGTATCGGCAGGTCGAGCTCAGTCTTTTTCTCGTTCATCTTCACCTCGCCGCAAAGCGGTATCTCGGCGAAATGCTGGACGCCAACACGCTTGGACATCGGGAACTGCGCCCCGATGACATACTGGTTCATTATTTCCCTCGCTCCCATCTCACGGAAATCCTCGTCTGGAGAGAGTCTTGCCCAGAAACGGTGGTTGTCCATGCAGTCTATCCTCGTGCCGTCATCGAAGTAGAACGAGTAGTAGGTGTGTTCGCCCTGCTCGTAGATGGCGCTCACCTTCTGCACCCCCTCGTAAGGTGTGCAGATGAGGTCGCCCACTTCGAGCTCGCCCATCTTCCTGTACCCGCTTGGGGTGACTACTTTCGTGTTGTATGTGTTGGCCTTGCCTCCGCCGCGGTTGCCTCCGAACACTGTGATGTCCGCGCAGTTTCCGAGTCCTCTCTCCTGCGCCCCGTTCTGTGCGATGAAGCACTTCGAGTTCTTCTTGCCGTCTTCGGCTTCCCTCAGTTTCTCGATGTAATCCAGCGAGAGTATCGGCGTGCCAAGCGGTGTGTTAAGGCCAGTGGTGCCCTGTGTAAAATCCATAGTCAAATGCCGTTAAATTATATTTTTGCAAAGTTATGTATTTAATGCGTTCGGTTTTCCGTAAAGGCAAGTGGCACAAAAGATTACCACCCCTATTTACCATGTTATACATTATAAAAAGACTGCTCTTTCGGTTAATTTTGTGCATAAAATCCCGCCCGAAAGGATGAGGAACGTCCGCAGGGCGACAATAAACAGATTAACTGAAAAACATAATGCAGAAAGACATTCTCATTCAAGAATTAAGGACCCGTGTCGGAGAAGACGACGCGAAGGTCATCAGCGACAAGACGTTTGACGGGTTTGCCGAGAACTACCTGTCTTTGTTCGAGAAAGACGACGAGATCACCGACGACACATGGAAGGCTCCCGTTGCGGCATTGAAGATGTTCGCAGGGCAGAAGCGCCATGATGACAAGGTGTTCACTGAGCGTTACAAGAGCGAATACGAGGCACAGCACCAGAAAGATGTTGACGCCCGCATAGCCGACGCCACGGCAAAGGCAATCGAGGAGTTCAAGAAGACCCTGGAAAACGCAGGTGACAAAGGTGGTGACGGCGATGGCGAAGGCACCAAGCCCGACCACAAGCCCGACGACGGTATGGAGGAGCGTATGCGCGCTTTCATGGAGAACGCCCTCAAGGAGCGGGACAAGCAGATTGAGGACTTCAAGAACACCATCAAGGAACTCACCGAGTCGCAGAAAGAGCGGGAAAAAACCGCGCGAATCGGCAGCGTCAAGTCTGCCCTGAAGCAGTACCTGCTCGACCTCAAAGCCAACAACGAGGCTTGCATCGACGATGCCCTTGACGGCATCGACTACGGTGACGAGCCCAGCCTTGAGGACTTCAAGCAGACCGCGGTAGCCGCCTACGAGAAGCGCTACAAGCGTTACTACGGCGATGGCGGCAAGCCCTTCGGCGGAGAAAGCGCGGGAGGCAGCGGCGGCGGTTCTGGCTCAATCGTCAAGAGCCACATCGAGCGCGTGCAGCAGCAGGTGAAGGATGCGGAGGACTACGCCAAGGAGACCGAGGCGCGCTTCGCCAAGTGACACTGCCACAGCGTGTAAACAAACAAAAGAAAACAAAACAGATTAACTATGAGTTACAACGGAACAATCAACAACTACGTCAAGTTCTCCAAGAAGATTGGCGGTATCCGTAAGGCATACGAGGGGCACAACCTCCCCTGGATGTACTACGGCGGATTCAAGTTCCCCTCGCTGGACGTCCTGCCCGCATCGGGCAATGTCCTGCCCGCGTTCACTCCCGTGAAGGTTGATGAGGAGGCTCGCACCATCGTGCCCATGTACGCTTTCAGCGTCAAGGCCGTTGACAGCACCGCAAAGACCATCACCGTGAACAAGGATGTTGAGGGAACCCGTGCCAAGGTCGGCATGAAGCTCATGGCTCTTGGCGCAAGCCTGGCCACCGCAGCCCAGACCGTGGCCACCATCAGCGCCATCGACAGCAGCGCAAGCGACGTCGATGTGCTCACCGTGGACAATGTTGTCGGCTCGGCTGGCGCAGTCATCGTCGAGGCTGGCTCTGACAGCAAGATCAAGGTCGTCCCCAACGGCCTGACCCCCTATGACACCTGTGTCGATGAGGATGCTTACGCACTCGACGGCGATGCCGTCTGGGGCGCAGATGCTCCCATTCTGGAGCGTCGCATCGTGCCCATCCCCGACCTCGTGAAGAAGGCCCTCAAGGACGCCGACTGTGTGTTCAAATTCTCTAACCGCAAGTAAAAAAGGAGGACTGATTTATGGCAACATTAAGAGATTCAAGTCTTTATCAGATTGGCAGCCTCGGCAAGTTCGTCACCGCTGAGGAGTTCGGCAACCTGCTGGACAACGCTAACGCCAAGTACAACGGTGCCCTCTGGAAGCGCTATGCGAACTGGGGAACACCTACCGACGACCGCGAGTGGGTACAGTCTCAGACCAAGACCCCTATCCTTGTCCGTGCATCCGTGCTGGGTTCACACTCACCCAAGCCCCTGCGTAACACCGAGGGCTGGGGTGTTTACGGCGGTACCCTGCCCAAGATCGGTCACGGCTTCCAGCTCGACCAGGACGACTTTATCACCCTGCGCAAGGCAGCCAAGCTGAGCGACATGTCGTTCGGCGACAAACTCATCGACTCTTTCGTGCAGAACTCGACCAACATGCTCGGCGGTATTCACAACGAGTTGAACTACATGACATTCCAGGCCATGTCAACCGGTGAAATCCATGACATTCCCGTTGACGGAGCACGCTACGACTTCAAGTTCGAGATTCCCGACGAGAACTTCGCGACCCCCAAGGCTGACTGGTTCACCTGGACTGGTGCCGCTGGCAGCCGTGTACTCGGCCCCAACGCAAACGCCGATGTTGTTGAAGACCTCATCACGTTCCAGGACTACTACACCGACGAGTTGAGTCTGGGTCTGAACCACTGGAAGGTCAGCAAGAAACTGTTCCGCATGATGCTCGCCCATCCCAGTGTCAAGAGCGCCTACGCTGCACGCTACGCCACCAGCGGCAACACCGCCGACCTGCGCGTTCCCCAGAGCACTCTGCTCGCTTTCCTGCGCGACGAGATGGGCATCTGGCCCTTCGAGGTGATTGACTACAAGTCTCGCCACGAGGAGGACGGTCGCCCCGTTGTCGATGCCCCCGCTTTCGACGAGCACAACCTTGTCGCTTCGACCACCGCTTTCCGTCCCTTCGAGATGAAGTGCATGAACAGCATCCTCAAGGACCGCATGGGCATGGGCGGGCAGACCGAGGCCGACCTCTACGCGCTGGTTGAGGGCCGCATCGTCGTGCTGAATAGCTGGCGTGAGCGTCCCAACATCGCCAACACCGTTGACTGCGAGTTGTTTGCAGGCCCCGTCTTCAACAACTTGCGCGAGCATGGTATCGTCACCGTCTGGAAGGACGATGAGTAACCCTTAACTGACGAGTAGCGATGGCCGAGAACTCACAGACCGCATTAGACTACATCAACGGGTTATTCCCTGGTGTGGCAATCACCGAGAGCATCATCAGCAATATCCTCTTCAAGACGGGTATTGACCCCGATGTCAGTTCCTATGACCTGACCGAGAGGGAGCGTGATTTGGCGTATGCCTACCTCATCCTCTATCTCCAGCCTGGCATGGGCACATCCCAGAGCGTCACCGACAAGGACGGTGACTGGGAACACTCCGAGAAAGTGAGTTCATGGACTTATCAAGACCGTGTTGGCCTGTGGCGCATCGCCAAAGCCCTGTTTGACAAATGGGGGGTGGAGGACGAGCTGCTCAGTTCCTCTGCCCCGCAATGGGGCTTCAAGGGCACAGGTTTCCATAAAATCCGCAGGTATAACCGCAGGTGCAGATGATTACCAAGGTCAATAATCCGCGATTCCCGCATTGTTGCAGGATTGTCCGTCAGCAAGAGGCAGGCCCTCTTGAGGACGCAGGGCATGACGTTGTGATATATTGCGGCGAGTGCAGGAGTTACGCCCGTGACACTGTGTCGGACAATGGAGAAGTAAACGCCTCGTACAGGTGGCTCGCATTGCCTTTGAAACAGGACGAGTGGACGGACGAGACCCTGCCACTGGAGGGTGACAAGGTTGAGGTCTGCAAGGGGAGCCACAAGGAGTACGGTCTTGTCGTTGACAAGCGTCCAGGCAATTTAGGCACCCATATCCTTTGGAAGTATGTCCGCAACTAAGGCACAGATACTGAAAGCCGTCGACGATTACCGAGAAAAGATAATCGCCGAAGTACAGGAGCGATGCGAGGGTTTCTGTGAGCAACTTGTGTATGCTGCCATCAAGAACAGGAAAATTGCTTTTGATGCCCACGACTTCACTGGAAACTTGCTCAATTCAATCGTTGTGTGCCTATATATGGAGCGAAAGCCTTTGACCGCATGGTATGCGGCAGATACGCATATCCCAAAGGCCATACAGGTTGAGATGTCCTATAAGATGAATAAGAAACTTAAAAACAAGACATACTACTTCAAGAAGGATTATAGTGGCAATGTGTCGTCTTATCAGCCAGAACTTGTGACTGATGAGAGTTGGGGAATTGATGACGCAAAGAATTTTTTCCGCTCGTTTACCCCGAAAGGGAAAAACCTTTTTGACATCGTTGTCGCTTACACTTCCGAGTATGCTGAATTTGTCGAGATGCAACGTGGGACAACGGGTATATTGAATGCGTATCAAGACGCGAGATTGGAATCTAAGATGTTCCTTAGATTACCGCAGAAATAGGCTATGGCAGAGAAATCATTCATATTCCGCATATACGAAGACCTCGTTAATGCCGTGAACACTCTCGGCAAGCCTGTTTATCTCGGTCGTCCCAAGAACCTCAAGGAAGAGGTGACGGCGTTTATCGTCGTCAACCTGCCGACCCAACTGCGTGCGACGGTTCACGGCGGTTTCGGCTCGTTCACCGAGTGCTTCGGCACGTTCGCCGTGTTCGCCAAGGCCAAGCCCGACGGCACGATGAACGTCAACGCCCAGACCGAGCTCGCCCAGTCGGTGATAGACCTTTTCCCCATTGTCGGTGCGCACATCGACGCTGTTGAGCCCTCCGTCCTTGTGCAGGACAGTGACGGCTACGGCTACTTCGTCACGATGATTACTTACAAGGTAAGAACAAAAACACGATAAACAAATTAACTATAGACAACTATGGCAACTACAGTAAGAAAGAAAACGTCGGCATCGAACTCGATGCAGGACAATGTTTTTGAGGGTATTTCCGCAGTGTTTGCCGTCAATGGTGGATTCACCTTCACCGACGGTACGCTTAATCTGCTCAATGCTAACGCACGCCTGCTTGAGTTCCCCTGCTCTGAGGACAGCGGCTTCTCGTTCGACACTGGCGCTCCTTCGATTGAGCACTTCAAGGTTCACGGCCTGAACGCCGACTGGGTGTCCACGTTTACCCCTGGTGACACTGAGTTGAACATCGAGATTCCCTGCCACGACACCGATATCATGCAGCTCGTGTTCGGTTCTGAGGGCACAGACATCACCATCAACATGCCCCTCGACGCGCTGAAGGACACTACTGGCGTGGCTACCGCTACTGCAACCGGCAAGGGCTTTGGTGCCGCACAGAAGTCTGTCGAGCTCGGTCTGCTCATCCTTGACGACACCGAGAAGCGTTTGTTCTACATCAAGAAGGCAAAGCTCACCGCCCAGGTGACCTTCGACGGCAGCAACAAGCCCCTGTGTGTCGTGCTGAGTGGTTCACTTTCCGACTCCGGCGACGGTGCCTTCGGTATTCTTGACATCGCTACCACCGCAGCCTAACCGAGACTTTCAACTTCACACATCCTTAATATCGGCAGAGGTGGTTGATTCTGCCTCTGCCGTTTCCTTTTCAGAAATATGGCAAAAGAACCGATTATCGAACAGCCTTCCGTGGTGGCGCAGTTGCTCTATCAGTCCATCGCAAACAACGATGCCGACGAGGTGGAAATCCTGCACACCAGGAAGAAGTACAAAATCCGTTGGCTGAAAAACGGCCAGTTGGTGAAGCTGGGCAGGCTGCTGCTTCACAACAAGAGCGAGATTGGCGACAAGACCACTGGCAACGCAACCCTTGACGAAATCATCGAGGACAGCAAGCTCGCCTGCAAAGCCGCCGCCATCTACACCCTTGACGGCTACTGGAAAATCAAGTTCCGCTACTGGTTGCGCTGGCGATGGTTCTACTACGTCAGGCAGTACGACAACATCCAGCTTGCCGACCTGCTTGAGACGGGTAAAAAAAAAGTTCCGCTGTTTCAGTCCTACAAGACTATCACGTCACTGACCGCGGCAAAGGATACGCTGATGAATATGAGAGTGGAGGAAGTCGAAGCTACCCTGCAAGGACTCGATACGGCGCAGCGTACTCAGACCGAAAGCAGCGGCAGTGGCTCGTGATGCCACGCTACTTCTTCGGTGTGTGGCGGGTGCCGATGTACGAGTACTACTGGGGACACACAAAGGCGCAGATAGAACTTATCGACATCGACCAGCCGATTACCGTGTTCGAGAAGAGCAAGGACGTGAAGCCCGGCCAGCCAGGTTACAAACCCAACGCCCGCAAGCTGCGTGAGGCCACCGAGAAGTGGAAGAAACGCAAGGCAGAGCGTGAGAAGCGAGGTTTTGATTTGAACAAGTTCCTGCGGACTGGAGAGAAAGTCCCTGTTGACAACAAGGAGTAAGGTTTTGTTATGACGGCATACGAGGTTGTCAGTTTGAACAAGGAACTGCTAAAAAGACTGCACAAAATCGGCATTAAGACCGATGACTACAAATGGCTCGGTATATACGGCGATTATGTCCGCATGAAGTCAAAATGGAATAAGACCAGTTATGTGGTCGCTACCATTTCCGAAAAATACGGAATATCTGAGCGTCAAGTGTTTAAGGTGGTGAAGAAGTTGAGTCAAAGGTGCTGAAATCGTGCAGTAGAATGACGGTTGATTTTTGAATTTCTGTTAGTTGAATTGGTTAACTTTGTAGCGTCTGATGCGCATAGACAAATTAACTATTCTACTAACACGAAAAACACAAAAAAACTAATGGCAGCAGAAATTTATTCGATTCCTGAGAGCAACGGCGGAGGCATCCCTCTGAGTATTCCCGTAGGTGGAGGTAACGGCATGTTCGGCAACGGACAGACCAACCTCATGGACTTGTTCGGCTTCGCAATCGTTGCCAGCATGTTTCCCAACATCTTCGGAGGTCGCTATGGTAACATGGGTGGTTGCGGTATGAACAACGACCTCGTTATGCAGGCAGTGACCGCGCAGGGCGAGGCAAGTCGCACTGCTATCCAGACCCTCGCTTCTTCCGTTGGTCAGGACTTCAATATCGTCAACGGCGCGGTGATGAACGTGCAGAACATGCTTTCCAACCTTGCTTTGCAGAACGCCGTCAGCGTTCCCCAACTCATCAACGCTATCCAGGCAGGCAATACCTCGCTGGGCACCCAGTTGCAGCAGTGTTGCTGCCAGACCCAGCGGTCCATCGAGGCAAAGGCCGCCGCTGACCAGTTGGCCATGTGCCAGCAGACGCAGGCTTTGACCGACGCCATGAACCGCAACTATCTTGCTCTTGACAACAAGATTGACGCGCTTGAGAGCAGCCGCAAGGACCGCGAGATCACCGCGCTGACCGCTAAGCTGGCACAAGTCGAGTCGCAGCAGTTCACCGTCGGAGCCATCCAGCAGGCCGTCGCTCCCATCCTTGGCCAGTTGAGCGCAATCGGCCAGGAGGTGGAGGCCATCAAGCGTTGCCAGCCCCAGACCGTCACCCTGCCCAACAACCAGTACACCGCAGTCCCCACCATCCTCGCAAACGCTGGTGCCGACTTCGTGGCAAGCTACTGGGCTAACCGCTTGTCGGGTGCTACCGCAGGTGATACCACTACAACCACTCCCGCAACCGCTATTAACAAGTAAACAGATTAACTATGGATTTCAACTCACTTGGCGAGAATAGCCAAATCCACATCATCCGCAAGAAGCCGTTTGAGCACATCGTAGGCACTTTGAAGTCAAAGACCTCGCCGATGGCTCAGACCTACCTGACCAACCCGCAGTCGCCAATCAACCTCATTGTCACCGTTGACGGCAACGATGAGGCCGTGAACGGGGTGCCGCCCCAAGTGAACGTCGTGCAGTTCGGAGGCAGTTTCTATGCTACCGACAACGACGGCGTGTTGCAGGCCGTTGACAGCATGATGCAGATGGCAAAGGAAGGCATTGAAAGCAGGCCCTACTTCGAGGAGGTGCTTGCCAAGGGAGAGAAGGTCAAAGAGGACATCGACCCGCAGTATGCCGAGAACAAGCGGCTCTCCAGGATTACGGCAGAGTTGCAGCAGCGTGCAGACAAGCAGGACGAGAAACTTGACCAGATTCTCGCCTTTGTCAAGGATTTGGCCACGCCCTCCAAGTAAGTTCAATCCGCTAAACACTGAATACTATGCCTTACATCATCATCAACAAGGACGATAAAGAGGAAATGCGCCAGCAGATGCGTCAGCAGATGCGCGGTAACGGCGGTATGCGCCGCATGAACTTCCGTGACCACAACGAGGAAGTCGAGCAGGCTTACAAAGAGGGCTATTCCCACGGTTGGAAGGATCACGAGCGTGAGATGGACGAGAACGAGAGCATGATGGACAGCCGTCGCCGTCGCAGCGGCAATGGCCGTTACATGTAAACCCATAACCGCAGTGGCGGGTGTGTCAAAGCGCCCGCCATTGCTTAAAAGCCAGACTTATGAAACAGTACATTTCAGAAGACAGGGCAATCTACGAGGACGAGTATCACGGCCTATTCAGCCGCAGGCTCGCAAAGTGGGCTATCAGCCTGATGGAGGTCAAAGACCCGTCCAGCGGGCAGATGAAGCCGATAAGCACCAGGTCGGTCGATGACGTGGTGGAGATACTCACGGCGAACGGCGTCAAGTTGCCCGATGAGTACATCTACACAGCATGGTACCTGTACCACATGGCCATCGCCGACTATCCCAAGACGCTTAAGACCGACGAGCAGCGTGCGCTTTACGTCGAGGAAACCATTCTCGACCCCGACGGTTATCCGTCGAATGTCCTCGCTTGCTTTGAGGCAAAGATGTGCAATGCGGAAATCCCCATCTACTGGGAGAGGATGCTCTGATGAAAAGCGAATACATAGACATAAAAGGCAAGTGGGGCATTGTCGTGTGCTACGACATGACCGAGCGTGACGAGAACGATATTGCCAACTACATGATGGCACTCGGCGCAATGTCGGGTGACGTTGACGAGGCGCTTGACGTTCTTTTCGGCCAGGTGAACGCAGGAATGTGCGTCACCAATTCCCCTTTGCGCATGTCGTTGATTTTCATTGGTGACGCTGACTCTGCCGAGCAGTGGTGGGACACGCTCACGCACGAATTATACCATGCGCAGCAGGCCATCTGCGGTTATTACGGCGTGGATGTCGGCAGCGAAGACGGGGCATGGACGATGGGTTATCTCATGCGTCAGGCCGTCGGCCTGCTGGCACCGCCTTGCCGATGAATTGCGGCGCATAAGCACTTCCTCAAATCGGCATCCTCAATCGGGTGCCGTTTGGGGGTTAAACAGGAACCTATTAAAACGAAAGATATATGGCACTTGACCCGCTAAGATTTGCGATAGAAATAGCTGACGATGCATCGCAGAAGATAAAAGCGATAAAAGAAGAACTCAACAAACTGGAGCCAAAAATCAAGGTCTCGTTTGACGAGAGTTCAATCAATGTCGCCCAGTTGAGAACAGCCCTTGAAAACGCAATCAAGAGCCTTGGTGAAATCAAGGTCAGCGGGGCAGGCATAAACATCAGCGGTGATGCTCTTGGCGGTGCCGCTGATAAGATAAACGAAGCAAAGGAAGCTATAAAGGGCGGTCGTTTCGGTGAGTTGGCTAAGCGAATCAACGAGGCCACGACCGAACTTGAACGGCTGACAAAGGCTTTTGAGGTGTTCCAGTTGACCATCGGCAAAGACAAAGGTCTTAAAGACTTTATGACTGGTCTTGGCGAGGTCATTTCCAACGTAAAAACACAACTCGGAGCGCTTGACAAGGTTTCCAACAGCGAAACGAGCATTACAAAGACAGCAGAAAAAGTTGAGACAAACAGGCGCAAGTTCAACGAACTGATTGAGGCGGCTGGAAAACTCAAGACTGAGCTCAAATCGGTAAACATAGACGCCGTAGGTGCTGGGTTTGACAACCCTGTACTGAAAAACGCCCTACGCAACATTGACGAGTACATCAACGGATTGCGCAGGATGCGTGAGGAGGGCAAGGTTGATTTCTCAAGCAATCACCAAATCAGCGAGATGATTGCTGGTTTCAATCGGTTGAAATCCGCCTTGTCTGATGTTGGCCAATGGCAGTCTAAACTCACTAAATCTGCAATTTCAGAAGGGTTGAGGGCAGACGCACAATCCGCAGCGGAAGCCACGAGGTTGTTTGCCCAATGGTCTGAAAGCATCCGCAGGGCATCGGTTGAATACACCGACTTAGGCATTAAAATTGCCCAGTTATCCGACAAAGAGAAAGCCGCGTCTGCCGTAGGTGTTGACACGACAAAGCTGAAAGACCAAATCAATGCCTTAAAGGTCTATCGTGACACGCTCAAGGAAATCAGCGACGGATCAAGGAAGCATGGCACGGCGCAGGAGTTTGTGCGCAGGGCTGACTATGAAACAGCAATTAAGCTCGCCCAGCGAGAAGGCGAGGTTGTTATGCAGACAGCAAGAGAACGGGCGAGAGCAGACAGGCAACTTGAACAAAGTATCAAGCAGGCAGAGGACAACCAAAACCGCTTCAACAGGGCGTTGTTTGAGGCGCAGGAAATGATGAAACGGCTCACCAGTGCATCAAGCACTGGTGCCGGTTTGAATCTTGGCACTGGGGAAATTGACAATGCCATCATCAAGTTGCGCCAATACATCGACCAGCTTCTTTTGATGGATGCCGCGCAGTTCAATGCGACTGGAATGGCTGGATGGAAAAACCTCGCAGCCCAGCTTGCCGTTGTAGCTAAAGAGCAGGAAAAACTCAATACGGCCACCGATAGGGCAAACAAAAAATCCGCAGCGGAAGCCACGAGGCGACAGGCACAGGCGACAAAACAAGCGCAAACCGAGTCTGAGAAGTGGGCAGAAAGTATGCGTGTCGCAAGTATTGAGGCGACCAAACTTGAGAGAACAATCCGAGAGCTGAAAAGGGAGCAAAGCAAGGCGTCAAACCTTGGAATTGATACGACAAACCTCAAGTCCCGCATTTCGCAACTTGAGCAGATGGCTCAAATTCTGCGTTCCATTGAAGCAGGAATGCGTATTCACGGGACTGCAAATAGCTATATAAACTCTGCCGATTTCAAAAATGCGGTTTTACTCGCAAACGAAGAAAAGACAGCGATAGCCGCCGCCACACGAGAAAAGGAGAAGGCGGCATCCGCCACCAGCCAACTCACCGCCGAGGAACAGCGACTCGCACAAGCCTTAAATCAGACCACGGAACACGCACGGGGTCAGTCGCAGGTGCTCTCTGACCTCAAATCAATGGCAATGCAGTACCTCGGCGTGTGGGGCGGTCAGCAGTTCCTGCACAACATCATCGAAATCGGCGGCCAGTTGGAGATGCAGCGATTGTCAATCGGTGCTATCCTCCAGAACCAGTCGCAGGCTAACGACCTGTTTGAGCGTATCAAAGGTCTTGCCGTGCAGTCGCCTTTCGGTGTCGTTGAACTCGACCAGATGACCAAGCAGTTGACTGCCTACGGCTTCAAGTACAACGAATTGTTCGACATGACCAAGCGCCTTGCCGACATCAGTGCCGCAACAGGTACTGGTGTTGACCGACTCGCCCTTGCCCTGGGTCACGTCCGCAGTGAGGCCGCACTTAGCGGTTACACCCTGCGCCAGTTCTCTATGGCCAACGTGCCCCTGTTGCAGAAGTTGTCCGAGAAGCTGGGCAAGACCACGCAGGAAATCCGCAAGATGGTGCGTGCCAAGGAGGTGTCTTATGAAGATGTTATCGGTGTATTGCAGGACATCACCAACGAGGGCGGTATGTTCTACAACATGCAGGAGGTTATCTCGCAGTCCGTCAAGGCGAAGTTCAAGAACGTTAAGGATGCAATGGACATCATGTACGGCGAGATGGCCGAGGGTTACATCGGTGACAGCCTCAAGGGTGTCGCAGAGGCTTTGATGGAAGTCACCCGCAACTGGAAAGACGCAGCCACGGTGCTCGGCACTGGAGCCGCATTGTGGGCGGCACAACGTGTAGCGGTGATGGCATATACCACAACGCTCGGAAAAACAAATGCCGCTGTACTATCTTCAATCGCAGCTCATAGTCGGCAAGAGGCTTCTGTATTGAGCCTTGCCAACAAGTATCGTGTACTTACCGTGACTGAGCAAGAACGGCTCGCTGCATCAAGAAAGAATGTTGTCATTGATAAACTTCGTATAGTTCTTGGGAAAACGACAAGGGCCGAACTTGACGCAAGAGATGCAGCGACAAAGCGTTTGTACTTATCAGACCTGCAACTTGCCATGTCCGAAAAGAAACTCACAGTTGAGGCTCTTGCTCGTCTTGTTGCGACTGGGAAAGTAACAAAAGCAGAGGCATTACAAATAGTCGAGAATCTTGCACTTGCCGACTCGGAAAAGATGTTTGCCGCAAATATGATTATGGGCACAAAGCATCTTGGAATGTTCAAGATGGGTCTTCTCGCAGTTGGCAATGCGGCAAAAAGCGTTGTTATTGCATTGAAGTCGCTTATATTCAATCCAGCGATGCTTGGAATGGCGGCCATTACTGGCATTGTAGAGTTGTGGCAACGCAATAACGCCGAAATGGAACGGGCGAAGGAACTTGGTGATGCTATCTTTGAGGCATCGCAGGAGGGGTTGAAGAACGCAAGGCAGATGATGCAGAACACAGGCATCGAAGCCTACCAGTCGAGAGACGGGAAACTCGTAAACTTGACCAACTCTTTTGGAGCTGAGAACGAGAGCGTTTCAAAGACTTTCCTAATCAAGCCTGAGTTTGATCCGTCAACCGCACAGCAAATCATTGAAGAATGGTCGCAATACATTAGAGAGTATTCTGGAACACCAAACAAAATGCTCAATGATGCGCTTCTTGACGAATCTGGCAATGTGCGTATGCTTAAAGACCAGTTCGACCAACTCTATTTGTCGGTTGAACAGGTCATAAAGTCACAAAAAGGACTTGCAAGCATCGCAGACATCTTCCAGATGGCACAGGAAGACACTGGCTCTGGCTTGTTTAACAAAGACATTGTTAAAGACATCAAAGACTATGACAAGGCGTTGAAGTCATTCAATAAGACGATTATCACCGCCTTCAGAAATAACGGCATGGCGGTGAAAGCGGGCATTGATTCCGCACGCCAGTTTGATGCCAACTTCGCAAAGAATACAGAAGGCATGACCTCGTATGGGGAAATGCTTAAAGAACTTGCGGAAAACTACGAGAAGTATGGAGAAGCTGTCCGTCGTTTCAATGATGCTGATTATGGTAATCAAAACCTCATTGAAGACATCATCGGAGACCGTGGTAAAATGCGCGGCGCCCGGGAGGAAATGCTAAATGAACTCAATACGTTCATAAGCTGGATCCAATCTGCTGTTGAAGCGGGTAAAATCGTCCTTGACGATAGCACAAAGAACGGACTCATGGCGATGTTTGAAAGCAAGTTCTTAGGTTCGCTCGGCAATATTTCTGATGAGGCCAAGAAAGAGCTACGAAAGAGATTCGCAGAGGCTATCGGTGCTGTGATTGACGATGCAGAAGAAATAACGGAGAAACGCCTTGCGGATTGGCAAATCCGTGCGGGTAAAGTCTTTGAAATCAATAAGGAAATCAAAGTCAAAACAAAGACGATTACCGACATCAGCGAGTTTGCCAAGGCTGTACAGGAGGACTTAAAGAAAAAGCAGGACTATATAAAGAACAATGCGAGTCATATCAACCATGTGCTCAACTTGAAGACCTCGCTCAAACTTGATGTCAACTCGCTTAACGACCAGATTATCGCATTGTCGGCACAGGTTCAGAAACTTGTTGCGCAAGGCAAACTTGAGGCCGCGAAGTCTCTTAACTCTATCATCCAAGACGAGTTATTGCCTTATCGTGACGCGATGATGGCTGTAGAGGAGAACAAGAAGTGGCAAAAGAGTGAGGGCTATCCAGAAACCGAAGCAGCAAAGGACAAGTCGAAGAACAAGAAAACTGGTGGTACAAAGACTTACAAGGACGAGGTTGCAGCCGAGTGGAGAGAGCGCATAAAACTGCTCAAGGATGCAAATTCGCTATACAAAGAGTGGAACAAGCGCTCAGGAGAAGATGCCGCTTTAAGCCGTGTCCGCCAGCAGTACGGCGACATCTTCGAGAAGTGGCGCACCGATAAAAACCTGCCTTGGAAAGATTTCAAGGCAGAGGACATCATTGAGTACCGCAGTTACATCCAGAAGATTGTTGACGAGGCGCAAACCCGTTACAACAGCCAACGGAACGACAAGGCGAAAAACTACGGAAAGGAGGCCGAAGCCGTTCTTCGCGAGGGGAAGAAACTTCTTGATGACATCGACAAGTACGACTTCGACGAAAAGGCGAGGGAGTTCAAGACAAGTTTTGAAAAGGCGCTTGACGACATCACTCGCCGCTGGGAAATCTTCAACAGCGTAAGAGACGCGACTGGCGACAAGATGCTTGCGTTTGACATGGCAGGTATAAGCCAGGGAAGCCGTGATTTGCGCAACGCTGCTGACGCATTGAAACGGAATCTCGCTGACGAGATGCAGCGGGTCGGTGGTGGCGAGCTTATTGCCAAAATCCCGTTCAGTATTGACATCGACGAGGAGAAACTACGAGACCAGTTCAAGGCAGCGCTTGGCGATTCAGAGAAGTATGCCACTACCATTGACGGTCTTGTAGAAGCATACAAGAAATGGCAGAAGCTCCAGCAGGATGTGGTCAAAAGCGACATTGACGTGTTCTCAAAACTCATTGGATCAGTTGTTAGTTACAGTGCGCAAATCCGCAAGATTAACGATGAGCTTGCCCAGCAGAAGATTTCAATAGCCGAGTCTGGTGCATCCCAATCCCAGCAACAGCAAGCAGTTCAACTCGCAGAATCGCAGGCTGATTGGAAGAAGATGAAACTGTCTGCTGACTACTCCAACCTGTACAACAAGACCATCGCAATGTCCCGCACCGAGTTTGAGAATGCCGCAGATGCAGTCCAAAGGATGATTGACAAACTGCGTGACCTTGGTGCCATGTCTCCCGACGAGTACTTGCAGGAGGTTGACAAGCTCAACAAGGCGAGAATGGAGTGGAGCACAGGCGGATTCCTCGGTGAGCGCGGTGCTTTCGGCAATTTCATCAGCGGTGGAAATCAAGGCTTGATGGACTACTACCAGCAGAGGGCAGACGCAGCGCGTCGCAGGGCTGACTACCTCAAAGACGTCGAGCTTGTCCCAAGTGCGGCTCAAAAGAACGCAAGAGCCGAAGCAGAGCACTACCAAAAACTATATGAGGCATTGAAGAAGCTGACCGACGAGGCTCAGAAGGTCGTCACCGCTTTCCAAACACTGCAACAAGGCATCGACCTGCTTGGCGGCTTGTTCGACTCTCTCGGTATGGAGGGTGCTGCAAACGCCATGAGTGATGCTGGAGGTATTCTCGGAGGTGCTTTGCAGGGTGCATCTTCGCTGTCTGCCCTTGGTCCCTACGGAATGGCAGCTGGTGCAGCCATCGGCTTGATTGGAGGTATCGCACAGGTTCACGACAAGGCACTTGAACGTCATATCAACAAACTGCGTGAAGATGTGAAGAACATTGAGTCTAACACAGAGTTGATAAAGCAGGCGAGAGAAAGAACACTTGGATATGACACAGGAGATTTGCGAAGGTCTTATGCCGATATGTACGGCAAAAGCACAAGAGATGCGCTCCAAAAGTTATTAAGTGATGGATTTTCTTTTGGTGGTGGGTTTAAGCAAAATCGACGCAATTACGAGGCTAATGCTGCCATGTATGACTACTACTCGCAGAACTCGCAGGGCACTGGATATGAACAGGAGTATGCAAACCTTGTCGAGCAGCGCGAGAAGTACATGGAAATCCTCAAAGACCAGCAGGACAAAAAAAAGAAGTCCAACGAGGAAATCGAGGAAACCAAGTCGAAGATCGCCGAGCTTGACGACCAGATACGCTACTTCTCGCAAGACCTCGCCAAGGAGCTGTGGGGCATCGACATCAAGGGCTGGGCAGACCAGTTGAGCGACGCGCTGGCATCGGCCTTTGAGAACGGCGAGAACATGGCCAAAGCCTACCGTGAAACTGTGACCAGCATTATCCAGCAGATGATGCAGAAAATGATGCAGATGCAAATCATCGAACCGATGTTCGAGCGGTTGCAGAAGCAGTTGTTCGGCGAGAACGGCAAAGGCGGCGTGTTTGACCCCAACAATCCCCAAGGCAGCTTGAGTAAGGTGACGAAAATCATCGGCGACTACTTCGGCAAGGGCGGTGAAGGCGAAAAGGCAATCACGGCGTCTATGGAGTTCATGACAGCATTCCAGCGCGGTATGCAAAGCGCTGGTCTGACCGTGCTTAACGAGGCGAGCAACACGCTCTCCAGCGGCATTCAGGGCACGAGCGAGGAAACCAGCGACCTGCTTGCTGGCTACGTCAATGCTCTGCGCCAGGACGTCTCGGTCAACCGCATACTGCTCACGCAGTACGTCACCCAGTTGTGGCCCCAGTACATCGAGGCTTACACAGCCCAGGTGACATCGGTGTCGAACATCGACAATAACGTGCGTGTCATCATGGAGATGATGCAACTGGGCAACGGTGCGATGTACGAGCAGATTGCTGCGATGCGTTCCCGAATCGACAACATTGTGCTTGGCATCGACAGGGTATCAATCAGGTAATTCCATATATCTGAAAAAGAAGATGGCGGTGTCCTCACGGATGCCGCCATTTTCAAACATTAAACTAAACTTCAATTTTATGGATAATGTAAACAAATGAGTCAAGAAAATCAGTCTAAATACCCAAATTCGTCTTTTACCGTTGCCATTCCGATATGCTGAGAAACAACTGCGTTTTCGGAATGCCGTATAACCACAATCCTCGCATCGTCGTGTTGCTCGATGCCTATGCAGGCGTTCTCGAAAGCGTGTACAAACACGGTGCTTTTGTTCTTCGCCGTTATGGACACATGGGCGTCGTCCCGCACATACACACGGCCTATATTCCAGCCGTTGTATCGCATAGTAACCTTTGAACCTCCAAGAATAAGGCTGTTTTCAAGGTTGTTCGCGCTCCATCGGTCATCGACGAACACACCGTTTGAGCGCAGAAAGTCAGCAGGCCAGATGTTTTTCAGTGTCTGGTTTGACGGCCAGTGGTGTTTCAGCACGAAGTCGATGTTGTGGTAGCCCATCGCGACCAGTTCGCCGTCTTTTTTGTCGGCATCCCATTGGCCAAGCACCTTGTCGCAGATACGGAGCGACACGGCCTCATTTCGCAGCAATGTGTTCAGTTGCTTGTTGTCCATGCCGCAAAGGTAGGCATTATCTGCTGGAGAGGCACCGCATCTGGTTAAATACCACCCCAGTTTACCACCAGCATCGGTGGTGCTAACGGCTCTATATTAGTAATTTCGCACATTAAACAAATTAACTATGGCGATATACAAGACCTACGTTCAGCAACTTGGGTTTGACGGAAAAACATACACCAAAGGCACGGTAGTTGACCTGCTTGAGTCATTCAATATAGCATGTCAGGAGTTTCCGTACAAGAGAAACCCGAAGTCTAAGGACTTGCCGACCCGCGACTGGGCAGGCGAGGATGGTCTTGACGTTTATATCCCAGAAGGCGGGCTGCCCGAGAAGAGTTACGACATAGATGTCGAATTTATCTACGTGGGCACAGAAGACACGATGCAAGGAGACCTCATCGCTTTCCTCAACTTCATCAAGGGAAGGGATAAAGGTGCTGCAAGCGACACCGTACAAAGTGGCAGGCTCGCCGTCTATGACGAGCATGTGCAGATGGGCCGCAAGGATGTTGTCGTTGACGAGATTGACAACGAGTTGTACTACCGCTCCGAGCACGACAACGACAAGGTTGCCCGTTTCAAGGTGAAATTCAAGGTGTTTGACCCGACCACCGAGGTCAATATTGTTAAAAACGGCGGTAACGTGACTGATTTGGCATGGACAGAGTAGAGCTGAAAATATACGATGCCGTCACCAATAAGCAGAAGGCTTGTGTGAACAGGTGGAAGTTCCAGGACGCGATGATGGGCGAGAGGTTCATCACCTTCACCATCACATCAGAGGACCCGATTGAATGGCGCATAGGTGACTACTGCACATACCGTGATGAGACATTCTGGCTCAACAACATTCCCACTGTCACCCAGAAGGCGCCAGTAAGCACAGTGCAAGACGGCTTCACCTACGAGAATGTGAAGTTTGACTCTGTTCAGGAAGAGTTGACGCGTTGCATGATGCTCGACGTGACACCGACAACACCCGAATATGTGGCCGTCCTGGGGACGAATCACACCGGCAGCAGCAGATTCCAGTTATATTGTGGTGAGACCACATATAACGGGGAAACCCTCACGCCGGTATGCGCGCTTGCCTTGAAGATTCAGGCAAACCTTGACAGGCTTTACCCGAATAAGTGGCACGTCTATGTAGACACAGACACCACCTATACGACATCTTCCGGAAAGGTCATGCTGGCTACGCATACCGACGACAAGCTGCTCTCGTTTGACAACACAACCGTCGCCGCAGCGCTTGCGATGGTCAACAGCGAGTTCGACCTTGACTTCATCATACGTTCCCGTGAGATCAAAATCGGCTATGCGCTCAACGAGCTAACCGCAGATGATGTGGGGGAGATGTTTGTGTTCGGTTACGGCAAGGGTTATCCGAGTGCCGACGACCAGGGCAAGGGCCTTTTCCAGATCAAGCAGATGGCGAACAGCCAACAGAAGATTGTCACCCGTCTGCGTGCTCTCGGCTCCACGAAAAACATGCCGTACCGCTACTACAACAAGAAATATGGCGGTGATAGCAACCCCGACCTGTCGCAGTCACTATTCCCGACCAACCTGCAATTGCCAGGCACGTTCCTCCCCGAAGGAGACAGAACCGATGCGGCAAACGCGAAGGGCTCAACCAAGTGGGCGAGGAACAACGCGAGAAGCGAATACCTGCGCGCTGTTAAGGGCGACACCAATGACTCGTTCATCGACAAGGACGACGATGCGGAGCACTGCCTGGAGGGAATACGCGAGGACAGCGCGCGCTGGGACGGCAGCAACAGCAATCTGCCTGAGATTTACCCGACCATCGAGGGTACGACCTATGGCGAACTGCGTGAAGCTGGCGTGGAAGATATGGATGGCAATGCAGGAAGCGGTTCGTTTCAAGGCACAAGTGTCCATCCGGACACCGAACGAGTTGACAGCTTGCTTGCTGTCGGGTATACCGATAACGGTGTGCTCGTTGATGATGCCAATGTCGGAGATGGCATAAACCCCGAAGAGACATCTTATAGCACCATTGTACGCCAGGCGGTAATCGGGCAGACAAAGTTGGTGTGCCGCCCCAGTGAATATGGAGAGGACTTGTCGTTTGAGGGTGACGAGACCGAGCTGTTCACCATTAAGAGCGTGTCTCCAGGGAAGTATTTCATGGATCCGACAGGTGGCGGATATACATCCGTCTTGTTTTCATTCTGGCTGTCAAGCGCATCTGTGAGCGCATCAATCGGTTATGTCGTCCGTGTCAAGCAGCGTGTCGGCGCGTCTACAACGCTAATCGCACAATACTCATCTGCGTTCACGTCTGTGACTGGCACTGCAACACACGAGATTGCACTCCCGGAACTGCCAGACGCCAAAGATGTTTCAGGAGGGCAAGTGAACGACATTACCGTAACGCAACTGTGTGATATTGTGGTGACTTTTGCCCCCGTCGTTTCAGATATGCAGGGAGGCGGGTTCACACTGAGTTACATGGTTGGAAGATCAATGCTTCACCCAAGCGATGATTATGATCCGGAATACAACTGGGGTCCTGTAGACGGTGGCATAGCCGCAAACGGCTCATTCCATGTGTTCATCAAGGACATGGGGTTTGATCTTACCACGACATTCACAGGCGACACGCCCGTCATGGCGATGAAAAGCGGTCGGTGTGTTGGCAGGGAGTTTGAGATAGGGGAAAATATTGTCGCTGCCTCAGTTAATGGCGTAAAGGGTTATCTGCTTACGCTCAACCGCGCGCAGGACAGCAACCTTGGCATCTACTATCCCAGTGAGACAGACCCGATTTCCGCCGGTGATTACTTCGTGTTGTTAGGCATCAGCATGCCGGACGCATACATCGAGGCCGCAGAAGCACGGCTCCTCATGGCGGCGACCGACTACCTGTCCGACAACTGCGAGACCAAGTTCACCTACCAGCCGAGCATCGACGACATCTACCTCCAGCGCCAGCACGACAACATGTTGAAGGAAGGGACGCCAGAAAAGAGTGTCTATTCGCGTCTATATGCTGGGCTGCGTTTCTCGTTTCATGGGATACCGTCACGGATTCCCAGCCCGGCAGACCCGCTCCCGAGGGTTGATATAACCATTCAGCAGGTGACAATAACAATGGGTGATAGCTTGACGCCCAAGGTTGACATCGTGCTTAATGATGATGTGCAGCAGAGTACCATCCAGAGGCTCACAACCGCTGTTGACCGCATCTACAACGGCAGTGCCTATGGTGCTGGCGGCGGCGCCAACCTCGGCATGCTCTATGAGCTTCTGCTCACAGAGGGAGGCAAGATGTTCCTGTCGAAGATTAATGATGATGTCGCAACTGGCAAAATCACATTTCGTGATATTGTCACGGCTATTGACCTGATCAAGGCAAAGAACGGCATTGCTGTCGGCGATTTCATGCCTGGTTTCCTTGGCACCGGCGCGCAGATATGGGGTGACGGAAGTGCTGAGTTTGAAAGTGTGAACGTGCGAGGTGCCATCCGTGCGGCTGAGTTGGTTTTCAACCTCATCAGTGCGGAAGAAGGCGAAAGCATCCGCAGTATTGGCCACGGAGAGATTGAAAGCGTGACAATCAATGATGCAAACCCAAACCAAGGCACGGCGACGCTTAAACTTGACGGTGACGAATGGGCTTGTATTGAAGCTGGTGATATTTGCCGTGGACTTTACAACACCATCAACAAAAACTTTGACAATGCCGAAATAGAGCAAGTGGAAGATGGTAACGGTTTCCGTGCCAAGGCTGGTTTTTTTGCAAGTTACTTTAAGGTCACATCAATTGTTACAAGTACCAAAGGCCAATGCACGTTCAATTATCAAATACAGGTTGACGGCAGGGACGCAAGCCAATATTCAAGGTCAACGGATGAAGCTGTGACAGAACATCCTTGCGCATTGATGAAATTTGCGGTTTACGGAAATTGCCACAAGAGCAATGGGGAGTATGACAAGCCAGAACGTCAATCTTCGATTTACACAACGGCAGTTGGCATAGCACCAAGAAAGATATTCCTTGCAGGTGTAAATGATTGGGTAATAAAGCCAGAAAACATCAAACTTGCCGAAGGCAACATTGAAGGGATAACAGTATTGGAAAGTGTTGACGGAACGCCAGCAGAAAAGACATTACATGGTGATGCTGGTTTTTATTGCGAAGACAACATCTACCTTGGCGGAGTAATAGACCAGTTCATTTCTGCGGCATGGGAAGTGATTGAAAAAAAATCCAATGCAGTAGGTGTTATCGGGACTTCTGTTGACCAAATCGTCATTGATTGTGACAGTAACGGCAATGCGTTATCTAACTCATCACATACAATCAACGCTTGGTTGATGTGGTCTGGTGACAAGTTGGACATCAACGATTGGAATTTCACTTACAATGGTGGAACAAGAAGTGGCAGCGCAACTACAAGCATACAACAAATATCACAAACCTATACTTTTGCACAAGGCCAACCTGTGTATTCTGACTCAATCGTTATCGAATTGATTGGAGAAGACGAGGATGGTTTTGAAAGGACAGCGCACAAGTCAATAGCAGTAATAGCCAACAGGCGTGGCGTTGACGGTATAGACGGTAACGATGGCAATGATGGGCGTGGGATTGTTTCGGTGGTTACATATTACAAGCGAAGCGATTCTTTCGAGGGCATCACATCGCCCAATCAAGATGTTGACCCGCTTGATGACGGTTGGCTTGACCATTACGTAGAACCGACAGAAACGGGAAAATACTTGTGGCGTTTCACAAGGATTACATATACAAGCGGGGATTTGGTCGAACAAACTAATGCTGAATTGATTTATGTTTGGCAAGACATCGCCAACCCCAACTTGCTTGAAAACACTGATTTTGCATCAGAAGACAATATGTCTGCATGGACGTCATGGTGGTATCGTGAAGAACTGTCCACCAAGTGGAGTTCGAGTAACAGCCAAGGCGGAAAAGAATATAAGTCAAGGATAACAACGGACAACAATTGTGATAACTTTGACTTTGGGATTGATAGCGTTGAAACAACTGGTGCCTACAAATCCTACAAGGCCACAGTTGCCGCAACATCGTCAATGACATCTGATGCCTATGCTGTTATATTAAGCCAAATAGTATATCGTCACGAAAATATTCAAAATATCGAACCAAGCAACTGGTACACGCTGTCTTTCTATCACAAAGGGGATGCCATGACGTTGTACAACTACGCATTAGACAACAGCGTGGAATTGTACAAGGATGGCGTACGGATTAACCCATTGTACGATATAGGGTTTGATGCGTCAGAGAATTGGGTTCGACATACCTTGACATTCAAATCGAGGACGACATTTAGCCAGTCAACTGATTATAAAGTAGAGTGGCGCATGCCGCTTGCCGTCAACACAATCAAGACCGCAAGGATAAGCATGCCAAAACTCGAATTTGGCAAGATTGCTACCGATTACAGGCCAAGGCGAGTAATCAGTGACCCAATAACAAGGACAAGCACTTGGGAAGAAGGTAAGCAATACTACCAAGGCAAGTCTGGAGAACCGTATCTCGACATCGTTGCCAAGAGCAACCGTTGGTCACGATGCTTGACAACACACGTTTCCACCAATGAGAATGCGCCGTTGGATGGTGCAAGGAATTTGTGGTGGGAGAATTCCACAAACCTATCATTTGTTGCGACCGATTTGCTTCTTGCCGACCAAGCGGTCATCAAGTTGATGTTCTCGCAAAAGATATTGATGACCAACGAAGACAACCAGTTGGCGGCAAGCATCAATGCCGACAATGAAGGTTCTTATTGCATCTACTATCCGCAGACTGGCAACAAGAAATTCGAGTTTTCAAGCAAGAAAGATGTCGTGTGCTACAATGACAACGATGAAAACACTGTCGCTTGGACTATCGGTGCAAGCGGAATCCTAAAGAAATCATCATCGCCGTCTTGGAGCAAGGTTTGGCTTAACCTAAGAAGTTACAACACGCCGATTGACAATAGTTTCAATGGCAATGATAACTTTGTTTTGACCTCATATCCAGAATACATTGCTGGTGACACTGGCGTGCAAACGGAGAACGGGAAGATATACAAATCGAACCATGCGTATAGTGACGGTGCAAACGGCAACTATATCGCAGACGGATGGTACACGGCATACGATAGACCGCTCCCTATCCTTTCCATAGGAAACGAAGATACTTGGGAACTTGAAGTCATTCACATCGTAAGCGGTGTTGTGATAGAAAGAAAAACGATTACATCAACAATATCAGGCAACTAAAAATTATGAATTGCGACAATTGTAGATGCGGTAATAGCGGCGGCAATACATCGCGCCGAATAGGGATTGTACACGGCAATGCTTTCACGCTTGGCATCCCGCTGAGAAGACTCGAGGTGACTGTTGCGTCTGGAATCCGTTCCGACGACGAGAGCGAGTTGACGCCCTCAATCACCAATATGCGTGTAATATTCGGCAAAGGTGCTGTCCGTAGGGAATATCCCGCAGAGTTGGTTAATGGGTATGTAGTGGTCGAAGACAAGGGAACATTGCCAATCGGCACTTATGACATCACTGTCCTTGCGACGGACGTTAACGGCGACCCTCTGCGGTACAAGGAGAACTTTGTGATGCAAGTCGTTGACACCACCGCCGAAGCCGATTTTAGCGGCATTGAACAATATGACGGATATTTCAAGTTCCCGATGCTGGCTTTCGGCGGCGGTTCACAAGGCAACAATTGGGAAAGTGATATGGTGTGGGTGAGAAAATCGCCTTGGACGAGGAATTAACAACAATTTTAAAGTATAACGATAATGTCAGAGATTAAGAATGTAATTACAGAAGATTGGAGCGGCCACAGCCACGGTGAGGTTGAGGATGCGCTCAAGGACAAGCTGTCCGAGATGGAGCAGTCCATTGAGGATGCCGCGTCTGCTGGTGGATATAACCCGCCTGCTACTGGCATCCCTAAGAGTGACCTTGAACAATCTGTCCAAGACACGCTTGATTCTGTAGCGAACAAGGTTGAAAAGGAACAAGGCAAGGGCTTGTCGAGCAACGACTACACCGATGCTGACAAGGCGAAGGTTGACAATCTCAAGTCGGTGGCGACGAGTGGCTCTTACAATGACTTGACGGACAAGCCGACGATTCCCGACGTGAGCGATCTTGCGACAAAGGCCGAGGTCAGTGCGAAGGCCTACTCTGCTGACGTGTACACCAAGTCGGAAGTGGACGGCAAGGTTGCCGATGCGGGCAAGGTGAAGTCGGTATCGGTCAACGGCCAAACTCCTGCGCAGCCTGACGCCAACGGCAACGTGAACTTGGTAATCCACGATGGTGAGGATGGCATCACTCCGCACATCGGCCAAGACGGTTATTGGTACATCGGCACGACAAACACTGGAGTTAAGGCTCAAGGCCAGAAAGGCGATAGCGGCGTGTCGAGTGCCGACGAGGTGGTCGTTGTCAACGACCTTGACGGTGACCCCGACGAGATGGAAGAGGGTCAGGTGGCTGTTCTTAGTGCGGAGATGGGCAAGGAGTTGGCCGAGATGATTGGCGAGATGGGCGACGGCGGTTCGACGGTGAGCATCGAGGGCGATACCCT
>ERZ842401.884-NODE-884-length-44382-cov-28.754078_pt1 | contig 44382 bp, 28 predicted proteins | sample MGYA00521270_ERZ842401 | MGnify/ENA primary metagenome ERZ842401 (study PRJEB31892, sample SAMEA3878208) | bioreactor metagenome | biome: Moose rumen | place: Sweden | collected 2011-10 | study: EMG produced TPA metagenomics assembly of the PRJEB12797 data set... | reverse complement strand
CGTTCCACGAGGCTTCAAGGTCGATTTTGCTCGTAACGTTGCCGTGAGAGGCAGCGCGCTCGATAATCTCTGCGCGCGTGTACGATTTTACGCCCACAAACTGCGCAACTTTATCGTTTGGGTCTTCGGTAAAGATGTTGTCTTTAAAAGCATAATTTGCCATTTTTTCCTCCCCGTCATAGACGCTCTTGCCGTCATTGACGGTTTTGTAAAATATAAAAATAAGCCCGAACCGATGCACCGAAAAGCGCACCGATACGGGCGATTATGTGAGAAGTAATGAGAAATAGTTGTATTGCAGATTGAAGTATCTTTTACAAAAGACGCTCTGCGTCCACAAGGCACAAGCAATTATGAGGGCTGCGCTAAGTGTGTCAAGAGGTTTTGCGAAAATTGCAGGATTATTTTGCATTGTGCCGTACATACTAAATACTATACAGTAGTTTTATGCAACTTTCAAGGATTTATTTAGTGTTTACTTTCTTTGCGCACACAACTTTTTTTTCTAAGCGCCGTTTTTTATCCCCAAAACAAAAAAACAGGCACACAACATCGTATGCCTGTTTTCGTTTAGAACCTTTTACAAAAATGTCTTTGCAGTTTCAAAACCGTCTCAGACGGCTATTTTACCAAGACAAACTCAACGCGGCGGTTCTTCCAGCGATTGTCCACATCACGCATATTCACGAGCGGACTCTTGCTTCCGTTTCCGACAGCCTTGAGGCGAGACTTTGAAATGCCGCCCTTCTCGTTGAGCCAGTTGAGGATAAACTCAGCGCGCGCCTGCGTCAACGGCAGAACCTCGGTGGTTTCCTCTTTCTGCGTGCCAGAAATGTTGTTTGCATTTCCCTCAATAGTGACGTTGTAATCCTTGAACTTCTTGAGAATCTGCGAAACACGCTTCAAGACGCGGATATTGTTGTCTACTGTCTTTTGGTCAAGCCCCTTGTGCAACTGCTCTTCCTTGCTCATCTTTGCAACCTCAGCAACGCTTGCGAAGTCCGCACGGTCGCCGCGGAAGATGATAGACGGAACCTGCATCTTGAGTTTATTGCCGTCGCGGATAACCAACACATCGACCTGAATCACGCCTTCGTGCACCGTCGTCATACCAAGCGAATCCGTTACCGTGAACGTGTACGGATAATCCGTTGCAGACTGCACGAGGTCGCCGTTTTTGCTTGAACGACCGTCCCACAAGATGAGCGGCGTAATAGCAGATTTTCCGCTTGTCTCCCAGAATGGCTTTTCTCTGCCCTTGTCGTCAACTTCGCTGATAACGAACGACCAAGAAGAAAGCGAAGCCTTGCTTTCGGCGCTCAACTGAATGCTCAAATCATCGTTCTCGCCATCGTTATCAGGGCTGAAATATTCAGGCGCAGTCTTTACCACCGCGATTGGAGGCAGCGTCGTACAGATAAACGGAGATGTGCTTGCCGCAACTTTGTTTCCCTTTGTGTACGAGAGCTTGATATTGCCCGTGAACTCGCCTTCCGCAGTGCCGCCCTTGTCGGTCTTGCCGTCCCATGTGATATTCTGCGGCAACGGGGTCGAAGCATCGCCAGACCAAGTGCGGATTGGATTTCCGTTTTTGTCGGCAACATAGAATTCCCAGCTGTCCATTCCGTCCTGCAATGAAGCGCGGATATTAAAGAGCTGCTCATCTTTCACCTTGTCGCCATTCGGAGAGAAGCCAGAAAGAGAAGCCGTCACATACGCTTTTGCCTCGCGTGTATCGAGGTTAATGCCGCCCATTTCAACAGAAGTTGCGTTTCCAGCCTCGTCTTCCGCGCTCACGATAAACTTGTACAAACCGTCAGGAACAGCATTTCCGCTCTCGTCCGTACCGTCCCAATCCAAACTTTCTGGCACATTTTCTTTCCATTCGTATGTGCGCACCGTTTTTCCCGACGAATCCACCAAAGAACCCGTCCATTTTGTTTCGGTTGATGACGTTGAGCCAATCGTAAACGGATTGATTGTGCTGTCGAAAATCATACGCTCTGGAGCCTGCAATTCCACAGCTGGCGGCACGGTATCAATCGTAAACGGCTGCGAAGATGTTTCGGCGGGGTTTTCATTCGCCGCAACGGTAGACAATTTCGCCGTATACACACCGTCTGCGCAAAGTTCGTTCGCATCGCTGTAGCCGTTCCACGTGATTGTGGCAGGCAATGACTTATTCGCCGCGATAGTGCGCACAACGTTCCCGTCGCTGTCAGAGATTTCGAGTGTGTAAGAAATGACCTTTGAACCTTCAGACTTTTCGTTCGCTTTTGGGGTCAACACAACCGTGTTTTTCTTTCCGATTGGCGAGAAATACGTCGGCGTAACCGAAAGCAAAAGCTCTGTATTGCTTGTATCGAGGCTAAACGGCGTAGAAGAAGCCTTGCCCTTGTTGCCCGCTTGGTCAATCGCTACGAGTTCGTAGGTATATTTTCCGTCAGAAGCAAGCATACCGTTTGAATCCAAGCCGTCCCACGCAACAGAATCCGCAGGATTTTGTCCGAGGTCAAACTCTTTTATAACCTTCTTGTTTTCGTCCAAAATGCGCCCTGTCCAAGATGCCTCTGGCTTTGTCACTTTCTGGCTGATTGTTACCGTATCAAGTTTGCCGTCCCCGTCTGGCGAGAAAAGCGTATTTGACACGCTCAGCGTTGCTTTCGGCACATTCGTGTCTTTTACAAACGCCGGAGAATTCATCGGGGCAGTTTCATAGCCGTTCTGATAGCGCGCCGTAACGACCGCCTGATAAGTGCCGTCAGGAATCGAATCGCTCTTGTCGTTGCCCTTAATCACCACCGCAGGCTCCAGCAATGCCTTGCTGCCGTCGAAAACCATTTTTGACGGAGCCGCATCAGTGCCCTCAAATCTGCGATATTCCTTGCCGTCCTGTCCCACGATTGCGATAGACCAATTCGTGAGTTTTGCGCCCTTGTTCGTTACGCCGTCAGGAGCGGGGATAGACACATCGAACGAAATATTTTTCAACTCGCTGCCGGTGTTTGGCGAGAAATAGCGGCTGCCAGAAATCGCGATATTCGTTACTGGCTTTACCGAAGAATAGATGATGTTTTTGATTTCGGCAGGAGCAGATTTGTTTCCTGCGCGGTCAGTTGACTCGATAGAATAGCTGTAAACGCCGTCTGGCACAAAGCCCGTGATAACGCCGTTTTCGTCAAGTCCCGTACCGTCCCAATCAATCGTAAGCGGCTGGGCTTTTTGGTTCTTGTCTTCCCATTTTTTCTGCCAGACCGTCTTTCCGAGCGAATCCACAATTTTTGCAGACCACACATCTTCTTCGCTACCCGTCTGTTCCACTCTCAATTCGGATTTTGCGCCTTCGCCGAAAACTTTGTCCTCATCAGCCAATTCTGCCAATTCCACACTCGGCGGCGTGTTATCCACGATGACACACAATTTTTCAGACGAACTCGAATTTCCGTTATCGTCGGTCGCCGTAAATGCGTAATAATAAGTGCCGTCAGGAGCTAAAGAACCGTCGTCAAGCGCGCCGTTCCAGCTTACAGATTTTGGGATTTCGACCCCTTTTTTTGCCGAAAAAAGCGCCTTGATAAACGTTTTGAACGTCAACCGACCCGTGCGTTTTTCCTTGTTGGAAATAACGCGGACAGGGATTCCGTTGTTGTCATAAATAAAAAAACTCCATTCCACAACGTAACGGCGGTCTTTTACCGCAATCGGCACTTCAAGAACATCTTGAACACCGTCGTTGTTCGGCGAAATATAAATAGTATCATGGTCAGCCGCGCCAGCCGCCTGCACTGACAGCGCAAAGCTCAAAGCAAGGGCTGTCTTCAAAAATGTATTCTTTTTCATATTTCCACTCTCAAACTACTCTTTGCTTTCTGTTTTTTCAGATTTGTCGTTCTTTTTATCGCTCTTGCCGTCTTCAGCCCACAGCGTAATTTCCGGCGGTTCATTGTCGGACGTGCCGAGTTTCAAAAGCGCACCTCCAGAAACCGCCGTTACGTTTTTGTAAAGCTGCTGCCACGCCGCACCCACGGTCATTTCGCTCTGACCCCAGTCAGAGTTTCCTGCCGCAAGTTTTGACGACTGAAATGCGAACTTGAATGAAAGTCCGATTGACGGCAAATTCACATCGCGCCCCTCAATCATTTCACGAAGATTTGCATTCCAGCCCACATTCAAGCGCACCATTTCGGCATACGACACCTGAAAACCCGCATCAAAAACGGCATTTTGCGCCGTTGGAACGCTCACGTCCGCCGACCAGCCGCCCTTGAACAGCCCCGCCTCGAACAGCGTACTTGCCACACCGACTCTGAGCGTCGCAAGCCCCGGATACATCGTTGCTTCGTTGTCCTCCCAGTCTTCGTGGTTTTCATCGCGCGAATCCGCACTCATTCCTAACAATTCATCGCCCGAAAACGGCTTTCCCAGATTCATCAGCGCAACGCCGAGACGAAAATCGTCCATAAACGCGATTTTGCCGAAATTGTACAAAATACCCACGTCAATGCCCGCTTTCCAATCGCTTTTTTCATCGTACGCAACGCCCACATTTGCCGTTGCCCCGAAATTCAGATTGTCGGTAATGTCTTTGGAAAAATTGCCGCGGAAATCAAAAACGTGTCCCAAATGCATATCCAAAAACGGAGACGCAATCCACTGCGCTAAAAACGTCGTAACGCCGTAGCGAGACGGGATTGAAACGCCAAGCCCCGCAGAGTTGCCGTAATCGTCATCGCTCAAGTCGTCGCTGTCAATAAGCGCGGTATAGCCCAAATCAATCATAATGCGTTGCTCAAGAGCCGGCAGCGCAGGATTGTTTACAATAGAACTCGGCGTCACAAAATACAGGGCGCCTCCAGCTGAAGAATGTCCCCCAGAAAGCAATTCTGGCTCAGACAGCCTATTTAAATCTTCACTTCCTGTCGGGGGATTGTAGGCAAACAAGCTTGACGCTGCCGTTAAAACAGCAAAAGCTGATAAAACCTTTTTCATAATCGAACCTCCGTTATGTACGTTTATATTCGACAAATAATGTATTCCTATGAATCGAATTTTCTAAAAGCCGTATTATGTTAGCAAAATTATAAAAATAACGCAACATTCAAAAAAATATAAAAAGCCCGCAGAACAAATCGTGCGGGTTTTTTATGTCTCTTCTCCAATCAGGGCAAGCCTATTGAATTTCTTTTACACACTTTTAGAATTTTTTGCAATCGGATTTTTCAAAGAAATGCACTTTTTATAAAAAAAATCACATCAAAAATTTTTCAATTTTAGATTTTAGAGATTTTGAGGCATTTTTTTTATATTTTCGCCGCCGAAAAATTGAATTTTTTCAACGTAAAAAGCCATAAAACATTTTGCTTGCTTGACAGTTATTGTTATTTTTCGCAAAATAGGAAATATGAAAAAGAGTAAAGTTGCAGGTGAAAACATTTTTTTACGTTTTATTCATTCAGTGTTCGGCGGCGGCGACCCCGAAGCTGACAAACGTCGTCTGCTCAAAAATATTGCGAAAGATTTGTCGCATTCTAAATTTAAGTTCTATAAATACAACTCAAACGAGGTTTTGCCCGCGTTCGGAAAGTTGTTCTATGAAATCTACAAAACGATTTCTCCAGCGCAGTTGATGTTCCAGTCGATGCAGAACCCGAATGCATACAAAAATCAAGTGGTAGATTATTCGCTCAACGAAAAACAGAAAGCCTTGATTGAAGACCTTTCTGAAGAATCGATTGTTGCGCTGTCCAAAACGATGTCTTTTAAGGATTTAAACGCAAAAATCCAAAAAGATACGCAGGCATTTATGAGCGAATTTGACGGCGACAGAATTAACGAAATCGACGCGCTGTATTCGCAAATGATGGCTTTTAAGGCGTTCTGCTCTTACGATTTTTATTTTTTGGTCAAAAAATTTTCGGCGGGCTTAAAGGAACACGATTTCAATACAACGCCAAAATTTGAAACGATAACCGCGCAGTACATCGCAGATGACCTCAAGGATTTTATTACGGTTGCGTGGGCACTGCCGTTCGATGCAGATTGGTCAAAACTGTTCAATTTGTTCAAAGCATACAAAACGGTGGAGCCAGTTCCGCTTCCTGCGTGGAAAAAAATCATTACGCGCCTGCGCCAAATCAAAGAATCGCGCACCATCGAAATGATTATTCAGCTCATTACCAAAGACCCGATTTATACCTGTGATGTTGAAGAATTGCACGACCATGTTATTGACGCATATCTCGATAAAATGCGCACGCAATCCACCAATACGCTCAAAAAATTGCAGACCGAGCGCAAAAATTCGCAAATCGACGGGCTTTTGCAGCAGATTTTCGGTACGACCGCCGTGGTGCGTCTCAAAAATTACACGACGCAGACAAGCGCAAACATTGAGCGCAAAAATGTGGGTTCATTCCAATACTGCGCGCCGTTGAGCTATCTCAAGGCGTTCCTTGTGGATTATGTGAAAAAAGACGTGCGCGAATATTGCGATTTGGTTTTGATTCGCGGTCAGTGGGTTTCAAACTCGCTTTCCACGGAGATGTCGAACGCGTATCACGGGCTTTTGGAGACTTCGGACAAAATCACCGAGTTGGACAACACGCTGGCAGATGACGGCGCGATTGGTTCAAAAATCAAGACGCTGATGCCGCGAATCGGGCATGACCACGAATCTGCAAATATCATCAGAACCAAGGTGAAAGACGTGAACGACCTTGCCCGCGCATACATCAAAGAAGCAGCGCAGGATTTGGTCGTCGTGGCAAAAAACACAAAAGCGCTGCTCGAAGATTACTCAAAGCCGCACGGCGAATTGATTATCAACTGGAAAGAGCTTGAGCGCTCGTCCGAGCACCCTATCAAAGAATTGGGCGTGGAAGTGTACAAGAAAATCTACACGTTTGTGCAGTTGATGAAGAGTTTTTTGCAGTAATTTCCTTTTTTTCGATAAAGATACCCGCATTTTTCGTGCGGGTTTTTGTTTTGTTTCAACATAGGTTTATTAAAAAATGCTGTCATTCCGAACTTGTTTTGGTGCAAGCGATTTTTTCACATGTGGAAATTTTCGCCGAGGTAGATTTCGCGGGCAAGTTCGCTATTGATAATGTCGTCTTTTGAGCCTTGGATAAGAATCTGCCCCGTGTTGATGATAATCGCTCTATCGGTGATTTCCAGCGTGTCGCGCACATTGTGGTCGGTGATGAGAATGCCGATTCCCTGCTCGGCAAGATAGTGAATCATCTGCTTAATGTCCGCGACGGCAATCGGGTCAATGCCCGCAAACGGCTCGTCAAGGAGCAAAAATTTTGGCTCGATTGCCAAACTCCGCGCAATCTCCGTGCGTCGCCTCTCACCGCCAGAAAGCGTAAACGCAGGCTGGTGGCGAATCCTGCCGATGTCGAATTGCTCAATGAGGTCATCAAGTTTCTGCCGTTTTTGCTTCGAGCTCAAATCTTTTCGCGTTTCCAAAATCGAATAGATATTTTCTTCCACCGTAAGTTTTCGGAACACCGACGCTTCCTGCGGCAAATACGAAATCCCCGCGCGCGCACGTTTATACATCGGCAGTTTTGTAATGCAGTCATCGTCCAAAAACACTTCGCCGCTCGTAGGCTTGTAAAAACCGACGACCATATAAAACGTGGTCGTTTTCCCCGCGCCGTTCGGTCCCAAAAGCCCGAGCACCTCGCCCGTGTGCATACTAAAATCCACGCCCTGCACCACTTTTTTTTTGCCGAACGTTTTGTACAGGCTTGAAACGCGGAGCGTATGACGCTGGGCATTTTCTGCGTTTGAAATATCCATAAAAGCGAGTGTATCAAAAGATGTTTTTCTGAGCAAGTTTTCTGCATACCCATTTTTTGGGCAGAGTCTCTCTTTCATATCAAATCCAAAATATTGAAAAAATCGCAATTTTTCGCTATTATGAGGCAACAAAAAGATTTTTAAGAGTTTTTTATGCAACTTAAAAAAACGATTGTAGCACTGGCTTTTATGCTGGTGGCGGGTGCAGCGGCTTTTGCAGACGAAGCATACGATGTGGTAAAAAAGTTTACTGAATTGGACGTGCCAGAATACAGCAAAGCGACGATGCTTTTGGAAATCAAAAATAAAAACGGTGCCGTGGAAACGCGCGAAATGATTGAATACGGAAGCGGTTTCAACGTCCTCAAAAACGTCGTGTTCGACATTCAAAAGGATTCGACTTCCAAATACAAGGGCGTGCGCGTTTTGCAGGCAGAGAAAACCAACAAGGAAGACGACCGCTGGATTTACGAGCCGTCTTTGCGCAACGTCCGCCGCATTCAGACAGGCGAGCGCTCTGGTTCGTTCGTCGGCTGCGAATTCACTTACAACGATATGACAATCCGCAAGGTTGACGAAGACAAGCACGAAATGCTCAACGCCAACGATTCTATCAATGTACGGCACAAATTACACGTGCTGGCAGATTAAAAGCGTGCCTATCAAGAAAAACGACATCGAATACGGCTACCGCATTTGCTGGTACGACAAAAAGACGTATCTCCCCGTCAAGATGGAATACTACGACAAAAAAGACCCAAAATTGCTGATGAAAACGTTTATCATCGAGAAAATCGACAACGTAAAAGGCATTACAGGCACACCGTACGTTCTGCGCCGCTCTTGCCTCATCACCAATCACATTACAGGACGCACCACGCGCGTTACCGTCAAAGATTTTGTGTTTGACAACGAAAAACTCGTCAACAAAAAAATCTTCACCACAAACTGGCTGATGACCGGAAAATAATTTTTTCTTTTTCCATTTTTCAAGCACCTGCATTTTTTGCGGGTGTTTTTTTGTCATTCCGATTGAACTTATGACATTGCCGCACTATCATTCTGTTTTGCGTGTTGCAAAAATTGCAGAATAGAGATATTATTTTCTCATATACTATTGGGGTATACTTGTCAATTTGGCAAAACACACCCGAGCTTTCAAATGAGGCTTTGCCTCCCGCTCAAGATAAAGGGATATATGTCTGAAGAAACTAATACATTCAAACCTGTTGTAACGCCGCTGCGCGTGGGTATCGACGTGGGTTCTACCACGGTTAAAGTCGTCATCTTAGACGAGAAAAACGAAATGCTGTACGGCGAATACCGCCGTCATCGCGCCGATATTCGCTCTACGATTATTACGGTAGTCGGCGAGGCGCTCGATTCGCTTGCTGAAAAAGGCATTGACGCAGAAAGCCAGACGGTGAGCATTAAGGTTACCGGCTCAGGCGGTCTTTCGGTGAGTCAGTGGCTTTCAGTGCCGTTTATTCAGGAAGTCGTTGCCGCAACAACCGCCGTCAAAACGCTCATTCCAAAGACCGATGTGGTCATTGAGTTGGGCGGCGAGGACGCGAAGATTACCTATTTTAGAGGCGGCATTGAGCAGCGTATGAACGGAACGTGCGCGGGCGGCACAGGCGCGTTTATCGACCAAATGGCAGCCCTGCTCGAGACAGACGCGGCGGGCGTGAACGAGCTTGCCAAAGGCGCAACCACGATTTATCCGATTGCCGCACGTTGCGGTGTTTTTGCCAAGACGGATATTCAGCCACTCATCAACGAGGGCGCGCGCAAAGAGGATATTGCCGCTTCGATTTATCAGGCGGTGGTTACGCAGACGATTTCGGGTCTTGCGTGCGGAAAGCCGATTCGCGGCAATGTTGCATTTCTCGGCGGTCCACTTCACTTTATGGACCAACTACGAGAGCGATTCATTCAGACGCTCAAACTCACTCCCGACGAAGTTATCGTGCCCGATAACAGCCAGCTTTTCGTGGCGGCAGGCGCGGCGTTAAGCGCAGAAAAATCATACAAATGCGCGCCGGGCAAAAAAGCCCCCGTATTCCAGACGATAAAAGCATTCCGCAACAGTCTCAAAAACCTTGAGGGCGCGGAATTGAGCGAAACGCAGCGACTTGAGCCATTGTTTAAGAATCAGGCAGAACTCGACGCATTCAAGGCGCGGCACGAGGGCGAAAAGGCGCAGACGGCAAAACTTGAAGAAGCAAAAGGTCCGGTGTTTTTGGGATTGGACGCAGGTTCTACGACCACAAAAGCCGTATTAACCGACACAAAAGGACGCATTCTGTGGCGATTCTACGACGTGAACGCAGGAAATCCAGTAGAACTTGCGGTGCGCGTACTCAAGGATTTGTACAAGATTTTGCCCAAAGACGTGTACATCGCGCGCTCGGTATCGACAGGTTACGGAGAGGCGTTGTTCCAAGCCGCGCTCGGTGTGGATTCTGGCGAGGTTGAAACGATTGCGCATTATCGCGCGGCGGAATTTTTCGTGCCCGGCGTGGAGTTTTTGCTCGACATCGGCGGACAGGATATGAAATGCCTTCGTATGAAAGACGGCGCAATTACGTCGATTCAGCTCAACGAAGCGTGTTCGGCGGGGTGCGGTAGCTTCCTCGACAATTTTGCGCGCACCATGGGAATGAGCGTGCAGGAATTCAGCAAAATCGCGCTGATGGCGGAAAAGCCCGTTGACCTCGGCAGCCGCTGTACCGTGTTTATGAACAGCCGCGTAAAACAGGCGCAGAAAGAAGGCGCGGCAGTCGCGGACATCAGCGCGGGCTTGAGCTATTCGGTTATCAAAAATGCGCTGTTCAAGGTCATTAAGTTGCGCCGTGCAAGCGAAATCGGCAAAAAAGTCGTGGTGCAGGGCGGAACGTTCTACAATGATTCGGTGCTCCGCGCGTTTGAGAAAATTGCAGGCGTAAACGTGTATCGTCCTGATGTGGCAGGCTTGATGGGCGCATACGGCGCGGCTTTAATTGCGCAAGACCAATGGGAAGATTTGAACCGTCCGCAGCCGGGCGAAGAAAAGGAATGGGAGCCGCACGAGATTCATTCGGGCATTGCTACGCTCGAGCAACTCGAGAATTTCCACGTTGATTTGGAATTGCGTCGGTGCGGCAAGTGCGCAAACAACTGTCTTTTGACGATTAACACATTCACAACGGGCGAAGGCGAAAACAGCTCGGTGCGCCGATTCGTTACGGGAAACCGCTGTGAGCGCGGCGCAGAGCTGGACGGCACTGTGGTGGACGCAAGCAACAAGAAAAACACGCGCGCAGGCTCAGGAGAAGCCGTTCCAAACTTGTTCGACTGGAAATACAAGCGGCTTTTCACGCATTACATTCCGCTCCGTCCCGAAGAAGCGCCGATGGGCGATGTAGGCATTCCGCGCGTATTGAATATGTACGAAAATTATCCGCTGTGGTTCACGTTCTTTACAAAACTCGGGTTCCGCGTGCGGCTTTCTCCGCGTTCAAGCCATTCGGTGTACGAAAAAGGTCTTGAGACGATTCCGTCGGAAAGCGTTTGCTACCCGGGCAAAATCAGCCACGGACACGTCGAGTCGCTCTTGAAGCAGGGCATAAAGTTTATCTTCTATCCGTGCGCGCCATACGAGCAGCAGGAAGACGCGGGCGCAGGCAATCACTACAACTGCCCGATTGTAACGAGTTATCCGGAAGTGCTCCGCAACAACATCGACGAATTGCGGCAGGACGCAAGCATTACGTTTATGAATCCGTTTTTGCCGATTTACGACAAAGCGCGGCTTGCAGAACGTCTGTTTGAGGAGATGGGCGAAAAGTTCAAATTGTCCAAGGAACAGATTGCGGCGGCAGTGGACGCAGCGTGGGACGAACAGGAAGCCTTCCGCAAAGAAGTGCAACAGGCGGGCGAAAACGCACTGGAGCAGATTATCCGCAGCGGTTCAAACGGCATTGTGCTCGCAGGTCGTCCGTACCATCTCGACCCCGAAATCAACCACGGTATTCCAGAGATGATTCACGGGCTCGGCATTGCGGTGTTTACCGAAGATTCGGTGGCGCATTTGGGCAAAGTAGAGCGACCGCTCCGCATTATCGACCAGTGGACGTATCACAACCGCTTGTATCGAGCAGGCGCGTTTGTAAGCGAAATGCCGAACTTGGAGTTGGTACAGCTCACGAGCTTCGGGTGCGGCTTGGACGCTGTTACGGCTGACCAAGTAGACGAGATTATGCGGGCGAAAAACCGAATGTACACGCTCATTAAAATCGATGAGGGAAGCAATCTGGGCGCGGTTCGCATTCGTATCCGCAGTTTGATTGCGGCGGTGAAAGAACGCGAGCGGCACAGAAAAGCGCCAGTGAATATGTCTGCGGCGTACAAGCGGCAGGTGTTCACAAAGGAAATGCGCTATTCGCACACGATTATTGCGCCGCAAATGAGTCCGATTCATTTCCGACTCTTGCAGAGCGCGTTCCGATACAGCGGCTATAATTTTGTGATTCTCGACGCAGTTGACCCCAAAGCCGTAGAAACAGGCTTGAAGTTCGTAAACAATGATGCGTGTTATCCGTCAATTCTCGTGACTGGGCAGATGATTGCCGCGCTTGAAAGCGGAAAATACGACCTCGACCATGTGAGCCTGCTCATCTCGCAGACGGGCGGCGGGTGTCGTGCGACAAACTACATCGGCTTTATCCGCCGTGCCTTGAACGACGCAGGCTGGGGACATATTCCCGTGATTTCGCTGTCGGCGCAGGGATTTGAGAAAAACCCGGGCTTCAAAATTACGCTTCCGCTGTTGCACCGCGCACTTATGGCGATTGTCATCGGTGACGTGCTGATGCGCTGTTTGTACCGCGTGCGCCCGTACGAAGCCGTTCCCGGAAGTGCAAACGAACTGTACGAAAAATGGGACGCAAAAGCACAGCAAATGCTTAAATCGATGTCGATTTTTAAGTATCACAAGTTGCTCAAGAACATCGTGCGCGATTTTGACAATCTGCCACTTTTGCCAGTGAAAAAGCCTCGTGTGGGCGTTGTCGGCGAAATCCTTGTCAAATTCCACCCGACTGCAAACAATCAGATTGTGGACACTATCGAGCGCGAAGGTGCGGAATGTGTTATGCCAGATTTGACGGACTTTTTGTTCTATTCGTTCAGCACGGGCATTTTCCGCCACGAACAACTCGCATTCCCCGAAAAAACGGAGCGAAATGCACGACTTTTGGTGTGGGCGCTCGATTTGTACCGAAAATATATGAAGAAAGTGCTTTCTAAGAGCCGTCGCTTTGAGCCGCCGTCATCGATTTACGAGTTGATGAATGGCGTGGACGACATCGTGCAGCTCGGCAATATCACCGGCGAGGGCTGGTTCCTCACCGCCGAAATGGTCGAGCTTATCAAAGAGGGCGTGCCGAGTATTGCGTGTGTGCAGCCGTTCGCGTGTTTGCCGAACCACGTTACTGGAAAAGGAATGATTAAGGAATTGCGCCGCCGTTATCCCGGCACGAATATCAGCGCAATCGACTACGACCCGGGTTCTTCCGAGGTCAATCAGCTCAATCGTCTCAAATTGCTGTTGAGCAACGCGCCAGTCGGAGAACACCCTGACGAGTTGGAAAACGGCAAGATTTGGACGCCAAAGGGCGAAGTCGAAGCGGAGATTCAGCTTGCGGAAGGCGGAAGCGCATTTGTGGACACAGACCCTGCGGATAGTTCCGTCGTGCCAGCAGTTACTGCGGACGTTTTTGCAACAGGAGGAAGTATATAAAATGAATAGGAGAGGAGTTTTTCACCTAGTTTTTTTGGTATTGATGATATGCAGCAGTGTAGCGGCATGGGCAGATTATGACCCGTGGGGCGTTCCAGACTCGTCGGAAATCAGAAAAGATTTGCGCGAAAGATGGTTCACCGCGCCGCTGAGCACCGTTCGCACGTATGCGCCAGAAGCATATCAAAGCAAGGCTGGAAACAATTATCAGGTGCGTTTTGAAGAGCGCGGAAACGAGGTTGCAATTATTGTATCGCCTGCGCAGGATATTAAGATTGATTTGTACAACGGCACAGAAAAGCAATCGACGATTGAAAGCGAAACGTATCCTGAAAACGCGCCGGGCAGCTGGATTTTGTTCCGCTCGGCAAAAAACGGCAAGCCTGTGCGAATCCGCTATTATTTTTTGGCGACAAACGATATTTTCATTGAGTTCACCGCTCAAGGCAAAAAAGTGCTAGCAGATTTTGTGCTGTTTAATATGTATGCGGCAAAAGGAGTTCCTCTTGGCGTTACGTTTGAGCGGCTGTATATGATGTCGTTCCCGGAACTCAGAAAATTGACAAAAAAATCAATGCCGTGGTATTTGGCTTCGGTGTCGCCGGGAATGTATCATTCAAATTTGCAGATGATTTCGGTGATTCGCGAAAATCTCAACAAGATTGAAAGCGTGCAGGACGGCGCATACGATGAGTTGGGAAATCCGGTAAGTGTGTTTTCAAAAGAGCCGCGCACACTGCAAGACGGCGAAGATGAGAATAAACTCCAGCTTTCTCAGGCGGGTTTTTTAAAGTGGGTTGTTGACGGTTTGGTGGCGGCAAATGTGCGCGGCTACACCTATCTTGACCCGCTGTACCGAAACACCGTAACACTCCCGAACGGCAGTCATTCCGATGTGTTTTCGCAGGAATACAACATCACCTTTTCGCTTGACTGGACTCGCAATTTGGCGCTTGCACTTCTTTCGGTTCAGCAAGACAAAAATTATGAATACACTCATTCGGGCGTGGACGTGGCAATTTCGCCGTTTAATTCAGGGCGGCTTTCAGGAAGCGACGTTTCTGCAAATGCGGTTGGCTACATCAAAAATTCTGGCTATCGCATCGGCGTTATAAAAGCCCTGCTGTATGTGCTTGCCATTACAGAAAGCGACCATTGCTATTTAGCGGCAGTGAGAGAAGCAAGCAGGTCAGACCAAAATGATTCCTCGTATCCAGAAGTCGGCGTTTTTAACGATTGTGCCATTTTCTTTCCGTATTTCGACAAAAACGGAGCATTTGTCTGCACAGTTTTTCAGGGCGGAAAAGAAATTCCATTCGATAAATTTGCAGAAAAATACAGCGGTTCTTTTGTAAATCTTGCGCGGCTTCAATCGTCAGACAGATTTTTTCCGCTTGAAGCAAAAACAGCGCAGTAATGGACAGCAGTGCGAAATTTGCTGTATAATTGTGTTATGAAGGACAAAATCAAGGCAGTCGTCTTCGATATAGATGGAACGCTTTATTCGGATTTTCCATTTTATTTTCGCGTCAGTTTTCACGTTTTACGAAATTTGCGGTTCTTTCTGTATTACAGCAAGACCCGCAAAATTATGCACACAAAAGCTCCGCTCGCAGATTATTTTGAGTACCAAGCGCGCGTTCTTGCGTCGTTAATGCACATTTCGGTTCGGCGGGCAAAGGCTCTCATTGATGTGATTGTGTATAAAGGATTCCGTCCGTATTTCAAAAAAATCAAGCCGTATCCCAACGTGTTGGAAACGTTCAAATCGCTCAAGGACGCTGGCTACAAAGTCGGGATTCTCTCTGATTTGCCGCCAGAGCAAAAGGGCGAACTGTGGGGATTGCCGCAGTATTGCGACGTAATTCTCGGCTCTGAAAAAATCGGTGCGCTAAAGCCGTCTATTTATCCGTTCGGCGTGGTTTCAATGACGCTCGACGTGCCTTTAGAAGAAATTTTGTATGTGGGAAACAGCGTAAAAAGCGACATTCGCGGCGCAAAAAATGCGGGAATGTTTGCTGCTTATAAATTACCGTGGTGGCGGGCTTTACTTAAAAAACCTTTAAAAGAAGCAGATTTTTCGTTCTCAAAATACAAACAACTTCAAGAGCTGCTTTTACCGTAAAATCGGTTTATGGGGAATGGGGATAAAAAGTGACTGAAATTGTAGTTATATTACTGTCTGTTGTTATATCGGCTGTGGTTTCGATTATCTTAAGAATGTCTGAACGGGATAAAAACTCGATGGACAAAGTTAAGCGTTACGCAAATCAGAAAATGGCGGATTTCGATGCGTATTTTTTGGAAAGAGACAACGCTTTGCAATCCGTCTCCGCCGACCTTGACGCAAGACAATCTCAGGCGATTGCCGCAACAAAAAAGCTGGAAAAACAGTACAACGATTTTGTTGCAGCAGGACAAAATCTTGAAACATACTATAATTCGATTCAGGCTCTCAAAGAGCGTACGGAAAGCTACGAAAAACAGGTTTCGCAGCTTTTGGATTTTACCGTCGCCGTTGAGCAAAATCTCCAGCGCATAAAAGATGAATCAGAAATTGTAAATAAACTGAACGCGCGGCTCGATTCTCAAAAGCGGATTATTGATTCGACAGACAAAAAAATTGCGGCGATTCACGAAGATTTTGCCAAAAAAGATTCTGAATATCTCAAAGCGATTGCCGAAGAGCTTTTGAATCAGTGCAAAGATGATGTGAATGCGCTCAGCAGCGAGGTTAAAAATGCACAGAGCAAAGCCGAACAGCTGCTCGAGCGATTGAGCGAAGACGTTCGCCGTGCGTACGACAACGCAACGCAAAAAGCCAAGAATCTTGAAGACCAAACATTTCAATCGCTCATCGACAAAGCAGAGCAACGGACGGCGCAATATGTGCAGACGATGGAAGTCCACACGCGCGCACTGGACGAGAATATGCAGGAGCGATTCCAGACAGTGAGCGATTCGATTGCCGAGCGCGCACAGACGATGCAGCAGCTTTTGAGCGACGAAACGGGGAAACTCCGCGAAATGCTCACCGAGCGCACCAATGCTATCGAATCCGCGTCGGAGGAGCGAAACGATATGCTCCGCGCAACGCTCAACGACCAGATTCTGCAACTCGAAAAAGATTTGAATGCAAAACGCGACGCATTTTCGCTTTTGACCGACAGCGTTCGGCGGGATATTGCACAAAAATCAGATGACCTTGAAAACGAAGTTTCCGCCAAAATTTCTGAAATCCACAATGCTGTTTCGGCGCAAACAGATTCGCTCGACAAAAATCTGTCCAGTTCGCTTTCGATTATGAAACAGGATATGGAATCGCGATTTTTGGAATTGCGAACGCAGATGGATTCTCATTCGAGCGACCTTGAAAATCGCGTTGAGGCGCAACTTTCGGCGATGGAAAACGGCGTCAATGCCAAAACCGACGCGCTTTCAAAATCGGTGGACAACAAAATCGAGGGGCTTTCGGTGTTCGTTTCCGAGAACATCAGCACTATGGAACAGACGTCTTCCGGAAAACTCGAAGCCTTAACCGTTTCGTTCCAAAACCGAATCAGCGCGATTGAGCAATCCGTGGACGAAAAAACGCAGACGCTTATGGACGATGCGGGAAATCGGCTTTTCGCGGCAGAATCATTTGTAAAAGAGCGCGCGGCAGAGGTCGAAGAAAACGCTGGAAACAGGCTTTCTGCGGTGGAAAATGAGGTCAGCAGCCACACGGATAACGTAATTTCTAGCACAGACGAAAAAATTAAAACGTTTTCGGATTCGGTCGGCGAAAAAATTGCGGAACTTTCAAAATCGGTGGACGAAAAAACAGCATCTATCCGAAGCGAAAACGAAACGCGCCTTTCCGCGCTCGAACATTCCGTTTCGGAGACCGAGCAGGCGATTGCAGGCAAGCTGGCTTCTCTGACCGATTCGGTGAACGAAAAGGCGGAGATTGCCGAAAATGCGGCGGAAGCAAGAATGGCGCAAGTTGCGGTGTTTGTGTCGGAGAAATCGGGGGCAGTTGAGACAGAGGCGCAAAATCGGCTTTCGGCGCTGGAACATTCCGTCGCGGAAAAATCTGAGGCAATCTCTTCTGATACGGCGCAACAATTTCAGGCTGTTGCCGATTCGGTCGGCGAAAAAATCGCGGAACTTTCAAAATCGGTGGACGAGAAAACAGCGTCTATCCGAAGCGAAAACGAAACGCGCCTTTCCGCGCTCGAGCATTCCGTTTCGGAGACCGAACAGGCGCTTTCGAACCAGCTCGCTTCTTTGACCGATTCGGTGAACGAAAAGGCTGAAACTGTTGAAAAAAACGCCGCAGAGCGCGTGCAACAGGCGGAATCATTTACGGCAGAAAAAGTGAACACGCTCGAAACCAATACGCAAAGTCGGCTCACGGATTTGGAAAACGCAATTTTGGAGAAAACCGACGGCGTTATTTCCAATGCAGAAGAGCGCGTGCAAGCGGTGGAAAGCGATTTGCACGAAAAAACGCAAGCGGTGCTTTCACTCGCAGACGAGCAACTTTCGGCGGCAACTGCGGATATTTCCGAGAAAATTTCGGCGCTGCAGGAAAAAACAGATTCGCTGTGCGTCAATGTGGAAAGCAAAATCTCCGAATTGAACGCAGAGCTTTCGTCCAAAACGGAGGAACTGCGAAACGCACTCGATGGGCAGACGGGCAGTATGTCGTCGGTTTTGCAGCAAACGGTAGACCGCTTGAATGCCGATTTCAGCGGCATCACGGATAATCTGGAAAAACGCGTATCAGAAGCGTCAGAGAATTTTAACGAGCGGCTTGATTCACAAAGCAACCAGATTTTCGGCAGCATCGATTCTAAAATCGGCGCGGCAGAAGAAGAGCTTTCTGCAAAAATCTCAAGCATTGAACAGAGCGTAAACGAGCGCACAGCGGGCGTTGAGGCGAAATCGCAAACGCAGTTGTCAGAGTTAAAACAGCAGGTGGAAGATGCGGTTTCAAGTATTTCACAGCGCACGTTTGGCACTATCGACTCGCTGAAAAAGACGCTCGATGAGTCATCTAGCTCGATTTCGGCAGATTTGACCGTCAAATTTGGCGTTCTGTCGCAATCGCTTTCGGACCAATCGTCCACGCTCGGTTTTGACATCGATTCCAAAATCGGCACGCTCAAGCGGCAACTCGAAGACCGCACCGCCGATATTTCCACGACCGTTAGTGCAAAACTCGATATGCTTCAAAAAACGCTCGACGAGCAGACAAACGGCTTCCCCGACGCGCTCGCCGCACGAATCGACGCGCTGCAACAATCGCTCGACACGCAGACAGCGGGCGTTTCCGACGATATTGACAAGAAAGTTGACGAGCTGAAAACCTATCTTGAAGAAAAAACAGCGGGGATTTCATCGGACGTAAACGGCACGGTTGAGCAGTTCAAAACGGATTTCTCGGAGCGCACCGACGCGATTATCGGCGAAATGACGACAAAAATCAGTTCGTTCCAGTTTGCCGTGGAAAATCAAACGGGCGATATTGCAGAAAAAACGCTTTTGAAAGTCGCCGAGGCAAAACAGGCGATGGAATCCGAAACCGCAGGATTTTCCGAGAAAATCGACGAAAAAATCGCGGCGCTACAATCTCAGCTGGAAAACGAAACCGCAACGCTTTCAGACGAAACGATTGCAAAACTTGCCGCGCTCAAAAAGGCTTTGACCGACCAAAGTTCGCAGATGGAACAGGCTATCGGCGAAAAAACGACGGCGTTGCAAACCGATTTGGACAGCCGTTTTGCTTCGCTTTCGGAAAAATTGGGCGAAAATACCGCGGGCATTTCAAACGATATTGAAAGCAAAATCGGCGCGCTGTCGGCTTCGCTGGAAGAAAAAACAAGCGGCATCGCAACGTTTGCAAGCGAAAAACTCGATGAATTGACGCATCTGGTCGAAAAAACGTCCGCAGAAATCGAAGGGCTTTCACGCGAGAAAATCGACACAGCAAGTGCATTTGTGGACGAAAAAACGGCGGCGTTGCACGAAAAAATCGACGGTATTCAGAGCGAATTCGACAACAAAACCGCATCTGTTTTGGACGAAATCGATGGAAAAATCGCCGAAATGCGCGTAACCGTGAGCACCGAAATTGCGACACTCGAAACGAATGTCAGCGAAAAAACGGGCGAAATCCAAAATACCGTTACAGGCAAAATCGAAAGCGTTCAGAGCGAAATTGCGGCGGACACCGCGGCTATCGACGAGAAAATGGCAGAACTGCGCGCCTCGATTGCCGAGCAACGAGACCAGCTGTCGAGCAATTTGAACGCGGCGATTTCTGATATGCAGCAGACGATTTTGAGCGTTTCAAGCGATACAAATGCGAAAATCGGCGAGATTTCGGATAATCTTTCGGAGCAATCGTCGATTTTGTCGGCGGACATCGAAAACAAGATTTTTGCGCTGCAATCCAAGCTCGAAGACAGCACGGCGGGTATTTCAACCGACATCGACAATCGTTTCGGAGCGCTGAATCAGCAGTTGGTTGACAATACGGCGGGCATTTCCGACGACATTATTGAAAAAGTGGGCAATTTGACCGCATCTCTCGATGAAAAAACGGGCGATTTGCAGGCAAAAATCGACGGTCTGCAATCGCAATTCGACGCTCAGACCAGCGGATTTTTGGGCGAGCTTGACGGCAAAATCACCGCTATGCGCGAAACCGTGGACAGCGAAATTGCAACGCTGGAAGCAAATGTCAGCGAAAAAACAGGTTCAATCCAAAACACGATGTCAGAGAAAATCGACAGCGTTCAGAGCGAAATTGCAGCGGACACTGCGGCTATCGACGCAAAAATGGCGGCGCTGCGGCAGAATTTGGACGAGCAAACCGCGCGCCTTTCGACCGATATGACAGGCAGGCTCGAGCGGATTTCAGCGCGGCTTGACGACGGTTCGGCGGGGCTTTCAGCGGACATCGAAAACAAGATTTTTTCGCTGCAATCCAAGCTCGAAGACAGCACGGCAGGCATTTCAACCGACATCGACAATCGTTTTGGAGCGCTGAATCAGCAGTTGATTGACAATACGGCAGGCATTTCCGACGACATTATTGAAAAAGTGGGCAATTTGACCGCGTCCCTCGACGAAAAAACGGGCGATTTGCAGGCGAAAATCGACGGTCTGCAATCGCAATTCGACGCGCAGACCAGCGGATTTTTGGGCGAACTCGACGGCAAAATCACGGCTATGCGCGAAACCGTGGACAGCGAAATTGCAACGCTGGAAACAAATGTGGGCGAAAAAGCAGGGGCGATTCAAAATACCGTCTCGACGAAAATCGACAGCGTTCAGAGCGAAATTGCGGCGGACACTGCGGCTATCGACGCAAAAATGGCGGCGCTGCGGCAAAATTTGGACGAGCAAACCGCGCGCCTTTCAACCGATATGGAAAATCGAATCAGCCGTATCGGCGTGCGCTTGGAAGACAGTTCTGCGGCGCTTTCGAGCGACATCGAAAATCGGTTTGAAGCGCTGAACCAGCAGTTGATTGGAAGCACGGCGAACATTTCCGACGACATTGCAGGAAAAGTGGGCAATTTGACCGCGTCCCTCGACGAAAAAACGGGCGATTTGCAGGCGAAAATCGACGGTCTGCAATCGCAATTCGACGCTCAGACCAGCGGATTTTTGGGCGAGCTTGACGGCAAAATCACCGCTATGCGCGAAACCGTGGACGACGAAATTACCGCGCTGGAAACGACTGTCAGCGCAAAAACAAGCGACATCGAAAACGATGTTGCACAAAAAATCTCCGATTTGCAGACGAATATTTCAGCGCAATCCGAGAGCGTGGACGAAGGGCTTTCGGCGGTGCAGCAGACGCTGGACGAGCGCACGGCGGCTTTGTCGGCGCATATCGAAGAGAAAATCGGGGAGCTAACCCAGCACCTTATCGATGATACGGCGGAAATTTCTGGCGAAATCGAAGACAAAATTTTGCAGAATTCTATCGTTATTGACCGTCGATTTGATGAATTGAAGTCCGAGTTCTACAACAAAACGCAAGATATGTCATCGGAACTTTCAGAGCGTTCTTCGGCTCTCGATTCGGAATATTCTCAAAAAATTTCGGATTTGGAATCTTCGCTTTTGACGCGCACGGCGGAGCTCAAGGCGCAGCTTGACGAGCAAACAGGCACGCTCGTTGCCGATACGGTAAAGCGCGTGGAAGACGCGGCGGCAGAGGCGGCAGAGCGCAATGAAAAATCGCTTGCCGAAACGGACGCGAAAACGGCGGCATTGACGCACGCGGCACGCGAGCGAATCGACGCATTGGAAGTCGAGCTGGAGGAGCGCGCACGCACTATTGAAGAGCAGGTGAACACAAAAATGTCGCGGCTTTCGGATAGTTTGACAGAGCAATCGGAGGGACTGAAACTCGTGCTTGAATCGTCAACCGCGGCTTTCAACGAAGAATTGCAGACGCGAATGGACGCGCTCAAAACAGAGTTGTCCACCGAGCTTTCAAAAGCGCAGGCAAATGTGGATTCGCTTTCAGCGCAAACGAACGGCAACACCGACGAAATCGCGCGGATTACGGCAGAAGCGGCGGCATTGGCGTCAAATCTGAAATCCCGCTACGATTCGCTTTTCAACGATGCAATTTCGCAGGCAGACGAAAAAGAAGCCGCGGCATTTGAAAAATATCAGCAGATTTCGCTTGAAAATTTGGAATCATTCAAGCAGGAAATCGAAGAAAAAGTGAATGCAATGCAAAGTTCCGTGCAAAATATTGTTTCTGAAATGCAGAGCAAAACGCAGGAAGCCACCGAAGCTGCAAAAGCCGCAGTTTCGCGTATGAACGAAGAAACGGAAAATGCAAAAATGGTGTCGGACGAAACGTATCAGCGCATTTCGGCAGACGCAGAAGACGCAAAAAACAAATTGGAGTCTTACGGAAAACTGCTTTCAGAAAAAATCGAGGATTTTGACCATTCGCTTTCAGACGCGATGGCGCGCATTTCTGAATCCTACAATACGCGCCAGACGGAGTTCCTCGACGGCATTGACAAACGGATTTCGCAATACAAAGACGATATTATGCTCAAGTTTGAAAGCCTCGACACCGTGCAAAGCGACCTCGATTTGTTCAACGAAACGCTTGCGCAATCGATGGAAGAGGCGAAACGGAGCGCGATTGGTTCGTTTACCGAGTTTATTGAATCGCAGCGCAAAAATCAGCAGGATTTTGAAAACAGCGTTTCGGGCAAAACGACGGCGATTTCCGAGCGGATTTCTGCGCTGGAAAACTCGCTTGATTCGCTCAAGGCAGAGGCGTTGGACAACGTGAACGGTCAGCTCAAAGTGCTTGAGGAGGAATTCTCAGCGAACCTTAAAGCGCGTGAAAACGACATCGACGGGGCATTGCAGAATTGGAAATCAACGTTTGATTCCAAGTTGTCAGATTTTACCGCGGATTACGAAAACGCGCGAAAATCGCTGGAGGAGCGATACGAGCAATCGCTGGAGGCGCGCATTTTGGAATTGCAGAGCGAAAGCGATGCTCAAATTGATAGTGTGCGCGAAAACATCAACACGGTTCGGCGTGCGCTGGACGAGCAACTGACGGGCATTGACAACGATTTCCGTCAGTTTATGGAGCAATGTCAGGATAAAATCGACGACACTGCGGACAAGGCTTCCCAAGCGGCAGAAAGCCAGATTGCAGAAAAAATCGCGGATTTTGAAACGAAAATCGTTGAAAAACAAAAAGCGAGCGAAGATTCATTCGCGGCGACCGTGGAAAAATTGGACAGCTGGAAAACAGACATTGAACAGCGCCTTTTGGCTGCGCAAAATGAATTTGACGGCAGATTGTCGGAGTTCAACTCAAAATCCCTGTCGCAGTTGGCAAGTATGCGGGACGATTTTTCGCGCGACGTGGCGGATTCTATCGTGAAAATACAGGAGCGGCAGGATTCCATTACGGGCGAAATCAACGACCTCGACGAGCGAATTCACGCGGCGGTGCACGATTACGAGGGCAAATCGGTATCGATTTTGGACCGAATGGAGCAGCTGTATCAGAATATGATAACGGACACGCAAGAGCGCGTTTCGGAAGAGAACGACAAGGTTGACGAAAAGATTCAGGCGCTCAATGACCATTTGAACGCGGTTTCGGCGGAAAGCGAGTCGTTCCGCAATTCTGTGATGAGCAAACTGGAGTCAGACACGGCAACGCTCGAAAGCCGTTTGCGCGTGGTGAATGACGCGCTGGAGGGCTTTGAGCAGGAATCGAAGGTATTTGAGCGCACAGACGAGCTCAAAAAGCAACTCGAAGGGCAGATTAACGAGCTTCAGACGCAAATTGACACGGCGCTTTCGTACAAGGAATTGCTTGACGCGCTGCACGCAAAATTGAACGATTTGAACAAAATGGACAGCGAAACGTCGCAAAAACTCGCGGAATTTTATTCGGGCAAAGACAAAATCGAAGCGATGGAGAAAGATTTTAGAAAACTCGTGGAACTTTCGGAGTCGATGGACAAAAAGATTTCGGAATTGCAGACAACCAGCGACGATTTGCAGAATTTGCAGATTCAGGTGCGCAATTTTCAGGACACGCTCACGGAGGTTTCCAGCCAATACGACCGCCTTGAGAAGAAAAACGACGTGCTTGACCGCGTGATGAAAGACATCGACACGTCTTTTGACAATCTGAAATCGGTGGAAGAACAGCTTTCGGAGTGCAAAGCGATTTCGGATTCGCTCCCGAACGAACTTTCGACCATTCAGGCGCAAATTGCCGACATCAAGGCAAGCGATGCAAAAATCAACACGGCAGTCGAAAAAATGACTTCGCTGCAAACGATTTTGGACGAAACAGACAAGCGCATTGCCACGGTTACAAACGGTCAAGCGGGCATCGTGAAAGTGGAAGAGCGGCTGCAGCAGCTTTCGGACGAAATCAGCAACCGTATGAGCCTGCTCGAGCACCTCGCGCGCGTGGAAATCGACAGCAAGGAGCAAAAAGACGGTCGGCAGGAGGGCATTACGCCGCAACTCAAAGAGCGCGTCCGCCAGCTCAAAAAGCAGGGCTGGAAAAACGACGAGATTGCGCATAGCCTAAAGCGCACAAAGACCGAAATCGATTTGATTTTGGAAATGCAGCCGATGGAATAATCTTTTTTGCACCGTGCCATTATAATAGCACGGTATAGTGTCATTAGGGGAGCACTATGTAGTGTCACTATAGGAGCACGGTATAGTGCCATTGTAATGACACAAGAATGTGTGAATTGCCTCTTGGCAGTCATTTTTCTGTCATTATCGTGCTTGTTTCGATAATCTTTTTTGAGGTGAGTGAAGTATTTTAGAAAATGTCAATAGAATTTGCGAAAAATTATACATATAACATTCTTAGATTTTATATTGACAAGTAAAATAAAAGTTTTGTACGCTTTTTTTGTACGAAAAACAACGGCGTTTTGCTTTTGCGAGGCTGATTTTGGCTTCGCGGCAGGCAGAACGCCGTTATTTTTTTATCTTTTTTGTTTGAAGGAGAAATCTATGAGTGATTTATTGCCAAAAATCGTGAGCAGCACCGTTCCGGGTCCAAAAACACAGGCACTTTTGGAGCGCAGAAATGCCGCAGTTCCAGCCGCACTGTGCGCAAAGACGTACCCCGTGGTAATTTCGCGCGGAGAGGGTGCGGCGTTTGAAGACGCAGACGGCAATGTGTTTTTGGATTGGATTGGCGGCGTAGGTGTGCTGAATATCGGCTATTCACACAGCGAAGTCGTGGAGGCGGTCAAGGCGCAGGCAGAAAAATATTTTCATACGATTTTTAATATCGTGGGGCACGAAGGCTACATTGCGCTTGCAGAAAATCTCAACAAAACAGTGCCGTGCGCACTTGGAAAAAGCGGTGCGCGAAAGACGTATTTTGCAAACAGCGGCGCAGAATGTGATGAAAACGCAATCAAGGTTGCAAAGGCGTTTACGGGTCGAAGCAACGTCATTTGCTTTACGGGCGCATTTCACGGCAGAACGAATCTGACCATGGCTCTTACGGCAAAAAAATCGTATGCGCTCGGTATGGGACCGTTCCCAGCGGGCATTTATCGCGCTCCGTATCCGTATCTTTACCGCGCGCCAGAGGGCTTTGACGAAAAGGCGGCGGTGGATTTTTACATCAAGGAGCTTGAGCGGGTGTTTGACGAAGGCGCGCCTGCAAAGGAAGTTGCGGCGTTGATTGTGGAGCCGATTCAGGGCGAAGGCGGCTTTATTCCCGCCCCGATTGAATGGGTGAAAGCCGTGCGAAAAATCTGCGACGACAACGGAATCGTGCTTATTGCAGACGAAGTGCAGTGCGGAAATTGTCGCTCGGGAAGATATTTTGCGTCTGAGTATTGGGCAGATGCAGGCTGCGCACCCGACATCGTAACAACGGCAAAATCGCTCGGAGCGGGCGTACCGATTAGCGCAATCACGGCGCGCGCTGAGATTATGGACAGCGTTCCTTCTGGCACCATCGGCGGCACATACTGCGGAAATCCGCTTGCGTGCGCGGCGGCGCTCAAGGTGATGGAAGTGATGAAGCGGGACGATTATGCAGCAAAAGCACGGCACATCGGTTCGCTCGTAACAGCGGGCTACAAGAAAATGGCAGAAAAATACGATGTCATCGGCGATATTCGCGGGCTTGGTGCAATGGTCGGCATTGAGTTCGTAAAAGACCGCAAAACAAAAGAACCCGCAACGGCTCTGGTCGCGCGTCTTGTGCAAGAGGCATTGCAGCGAGGGCTTCTCATCGAAAACTCGGGCAGTTATTCCAACGTTATTCGCTTTCTCGCGCCGCTCACGATGACGGACGAGCAGACAAAAGCGGGTCTCACGATTTTTGAAGACGCTCTGAAAGCAGCACTCAAAGGATAATATATGGAACAGCACCTGATTATTTCAATCGGTTGCGAGTACGGAAGCGGCGGCACTGCAATAGGAAAGCTGCTTTCGGAAAAACTCGGAATCGAATATTTTGACAGAGATTTTATCGACCAAATCATTGAGAGAGTGGGCATAAGCCAGCACGTTCTTGACCTTGCCGATGCCGGTTTGGCGGTAAAAGGCATCAGCCGCACAAACATCGGAGCGGAGGGCAATCTTAAATACACGGATTTGACCGACCGCCTTGTGTATATCCAAAAGCAAGTGGTAAAAAAACTCGCCGAGCGCGCGTCCTGCGTAATTATCGGGCGGTGCGCGGATTATATTCTCCGCGAGCGAAGCGATGTTATCAACGTGTTTATCTACGCGCCGATTGAAGAGCGGCTCAAAACCGTATCGGAGCGAATCGGCTGCACGAGAGACGAAGCGCAAAGGCTCATCGACGAAAACGACGCAATGTATCACGCCCGTTATCAGCAGATTACGGGGACATTCCGCGGCGACAGACACAATCGCCATCTTTTGATTGACTCAAGCCTTTTGGGTGTGGACGGCACGGCGGATTATCTTGACGACCTTGTGCGCCGCGTCGAATTTGCAAAAGCGCAGAGAAAGGAGGAAGAAACCGATGGAAAATAAAAAGCAGTCAGATTTCAGCAAAGTTTTGGGCGCGCGCGACATTCTGGTTATTGCATTCGGCGCGATGATTGGCTGGGGCTGGGTTGTTTCGACGGGCAGCTGGATTCAGACAGGCGGTGTTTTGGGCACAATGCTCGGTTTCGCGCTCGGCGGCATTATGGTGTTTTTCGTGGGCTTAACGTATGCCGAGCTGACGGCGGCTCTCCCGCAATGCGGCGGCGAACACGTTTTTAGTCACAGGGCAATGGGCGCAGTCGGCTCGTACATCTGCACGTGGTCGATAATCTTAGGCTATGTGAGCGTGGCGTGCTTTGAAGCGTGCGCGCTTCCAACGATTATCACCTACATTTATCCCGCGTTCCTCAAAGGCTATCTCTACAGTGTGGCGGGATTCGATATTTACGCTTCGTGGCTTTTTACGGCGGTGGCAGTCGCACTTTTTATCACTTGGATAAACATTCGCGGGGTAAAAACGGCGGCATTTTTGCAGACCGTGCTTACGGCGGTTATCGCGTCGGTTGGCATTATTTTGGTTGCCGCCTCGCTTTTTACCGGAGAGGGCGAAAACGTCAGCACCCAGATTTTCAACAGCGATGCGGGCATTTTGGCTTCGGTGTTTCGCGTCGCACTGGTAACGCCGTTCTTTTTTATCGGCTTCGACGTAATTCCGCAGGCAGCCGAGGAAATTGATGTTGACCTCAAAAAAATCGGCAAAATCCTCATTTTGTCAATCGTGCTGGCGGTTTTGTTCTACGCGCTCGTCGTGCTGGCGGTCGGGCTGATAATGTCTGCCACCGATATTGCGCACTCGCAAAAAGAAAGCGGGCTTGTTACGGCAGACGCAATGGCAAAGGCATTCGGCAGCAAAATGATGAGCAAAGTGCTTATCGTGGGCGGAATGTGCGGCATCATCACAAGCTGGAACTCGTTTTTGATGGGCGGAAGCCGCGCGCTGTATTCTATGGCGGAATCGTATATGATACCGAAATGCTTTTCAACATTGCACCCGCAGTTCAAAACCCCCGTGAATGCACTGTATCTCGTGGGCGGCTTGACGGTGCTCGCGCCTTTTGCAGGGCGAAAAATGCTTGTGTGGATTGTGGACGCGGGGAACTTCGGCTGCTGTGCGGCATATTGTCTCGTCGCTGTGTCGTTTTTGATTCTGCGCAAAAAAGAGCCAGCTTTGCCGCGCCCATACCGCGTGCCGTTTTACAAAGCGGTCGGCATTCTTGCAGTGTTGATGTCAGGAGTGATGATTATCTGCTACATCGTGCCCGCTTCAGGAAGCGCGCTTTCGGCGCAAGAATGGGCAATCGCTGGCGGCTGGTGCGTTTTGGGTGCGGTCTTTTTTGCAATGAGCAAGGCAAAATACCGCGAGAATTTCGGCATTTTGGTACACATCATTTCGTCCGAAGACGCAATGGCATTGCAGGCAAGCAACAACGAAATCGACAGCGCGCTTGACCGTGCGATTGACGCGGCGATAACGCTGATGCTGAAAACAAGAGGAGTTTCATTATGACGGATTTTTTGGAGAACTGGGATTATTTTTTGCCCGTGAATATCGTCTTTGGACGCGGCAGAACGGCAGAAATCGGAGAAAAAGCGCGGAAATTCGGAAAAAAAGCGCTTGTGGTTACGGGGAAAAACAGCGCGAAAAAATCGGGATTGCTGGACAAAATTACGCAGAGTCTTCTTGCCGCAGGAATCGAAAGCGCGGTGTTTAGCGACGTAGAGCCAAACCCGCTGACCACCACAGCGCAAAAAGGCGCACAGAAGGCAAAAGAAGCCGAGTGCGATATGGTCGTAGCAGCAAGCGGCGGCTCGATTATTGACGCGGCAAAGGGCATTGCGTTTGCCGCAAAAAACGCAGGCAGCCTCAGCGATTATATCTTCGCGCGAAAAAGCAGCGATAACGCGCTCCCCGTTATTGCCGTGCCGACAACGTGCGGAACAGGCTCGGAAGGCAACGGTTTTGCCGTACTTACCAATCCCGCGGCAGGCGACAAAAAAAGCCTGCGCTGTCCTGCGATAATCCCAAAACTTTCTATCGTAGACAGCGAAAATATGCAGACAATGCCGCAAAAAGTCCTTCGCAGTGTGGGCTTCGACGCGCTTTGCCACTGCATTGAGGCGTACACCGCGAACAACGCCCGCCCGCTTTCCTCCGCACTGTGCATCTACGCAATCCGATTGATAAACGATACATTGCCGTATCTTTGCAGCGGAGGCGACTCCGAAAAAGCGTGGGACGCGATGGCGCTCGCCTCTCTCATCGGCGGAATGGCAATCGGTGTGAGCGGCGTAACGTTGGCTCACGGAATGGAACACCCCGCAAGCGGTCTGAAAAACATCGTGCACGGCGAAGGGCTTGCCGCACTCACGCCCGCCGTCTTAGATTTTTATGCGCAATCGCTGGAAATCGATGCCCCTGCGGCACAAGAATTGGCAGACATTTCGCGCATTTTGGGCGGCAAAGGCGTTTTTGACTGCGCCGAACGGGTGCAAAATCTGATTTTGGAGCTGGGACTGCCGCAGAATCTCAGCACGCTCGGTATTGCCGAAAGCGACATCGACTGGCTGACCGAAAACTGTCTCAAAGTGTCGGCGGGCAATCTTTCCAACACGCCCGTTTTTGCAGGCGAGGCAGAAATTCGCGAATTATATCGGAGGACGTTGTGATAGAAATAAAAGCGGCTCAAAAAAGCGATTTCGCCGTCGTCTTTCCGCTCATAAAAAGCCTGTGGCATTACCGATGTTTCAACGAAACAGAAACCCGCGCCGTATTTGACGGCATTGTTTCAGACAAAAACGCATTCGCATTTATCGCGCTCAAAGACGGAAACGGCGCAGGATTTTGCCACGGCACTTTTTTCAAAACATTGTGGATGTGCGGAGAAACGTGCTATCTTTCGGGCTTAATCGTGCACGAAGCATATCGCAGGCAGGGAATCGGCACATTTTTGCTCGAAAAGGCAAAAGCAGAATCGCAAATGCGCGGCGCAAAGGCGATAATCCTTGAATCTGCGATTTCCCGAAAGATAGCCCACGCATTTTACGAGGCGCAAGGGTTTGAAAAATCGTGCTTCGGATTCGAGTTTCCCTTGTAAAAACAATGTTGACCATTATTTTTATGCTCTCTCTGTTGTCTCCCAGCCTTAGTCGCACACTGCGACTCGGGCTATCGCACACTGCGACTAAGGCTATCGCACACTGCGACTCGGGCTGTCGCACACTGCGACTAACGCTATCGCACTCTGCGACTAACGCGAAACGTGCCTATAATGCGAAAACAAGGGACTTTTAGCCCCTTGCTCACACCTATTATAAGTCTGTCATTTGAGAACTTGTTTCGGAATCTCTTTTCAACATAATTTTCGTTCAAAAAGGTGATACTGAAACAAGTTCAGTATGACGGCTTTATTTTTGCAAAAGACACGAAGCGAAAACCTCGACGGCTTCTCCGCGTCCGATTTTGCCCATTTTTTCGCCCGTTTTGGCTTTCACGAATACGGTTTCCGCCGCCACGCCCAAAATGCGAGCGATTGACTGCCGCACTGAATCCCGATACGGCAAAAACTTCGGGCGCTCGAGCAACACCACTGCGTCAAGATTTACCAGCGACCACCCCGCCGCCGTTACATCGCGCCACACCGTCTGCAAGAGCGTTGCCGAATCTGCGTCTTTCCATTCAGGCTCCTCGCTCGGAAAATAGCTCCCGATGTCGCCCAAACCAGCCGCCCCGAGCAGCGCGTCCGTAATCGCGTGAAGCAATGCGTCGCCGTCGGAATGTCCCAACTCACCGCGCTCCGACGGAATTTCCACGCCGCCCAAAACGAGCGCACGCCCCTCAACAAGCGGGTGCAAATCATAGCCCAAACCAGTGTGAATCACCTGCGCCTCCTGTTTTTTAAGCCGTTCAAGGTCGCTTGCGAACGTCAATTTCGTGTTCGCCGCATCGCCTGAAACCACCGTTACACGCCCCGAATCAGCAAATTCGTCCCAGATTTCCGTATCGTCAGTAAAATCGAGCGGATTTTCGGCGGCTTTTTTATGCGCAGAAAAAAACGGCGCGAACAAAAATCCCTGTGGCGTTTGCACCGCGGCAAGATGTGCACGCTTTAAGTGGCGAACGATTTTTTTGTCGGCAGAAATCTCCTTTTGCGTATCCACAGGCTCAAGCGCAGGAACAGCCGCCCCGCCCGCCCGCGCCGCCTCAAGCACGCGCACAATCACCGATTCGCTCACAAACGGACGCGCCCCATCGTGCACCAACACAATTCCGTTTGGTGAAAAACCTGCGGCGGCAAGCGTTTTAAGCGCATTGAAAACCGAAGATTCGCGGTCTTTTCCGCCAGCGGTGAACACTATTTTTGTGTTTTTAGAAAGATTGCTGATTTCGCGGTCAGAAAAAAGGGCATTCTCAGCGTCCGTTTTTCGCCCTTCTGGGTGCGTAATGACCAAAAATTGAACGGAAATCGCCTTCAAAAAAGCCCGCGCCGACTCGGAAAGCACAGTGCCGTGCTTGAGCGGCAGATATTCTTTTTTTATGCCCGCGCCGATTCTCGTTGAAGAACCAGCAGCGGTAATCACTACGGCAACATCAGTCATCTAAATCGTCGTCCGAAACGTCCAAATCGCTGTCGTCTGTCTCGTCATCGTCCTCTGAATCATCGTCATCGTCCTTGATTCGCTCGCCTTCTTCAAGGTCGTCAAAATCATCGTCATCATCAGCACTTTCAAACGATTTTTGCTCACGAACCTCAACCTCGCCAAGCGGCTCGAGTTTTTCGTGCAAAAGCTCCTCGACTTCTTTTGACGATTTCCCCATTGCGAACGCAATTTCGTCTTCCAGCAATTTTTTTGCACTGTCGTACAGTTTCCGCTCCAAAATCGGCAATTCCTTGATTTTTGAACGGTTATACAAATTGCGAACGATAGTCGCAATGTCTTTTACGCTTCCTTTTTTGAGCAAATCAAGATTTGTCTGATAGCGCAATTTCCAATCCGACGTAACAGGCTCGCACGGTTCGCCCAAAAGTGCAAGCGCGGCTTCGGCTTCCTCGGCGGAAACAATCGCGCGAATTCCCTTAATCTTTGCGCGGTTCACGGGAATCATAGCTTCGGTGTCAGAAACTTCGATGTAGATGTTGTAATAGCGGATTTTTTCGCCTTTGAACACTTCGTCCGTAATTGCAGTAATTTTGCCGACGCCTTGGCTCGGGAAAACCACAACCTGACCAACTGAAAACTCTGTTTTATTATCACTCATACCGCCCATTATACCACAAAATCGACTTATTGGCAAATGAAAGCAACTTTGCGCAACACCCTTGTTGTCATTCCGAAACACGGCTTTTTTGAACCTAACGTTAGGTTCGATGTTGAACTAACGTTAGGTTAGATGTGAAACTAACGTTAGGTTAGATAGTGAATCAACGCGAGGTTCACGATGATGTTTCGGTCAAGCCGTTTTACTAAAAAGCGCGAATGTGATAGATTCTTTGTATGAAGAACAATATTTTTGTGCTCCAAGCCGTTTTTTTTGTGCTTTTTTTGATTCTCGTGCTGCTTTCATTTTGCATCGGCACGGCAAATATCAGTGTGCAAGACGTGCTCGGCGCATTTTTGGTCAATGGCGGCACGGCGCGCAACATCGTGCTTTTTGTGCGATTGCCCAGAACGATTGCAGGAGCGGCGGGAGGTGCGTCCCTCGCGGTTTCGGGTGCGATAATCCAAAGCGTGCTCCGAAATCCGCTCGGTTCTCCGAACGTCATCGGCGTAAACTCCGGCGCATTGTTTTTTTTGCTGGTATCCGCGGCATTTTTCCCTGAATTGCACGCCGCACAGCCGCTTTCGGCGTTCTTAGGCGCATTTTTGACCGTGTTGCTCGTCTGCGCGCTCGGAGCCAAAACGGGCGGCTCAAAACACGCCGTCATTCTCGCGGGCGTGGTGCTCAACACGCTGTTTTCCGCGCTATGCGATGCCGTACAGATTTTTGTCCCCGATTCCATTTTTGTGCGAAGCGCCTTCCGAATCGGCTCGCTCGCTCTCGTGCAGACCAAAAACCTCGCGCCCGCCATCGTCTGTATCGCGCTCGCCTTCGTTCTTGCCGCGCTGATTTCCTCAAGCCTCGACGTGCTCGCCCTCGGCGACGAAAGCGCCCAATCCCTCGGCATAAACGCGCGCGCCACCCGAATCGCCGCACTGCTCGTTTCATCGCTGCTCGCAGGGGCAAGCGTGAGCTTTTCGGGAATGCTCAGTTTCGTGGGATTGATTGTGCCGCACCTCGTTCGCGCCATTTCAAGCAGCGCAATGAAAAACGTGCTCCCGCTTTCGGCGCTCGGCGGAGCAAATCTCGTACTTTTGTGCGACATTGCGGCACGGTGCGCATTTGCCCCGTATGAACTGCCGGTCGGGATTTTCCTTGCCCTTTTGGGCGGAGTATTTTTCTTAGGATTGCTTTTGAAAGGACAGCACGCCAATGATTGAAAATGCGTTTTCTCTCGCTCAGATTTCAGCCGGATATGCGAAAAATCGCGTTTTGACCGACGTTTCGCTATCGATTCCATGCGGCAAAATAACCGCTATTTTAGGCACAAACGGCAGCGGAAAATCCACGCTGCTCCGCGTTCTCTGCGGGCAAATCAAACTCCAAAGCGGTTCGCTTTCCATTTTGGGACACGACAGCCGCCGTTTTTCCCGCCGCGATTTTGCAAAAACAATCGCGTTTGTGCCGCAAAACCGCGTTATTCCCGATTGCACGGTTGAACAGCTTTTGCTCTGCGCCCGCTTTCCGCACAAACACTTTTTCAGCCCGTATTCCGCCCTCGACAAGCACACCGTACATGACATCATCGAAAAACAGGGCTTGCAAAACATCGCACAGCGCCCGCTTGCCGAGCTTTCCGGCGGGCAACGCCAAAAAGCCTACATCGCAATGGCTCTGTGCCAAAACACGCCCATTCTGCTGCTTGACGAGCCGCTGTCTTTTTTGGACATCGCGTGCCAATTTGAAATCCTTGCCATTTTACAGCACCTTGCAGCAAGCGGACGCACGATTGTGCTCGTCAGCCACGATTTGCCGCTCGCGCTCGAACATTCCGACAAAATCGCCATTCTTGACCGCGGAAAAATCGCGTATTCGGGTTCTCCAGACGAAAATGCCGCCGAAGAGCTAACCCGCGTTTTTTCTGTTCGCGCGCATCGGGTCAAACTCATCGACGGCACCTTTCGGTTTGTGTTTTCGCCGCGTCTATAGCTTGGTTAAGACTTTTTGCGTTTCATTTTTAAGAGCGACCGACAGCGCTTTGTCTGCCAAATTCTCCGACAGCGCAATCAGACAATTCATCACATCTCTTACCTCGTCCGCTCTGATTTCGCCGCCCTCGCTTTGTACCTCCGAAAGCCCGAGCTGCTCGCGTTTTTGGCTCGCCACGCACAGCAACCCCGCTTTGTGCTGAAGCCGCGACAAAACATATTCCAAGAGCATTCTTTGGCGGCTCTCGAAAAATGCCTGCTTTTTCTCCGCCGGCAGAGAACCGCCCAGCTGTTTCATCTCTTCAAAAAGACCAGCGATTTTTTCTGCACTGTCAAAATCCGCGCTCTTAGGCTCTTCCGCTTTTTGATTTTGCGATTCAAAATCCTCCGTAAAATCCACAGCATTATTCAAATCGCTCGAAGCAAAATCGTCCTCGCCCGCGCTCGTTTCAGGCTCGTCCCACGCAGAATCGATGTCCTTCGGCACGGCAGAAGCTGCCGGCGGCACATTGATATGCACCACCGCAATCGTCCCCGCCGCCGTTTTTGGAATCGCGTTTTTGAGCGCTTCCTGCAAACTCGCTGAATTTATCATTGGAAGCACGTTCGGCGGCGTAAAATCTTTTACCGGGTCAGACACAAGCGGCCACGAAAAATTCTCTTCCTCGCTCGGCGTGTGCTGCTGAATTTCTGAAAAATCAAAATCCGTAACGTCGTCCAACGGCACGATTTCGTCAATGCTTTTTTCGACTTTTTCCTCAACCGAATCCTGCATTTCCTGAATATCTGCAACCTCGGTCGGTGTCTCCGCTGAAACCGGTGAAACAAAAAAATCCATATCTTCATTCTTTGCAGATTCCACGATTTCAGCGGGATTTTCAGCATTTTCGGCGCTGTTTTCATCAACCGAGTCGGTCGGCATATCTGCAAAAATATCGACAGAAGATTCTTCGCTAAGCGCAGAGAGCGAAGGCTCTTCGTCCTCCACCTCCAACGCCGTATCATCTTCCGCTTTTTCTTGGTTTTGGAAATCCGCGTCAGCAGAGGTTTCTATCTCGCTTGGTAAAAGTTCCGATTCACTTTCAGCCGTGAGCGGCTCCGATTCGGCTTTTATCTCATTTTGACTTGCATTTACGTCCTCAATCGAATCAAAAATCGGCGCATCTTCTGCCTGCATTTTGCTTTGCAAACGCTGGATTCCGCTTTCTGAAAGCACATTTCCGTCGTCTGCGTCAAGCGTGCGCTTATACATTTCCAGCGCGTCCGAAACTCTGTTTTGCTCCTCGTACAGTTCGGCAAGGAACGTCAGCGCCTCTGGGTCTTCGGGGTGCTCGGCAAGATATTCCTTTTCGAGCACTTCGGCTTCGTAAAAAATCCCCTGCTGCCTCATTCGCTTTGCGCCGTCTTTGAGATATTCTTTGTAAGAAGGCGCAAGCTGCTCGATTTTATCAAAACATTTCTTTGCGCTGTCAAAATCGCCAATGCAAATGTCATACTGACCGAGCAAATTAAGCGTATGCGGGTCGTCGTCTGCGATTTTTAAAAGCGTGTCGATTTTTTGTTTTGCTTCGTCAACCTGTTTTGCAGAAAGCAAAATGCCCGAATATTGTTGCAAAACCGCAGAATCGTTCGGTTTTATGCTTTCCAGTTTTTCCATCGTCTGCAATGCCGCCGGAAGATTGCCCGTTTTTTCGTACGACGAAGCAAGCCCAGAAAGAGCCGGAACGTAATCGTCTTTGATATTCAACGCCGTAGAATACGCACTGACCGCACTTTTTGCATCACCTTGCTGCTCAAAAATAGTGCCGAGTTTTGTGTGCATTTTTTCATTTTCAGGCGAAAGGCGAATCGCCTGCATCACCACCGCGCCCGCATCTTTGGAACGGCGATTTTTCATCAGCAAATCCGCATAGCCGTCGATTGCTTCAAGCCAGCCCGGCTTTGTTCTCAGCGCATTTTCGTATTCAACAAGCGCCTCATCGGTCTTTCCCAGATTTTCGTAGCTTTTTGCGATATTCAAATGCAAAATAGGGTGATTCGGGTCAATCTTCAATGCCCGCAAATACGCGTGAACAGCATTTTCGTGGTCGCCGCGTTCGGCATAAATCGCACCGATATGGTTATACGCCAAAACGTCGGCAGAATTTTCGGCAATCACGTTTTCAAAACACTGGATTGCCTTTTCGTATTCACCCATATTTTTATAGGTAAAGCCCAAATTGTAATCCACCTGCGAATTTCCGCCGTGAACATTTCGGGCACGAATCAAAATCTCTTCGGATTCGCTGTAATTTTTTTTGCGCCGGTAAATCGCCCCCAGATTGTTCATTGCGCTCAAATTTTCTGCATCAAACGTTAAGATTTTCTTAAAAATCGGCAGCGCTTTATCATCGTATCCTGCTTTTACATACATATTTCCGACTTGTGTCAAAAGTTGAACATCGTCGGGATTATCACGCAAAAGATTCTGAAAAAGCCGTGTTGCTGTAGAAAAATCACGGGCAAGAACCGCAGCTTTTGCGCGACTCAACACAAGATTATCAATCATTTCTTTCCTGCCTTTGCTAGTTTTTTGGCAACGGACGCGCGCTCACTTCCTTTGAAAGTGTCCCGATAAATGCTTCGTCTATGCTTGAATATGTTGCCACCGCGAAATAATACACCGTGCCGTTCTTTAGCCCAGAAATCGTAAACGTGGAGATATTTCCCACATTCACCGGAGAATTTCCCTGCACCGCGCCCACGCCCAAATATTCACCCGGGCGCGTTCCGTAATACACATAGTACCCGCCGACCGAATCATCAAGAGAATGAGACCAAGCAAGCGTAACCGAGCCGTCCCCAGCCGCCGCTGAAATTCTGAACGGAGGCAGAGGAAGCGCCGTTTCGGTATAGTTCAACGTGAGCTGCGTAATTGACGGCGATGTTTTTCCGCTTCCATCTGGGTACAAATCCGCGGCAACCTGAAAATAGCGCGCCGTGATTTCGCCGTCGATAGTTCCGTCCGCCTTCACCGCTTTCCATTCAGGTTTTGTGTCCGTCCAATCAAAATAATTATCACCGCCGCGCACAAAAATCTGAACTGCCGTTTGCGACGGCGTATGTAAAATCGCGTCAACCCTTTCCAGTTTTGAGCCCGGATTTACCGACAGCGGCTGGCTTTCGATTCTTCCGCCCGAAAGTTTGTACTCATCGTAATGCGTTTCTGAAAGATTATCCGCCTTGGGAAGAACCTTAAACGCCGCAACAGCCTGCGACGAAGCCTCACCCTCCAAACTCGTTCTCACAATGCGAAAATCGTCAATGCTTCCCGTAAACAGCGGGCAGATTTCAATCTCGGCAGGCACGCCCAAAATCGGCGTGTAGACAGAACCGCGGCTTTCGTGACCCGATTCGGTCATATAGCAAAGCGATTCGGTTTTGCCGTTGATGCGGTATTCCAAAAGCCCCGTATGCTCATCAAACGAAATAATGTGATGCGCCCATTCGCCCGGCACAATCGTGTCGTAACTCGCAAGCGTCACTTCATTGCGATTTTGTTTATAGCCGTCAAAAACATTGGAGAATTTCCACTCAAGATGATTGTTAAAAAATGAAGCCGTAATCATCTGATAATTCACATAATCATTAACCGTGCGCGACGAACGCCACGAAAACACGATTTCGCCGTTTTCCGCGATTGACGGGCACAACCAAAATTCCAGCGCAAACGAACCAGAAAATCCGCTTGAACCAAAAAGCGTGCCTTCACTGCCTTTGAGCGTCATTCCCGTGCCGTGTCCAGTGCTCAAAGCGGCGCGTTTTCCCATTTTGGCTTTTTTGGACAGCACAAAATTGCTTTCCGTTACGGTGTAATTTCCCGTCAAATCCGTTCTGGCTTTTTTCTCAAAATCCAGCAGCAAATCAGTAAATTCCGTCTCTTTGCGCGAATTCGTTGCAAGCTCAATGCTCTCCCAGCCGAACGCCCCCTTGCCGCGCTCTACGCCGCGTTCCAGCGAAAACGGCTGCCACCCGTTTTTCCCGCCGAGCACGATAGATTTTGATTCTGCCTGAGACTTTGCCGCAAAAAGTGATGCAGATAGTAGACAAACTGACGCAAATCGAAGTATTTTTAATCCAGATATTTTTTCGGACATAAAACTTTTACCAGCCTATATGACAAACGATATTGATACACGAGAAATCTTGCACCAAACAGCACTCAACGCACCGAATTCGAGCGGTGTCTATCTTTGGCGCAACCAAGACAGCACAGTGATTTACGTCGGCAAGGCAAAAAACCTCAAAAACCGGCTTTCATCGTATTTTTCAGGACGAAAGGACATCAAAACCCAGATGCTCATCGCCCACGCTGTTTCTATTGAGTATATCACAACAACAAACGAGTATGAAGCGTTTTTGTTGGAAAACAACCTTATAAAAAAATATTCTCCCCGCTACAACATAAATCTCAAGGACGGAAAATCGTATCCGTCCCTCAAAATCACAAAAGAAGATTTCCCCAAAATCGTAAAAACGCGCCGCGTTATAAAAGACGGCTCGCTTTATTTTGGACCTTTCCCCGATGCAGCAGCGCTTGATATTTTCATCAAGACTTTGTTTAAATTATATCCCATTCGCCGATGTAAGACAATGCGCAAAGGAGTTGCGTGTATGTATTATCATATTGGACAATGCAAAGCGCCGTGCTGCTCAAAAATCGACAAAAAGTCCTATAACCAATTTATCGAAGAAATTAGAAAACTTCTTGAGAATAAGGGCGAGCAAACCCAAAAGAAAATCGAACGCGAAATGAAAGAAGCCGCGAAAAATCTGGATTTTGAAAAAGCCGCCCGCCTCCGCGATGGACTCAAAGCGCTGATGGTGATGCAAAATCAGAACATCGTGGAAACGTTCAGCGCCGATGACCGTGATTATTGTGCATTCGAGCGCGAAGGCGAAATGGTGAGTTTTTCGATTTTGAGCGTCAGGCTCGGAAAACTCACCGAGCACGAACTTTTCAGGACAAAAAGCCTCAGCGACGACGAAAATCTGCTGGGCGAATTTTTGTGCGCATATTACGATAAACGCGAAAAAATCCCGCCCGCCGTGTTTTTGCCCAAAATGGCACTCGCAGACGAAAACGGCAGCGATACCGATTCGTCTATCGAGCATGTGCGCCATTGGTTCGCCGAGCAGTTCGGTTTTTCGCCCGAAATCCAGACCATCGACATCACAAGCACGGACGACGACGGCGCAAAACCGTATCTCAGGCGCACCAACGCGGCTCTTACGCTGGAGCGTCATCGTGCCACGCTCCGAATGGCACAGCAAAACGCCCGCGAAGACATTATCCGCCGCGCACGCAAAAAAAGCGACACGCCCGCAATGCAGGAGCTTCAGCGCGTTTTGGGATTGCCCAATCTGCCGCACCGAATCGAAGGCTTTGATATTGCGCACATCGGCGGCAAGTTCCCCGTAGCAAGCCTTATCAGCTTTTTTGACGGCAATCCCGACAAAAAAAATTACCGCGAATTCCGCCTGAAAACCACCGACGGCATTATTGACGATTTTGCGAGTATGAAAGAAGCGACCGCCCGCCGCTACACGCGCCTTTTGAACGACGGCAAGGAATTGCCCGACCTGCTTTTGATAGACGGCGGCATTGGGCAAGTGAACGCCGTGGACGCAGTGATTTCGAGTCTGGGATTGTCCATTCCGATTGCCGGGCTGGCAAAGCGCGACGAAGAAATCTGGCGACCGCACACGAGTACACCGATTTGCCTTCCCAAACACAGCGACGCACTGCGCCTTCTTCAGCGCGTGCGCGACGAAACGCACCGATTCGCCACGAGCCGAAACCAAGAGCTTCGCACCAAAGAAAACACGGTCAGCCCCTTTGAATCGCTCCCCCACGTCGGAAAACAGCGCGCACGGCTTTTGAGAAAGGCATTTACCACGCTCGAAGACCTTGCCGCCGCCCAAGAAGCCCAGATTGCCCAAGCAATTCACGTTCGCGCATCTGATGCGTCAGAGATTCTGCTTGCCGCCAAAAAACTTGCCGAAAAACAGCGCCGCTCCAAAAAGCGCATTTCCGCCTCGCTCACCCAAAGCGGCACGACCGCCGAAAAAGCCGCCGAAGCCGCCCGCGCGCAAAATCTCGCGCTCCTCGCCGCCGAGGACGAAGCCGACTATTCCTGACAGCGAAAAAAAAGGCGCGGCATTTTTTCACCGCACCTTTTTTTACTGTTAGCACATTATTTCTTCAATGATTTGATTGCTTGAATAAGAATCGGAGAGAACCCCGCGACAATCGCCGTAACTGCTCCCGCTTCCATTCCTTTCAGCGCAAGCAAAACGCCTCCCGCCATTCCGCTTATACCAAGCAAAAAAGTAAAAATTTGACCCAAAATGGGAACAATAAAATTACGCCGAGCACGTTTTTGCTGTTCATAAACATCTGCGGCTGCATATTTTTCAGTCATTGAAAGAATTCGATTCGGGAAATCCGCATCAATTTCCTTGAAACCTTTCAAAATATCAGGATGCGGCAATGGACCGACATACAGTTCATTTTTCAAACTTTGCTCAACAACCACATCAGTTTTTTTGTCCGCCATGGTAAACCTCTGCATTATTGATTGCAAGCCGCATTGTATTGCCAGTGCGTTCAAATGCACGCGCAACCGCCGCCCACGCATTTTCTGCGCCGCAATACGTCTGAAGAGGACTGTTTACATCTGGAAACAAATCACCTATCGAAGTAATCCCATCAGAAAAACTCAGTGTTTGCATAATGCTCGCCCCCTTCACGCATTCGCCTGTGAGGGAGAAACAGGCTGTACTTGAGAAACAGGCTGTGCCTGCTGCTTTTTGCGCAGAAGAGCGACTTTGTTCGCTTCTTGCACCTCCGTATCAACCTCTTTGGCAAACGCCTCGTATTTCGACTCGCCGTTTTTGAGCATAAAATTCAGATAATCAACGATATTTTCGTTAAAAAACACCGTCAACTCTTTTTTCGCCTGCGACGCATTCGATTTCCCCTTTGCCGCGCTCTTGAGCTCGCTGTATTTCTTGTCTGCCGCCTCAAACGCCGCCTGCTTTGCCTTCAAATCCGCAATGCACTCCTTCAAGCCGAACAGAGAATCCGCCGCCGCCTTTACGCCAGATGCCGACAAATCGCCCAAAAGCGAATTGATTTTACCCGACTCCATCGCATAGCTCATCGTCATCAGCGTCTTTCCGTGCGCGTCCAAAATCTGCTTAATCGGCTTAATCGCCTCGTTCGATTCTGCAATCGGCACAATCGCGTGCATTTCCGCCGTTGCAAACAGCGCCTGCACCGCCTTGTCGCGCGCCCTGTCCTTATCCTCAAGCTCGCTCGCCTCTTTCGTCGAATCCGAAAGCGAAATCACCTCGTCCGCCTTTGCTCTCGCCTCGCTCACATACTTTGCAAACCGCTCGTCTGCCACCGCCTTGGCGTGCTTTTCGAACATATCGCTCACCGTCCGCACCCTCGTCGCCACTTCCAACGTACGAACATTTTGATTCAATTTTTTTACCAGCATTGTAAAAACACTCCCTTATAAAAATAATGCTTTCAAAAAGCCTTTTTATCATATCATTTTGCGCATAAAAAGCAACTCAAAATTCATACTGATTATCTCACCTTAACCCGATAATCTTCTGCTCATACCAGAGGTAGCAAGAGGCTTAAGCCCCTTGTTTCAACAGACATTGAAAAAAGATTGCCGTATCAAGAGCGGCAATGACAAAAAAGCATACTTTTTGCGTCAGAAAAAAAATTTATTATCAGCCTATTTTAAAAGAAGCCCATAAAAATTAAAGCACGTCAATCCTATTTTAAGAGAAGATAATAAAAATGAAAGCATTTCAATCCTAATTTAAGAGAAGGCAATAAAATTTAAATCATCGTCAGCCTATTTTAAGAGAAGACAAAAAAAATAGATTTTCGCCGTCCTTTTGACCAAAGCGAAAAAAAATCCCCTGCGCAAACAACGCAAGGGATTTAAGGAGAAATGTATTTTGGCAAAAAATTATTTTATCAAACCGAGCGGATTCACTGTTTTTCCGTTCTTGTACACCGTAAAATGCAAGTGCGGACCGGTACTCATACCCGTGCTGCCCACCTTGCCAATCTGCGTGGACGTATTAACCACCTGCCCTTTGTGCGCAAGAATCTTGCTCATGTGCCCGTAGAGCGTCTTGTAGCCCGAATGGTGCGTAATAATCACATAATTTCCATACACCGAACTGTAGCCAGTTTCCGTTACCGTGCCAGAAAGCGCCGCAAAAATCGCCGTACCCTGATACGCCGCCATATCAATGCCGCCGTGGAACGTGCGTCTGGACGAATCGAACGGACTCGTGCGGTAGCCGTAATACGAAGACAAATAATAATACGAATGGAGCGGCTTGACGAACAAATCGCCGTTGATTTCCTGCCGCGTGGTGTAATCCATACGCGCGCCGGGCAAAAACAGCGACGCGCCCGCGCTCAACGTGGACTCAAGCGCAACTTTATTCACATACGCGCAATCGTCGGCGTTGATTTCGTATTTTTCAGAAATATCTTTGATGGTCTCGCCGTTTTTGCCGACCGTGTACAAAATGCCAGCCATCGACGGAATGCGCAAATACTGATTTATCTGCAATGTGCGGGAATTCTGGATATTGTTCACGCTCAACAGCGTATCTTCCGTAACGCCGTAGCGTTCGGCAATCTTTCCAATCATATCGCCGGCTTTTACGCGATACGAAAGATAGGTTACCCCGTCCGCAGCAACGTGCGTCGTCTCTTCGCTCTCGAGCATTTCGGTCAAAGACTCGCCGTTTTCAATGCTCTCCATATTTTCAAGCGCGGCTTCCGTCGAGTACACAATACCGGGCGTTTCAAAACCACCCTGACCTTGCCCCAGCGATTTTCGCTTCTGCACCACCGCCACGCACACAATTCCTGCAACAACAACACAGGAACAAAATGTAAGACCCGCGCAAATCAGCCCATTTTTTATATCAGACTTTCGCATATCAACACCCTTAAATAAGATTTCTTCCTTTAATATTTTACTTTTTATTCAATCCGATAAGATACGTTTCAAACGATTCGCTTCTGCACGCTTCGGGCTTAAACCCCTTTGCGCTCTCAAAAACAAGCCGCATTTTCTTGAGCATATCCGCTTGATTGCCGCTCTGAAAAATCTTCACGACAAAATTTCCGCCCTTTTTCAGCATCGCCTCCGCATACCACAGCGCCATCTCCACAAGAGCAGACGAACGCGCCGTATCAACCGTTCTGTTGCCCGTTGTAAGCGGGGCGGCATCGCAGACAACCAAATCGTAGGGACCTAGCTCTGTAATTTTAATACGGATTTCTTCAGAAAGCAAATCACCCTGTAAGAAAAAAAGATTATCGCCTTTTACATTCTTGGAAAGAGGATTTAAATCGCAGGACACAACTCTGCCAGACCCCTCCATTGCTCTGAGCAAAAAGGTGGTCCAGCTACCGGGAGCTGCCCCAAGGTCAAGAACGGTGTAATTCTTTTTTATCATACCAAACTTTTGGTCAATCTCTTGCAATTTATACACAGAACGGGCTGGATACCCCTCTGAAAACGCCTTTTTTGACCAATAATCCGGTTTTTCGTAACTATTGGAAGCCATAGAATAATTTTCGGCAGTAAAGTGTGTTTTAGCCTACTGTATTTTTTATATTTTAACAATATAAAATACAAAAATTTACCGTCCCGCACAGCAAAAAATACACACGCACTGCTGACCGTGAGTTAAAAACACAAAAAAAACGAAACTATTGGCGTAAAACATAAAACTTGGAGAAGAACTTATAAAATCCTGTCAAAACATAAAAAGAAACTTAAAATATATGTATTTATCGCAGGAAAAAGTAGATAGGATTAGGATAAATCCAAAATCCTATCTTGTCAAGGCTTTTTGTCGCTGAAAATTCTAAA
>ERZ842401.882-NODE-882-length-44432-cov-7.620096_pt1 | contig 44432 bp, 44 predicted proteins | sample MGYA00521270_ERZ842401 | MGnify/ENA primary metagenome ERZ842401 (study PRJEB31892, sample SAMEA3878208) | bioreactor metagenome | biome: Moose rumen | place: Sweden | collected 2011-10 | study: EMG produced TPA metagenomics assembly of the PRJEB12797 data set... | reverse complement strand
TCAACATTCTCTGTCTATTCACAAAAATCTCCCAAAATTATTTTGGACACTATTGAGTTTGCTGTGATTGTTGCATTTGTAGCATGAATGTGGCTCTGTTAATTAGCATTGTGCTGACTATATTTGAGGCAAAGCCCGAAAAATAATTGCCACAAACCGCAGTATTACAGTCGTTTATGTCGGGCGAGAGGGTGAATTGACAATGAACAATGAACAATGAACAATGTACAATGAGCAATTTATCAATCCCCCCCAGCACCTCATCTCGGATCACGGTTCACAACTTCAAAAAAAAACACTTGACAAAATGTTGGTTTAGGGATTGCTCTATGTAATTCTTCGCATAATTCCTGCGATGTAATAAGAAGTGCCGGATTTTTACTCCGGCATTTTTTTCCGCTCGAAAAATTTGCACGTCCCATTTTTTTTCCGTATCTTTGCTAATTGGGACAGGATTTTTTTTTGGAAACGCCCCATTTATTACGTGCTGAATTTCAGTGCTTTATGCAATGAATGAATATCAAGGCTAATCAGAAAAAAACACCCGAACAAATATAGGTATAACAACATTAAAAGACGTAACAACACAGATGGAAAAACGTAAAATAGAATTCTGTTTGGTTTACAGAGACATGTGGCAGTCGTCGGGCAAGTTCGTACCCCGAGTGGACCAACTGCAGGAGATAGCTCCCGTCATCATCGACATGGGATGCTTTTCACGTATCGAAACCAACGGCGGAGCATCCGAACAGGTGAACCTGCTGTATGGCGAAAACCCCAACAAATCGGTGCGCGCTTGGTGCAAACCCTTCAACGAAGCGGGCATCAAAACCCAAATGCTCGAACGCGCCCTCAACGGCCTGCGCATGTATCCCGTACCCGCCGATGTGCGCGAGCTTATGTGCAAGGTTAAAAAAGCACAAGGCGTGGACATAGTGCGCTCGTTTTGCGGCCTCAACGACCACCGCAACCTCGAACTATCCATAAAATACGCCAAAACCGCCGGACTTATCTCCCAAGCCGCACTAAGCATCACCTACTCCCAAATACACACCGTGGAATACTACATGGGCGTGGTGGACAAACTGGTAGAATACGGCGCCGACGAGATTGGCCTCAAGGACATGGCCGGCGTTGGACGTCCAGTAATGCTCGGTCGTTTGGTTAAGTGCATCAAAGATAAATACCCGCACATACGCGTGCAATATCACGGACATACAGGTCCCGGTTTCAGCGTGGCATCGGTGCTTGAGGTGTGCAAAAACGGCGCCGACATCATCGACGTGGCCATGGAACCGCTGTCGTGGGGCATGGTGCACCCCGACGTCATCACCATTCAGGCAATGCTGAAGGATGCCGGATTCGACGTGCCCGAAATCAACATGAAAGCCTATATGCAGGCACGCAGCCTCACACAGAAATTCATGGACGATTTCCTCGGATATTTCATCGACCCCAAAAACAAGATAAGCACCTCGCTGCTCGTAGGCTGCGGACTTCCCGGCGGCATGATGGGCTCCATGATGGCCGACCTGAAAGGCGCACACGCAGGCATTAACATGTTCCTCAAAAAAGCCGGCAAACCCGAACTCACCGAGGACGAGCTACTGGTGGAACTTTTCAACGAAGTGCAGTATGTATGGCCAAGAGTGGGCAACCCGCCGCTGGTAACGCCCTTCAGCCAGTACGTTAAAAACATAGCCCTGATGAACATAATGCAGATGGCACAAGGCAAACCGCGCTACTCGCAGATGGATCAAAACACTTGGGACATGATACTTGGCAAAACTGGCAAACTGCCCGGAACCCTCGCCCCCGAAATTGTGGAGCTGGCCAAAGAAAAAGGCTACGAATTCTTCACCGGCACACCGCAGGACAACTACCCCGACGAACTGCCCAAATACCGAAAGATGATGGAAGAAGAGGGATGGGACTGCGGTCAGGACGACGAAGAGCTGTTCGAACTTGCAATGCACGAACGCCAGTACCGCGACTACAAGTCGGGCGTGGCCAAGAAAAAATTCGAAGAAGACCTCGAACGCGCCAAACAGAAAGCCGCAGCGGGCCCCGTGGCCGCCGCTCCCGCCAAACCTGTGGATAACAAACAGGCCGAAGTGGAACGCGTGATGGCCAAATATCCCGACGCCAAACCCGTTACCGCCAAGGCCGACGGCGTGATAATCTGGGACCTCACCATCAACGAGCAGTCCATGAACCCGCCAATTGGAACACCGTTCAAAGAAGGCGAGACAATGTGCTACGTCATAGCCTACTACGGCAACGACCCCATAAACGCACTCTTCAGTGGCAAGCTGATGCACGTGTTCGCAAAACAGGGCCAAAAGGTGAAAAAAGGCGACATCGTGGCGCTGATACAATAGCGATTAAAATCAAGAATGAGGGTGCCGGAAAATCTCTGGCATCCTTTTTTTATGAAAAGAAACGTAAGATTTTACAGACAAAAACTACAAATAGTAGTCAATAAATAAAAAACACATCACATCATGAAGAAAGTAATTTTATTGGCAGCAATGGCAGCCCTTTTCGCAACAACGGCAGCCGCACAGACAACCACCACGGCCCAGGAAAACGGCAAAGCCGCTCCCGCAGCGCAGTGCCAGCAACAGCACAAATGCAAGCACGCACAAAACAAAGCCGAGGCAAAACCCTGTGCCAACCATCAAGGCAACAAAGCCGAATGTCAGCAAAACAGCGCGGTGGCTAAGGACGGCAAATGCACAGCCCAAGGCCAGAAATCATGCTGCGAAAAACAACAAGGCGCCAACGCCGCCACAGAAACAAAACCTTGCTGCAAGACCAACGCCAACGGCGAACAAAAGCCATGCTGCAAAGACAAAAACGGACAAAAACACTGCAAAGCCGACGCCAAGGCCGATTGCAAAAAACACAACGCCGAAAAGGCCGTAAAATAGCAGAAATTCGTAACCAAACCATCTCTTTTTTCGTTTCACAACAAAAAATTGGTAATGGACGAAAAACAGATAGTCGAATCTCTGAAACAACACGACCCGGAAGCCTTCCGTCTGGTGTACGACAAGTACCACCAGCGGTTGGTGTATCTGAGCTATGGCATTGTGCACAACACCGAGGACGCCGAAGATATTGTGCAAGAAGTGTTTATCGACGTGTACGATGCGATATACAGCTTCAAGCAGGAGTCGAAACTCTCCACATGGCTGCACCGCATTACCATGAACAAATCGTACAACCTGCTGCGCTACAAACGCGTGCACAATATATTCACCAAACTCGAGGACTCACTGTTGCAGCGGGCCGACAAATCCGACGACTCGGAAGAAAAGGACGAAAAAATAGAACAACTGCACAAGGCTATTGCAGCACTTCCCAAACGCCAAAATATGGTTTTTACCATGTTTTTCTACGAAAAATTGCCGCAAAAAGAGATAGCCGAAATAATGGGCGTGGCCTTGCCCGCTGTGGAACAACTTATTTTCAGGGCCAAACAGAACATACGCAAGAATGTAAAGGACATAAACTAAGGATAGAAAGGAGTAGATATGACAACCAACGACACACAATTTGATGACTTTCTGCAAGCAACCATCGAACGGGACTGCAACGCTATGGCAAACTGCGCACACTCCTTTGCCGGAACAATGCAGAAAATAGAACAGCGGCACGCAGCAAGCGCACAACGCCACAAAATAACCATGAGCGTGGTTACTACCGTTATTCTTGCTCTTGTTGTGGCCAACATAGTGCTTTTTACTACTGGCGGCAACGACCCCATCTCCGATGAGGGCTACATAAGCGAGTCCACAAGCTATTTTACCGAAATTCTCCAATAAAAACATTGCTATGAATAAAAGAGCGAAAAGAATAACATTGGTGCTAATTATATTACTGATACTGAGTAATATAGCCACTTTGTACATGCTTTTGAGCAACCGGCCCAAACGCGAGCACCTGGCCGACAAGCTGGAGCTTACCGGACAAAAGCGCGACGATTTTGTTGCCATAAAGGACAAATACAAAGCCATTTCCAAACCCACCATCGACTCCATGCGCAAATGCCAGGCCGAGCTGCTGGTGCTTACCATAAGCCACGAAAACGACTCGTTGTTGGAGGCCACCAAGGATCAAGTGGTGTGCTACCAGCACGACCTCTTGGACAATATTTTGGCACAGTTCGAGGAGTCGCGCGCTATGCTCGACAGCGCCCAGCGAGTGAAACTCGACTCGTTCTATTTCGAGAAATTCCAGTGTCCCATCAACTTCCTGCACCGCAATCCGCCACAACACCGCAAACATGGACTTCGCCACTCACGATAACAACGGCCGGTACTGCTACCGCTACCCGCGACCTGCAGTAACCGCCGACACCCTTGTTTTTACCGCCGACAGAAAAGAAATACTGCTGATACGTCGCAAACACGATCCGTACAAAGACTGTTGGGCTTTCCCCGGCGGTTTTCTTGAGATGGACGAAACCCTTGAGCAGTGTGCCCGCCGCGAGCTGATGGAAGAAACATCTCTTACTGCCGGAGCGATGTGCGAAATAGGCACTTTCTCCAAAGTGGACCGCGACCCCCGCGGCAGAGTTATCACCACGGCGTATTACACTTTTGTGGACAAAAACACCGTTAGCCCACATGCCGCCGACGATGCGGCAGAAATTCAGTGGTTTCCCCTCGATAGCCTGCCCCCCTTGGCTTTCGACCACAAGGAGATTTTGGCACGGGCTCTGCAGAGAATCTCCGATTAGCGTTTTCAAAGTTTTTTTAGTCGTCTATCGGCAAAGGTTTGGATTGGGGTTCTGCTCCTCGCCAGCAGGCAGGAATTCAAAACCAGTTATGCTTTCTATTTGGTGGCGTATGTTGCTGTCCAATTGAGCTTTCTGCCCTTATTTGTTGAATTTAGTATTTATGGTATTACCCCCAAAAGTAACATCAAAGTTGCTTATCCAATAGCTGGCTAATCGATAAAAGACACCAAAGCCATATCCGTACAGCCCATTTCAAAAAATACAAGGAAGGCACCGCCCAGATGGTGGAGTCGTTGAAACTGGTCGACACCCGGACGATGGTGGGGCTGGAGATGCTGGGGAAATGAAACGGCACCCGGTTCGATAGCATCTGATAGATTTTCCACGGACTGCAGCATCGCAGTCCGTTTTTCTTATCACGCAAACACCGGGCAGGGTGGGGAAGCACCCAATTTTTGCAACCCGGTTGTATGTTTTTTTTCGTATCTTTGCAGTTGTAAAAAATAAAATGCAAAAAATAATAAACAAGTTGATAGAAAATGAGTTGGCATGACTTTTTTCTGTCGTTTCTCACGATTGTGAACGAGATGAGCCCTTACCTGCTGCTGGGTTTCCTCATAGCCGGTGTGCTGCACGTGTTTGTGCCACACAAGTTCTACTCCAAGTATCTGTCGGCCAGCAATAAACGCTCGGTGGTGTACGCCGCACTGCTTGGCATACCGTTGCCGCTCTGTTCGTGCGGAGTTATACCCACGGCCATAGGACTAAAAAACGAGGGTGCCTCCAAAGGTGCCGTGGCGTCGTTTCTTATCGCCACCCCGCAAACGGGCATCGACTCCATTCTGGCCACCTTTTCGCTGATGGGCCTTGGCTTTGCCGTGGTACGTCCAGTGGCGGCACTTGTTACCGGCGTTTGTGGCGGACTGCTAATAAACCGCCTGTTGCCCGCCGATTGCGACACATCTTGCTCCACCGCCGCCGTGTGTGCCGAACGGGGCAACAGGCTGTGGCGGGTGTTGCGCTACGCCTATTTCGACATGATTCAGGACATCGGGCTGAGGCTGTTGATGGGACTCCTTTTGGCAGCCCTTATCAACATAGCCGTACCCGACGAGTTTTTTCTCACTTTTGGCTCACAGCCGCTGTTGCAAATGTTTGTTATACTGGTGTTTGCCGTGCCAATGTACATTTGTTCCACGGGCAGCATACCCATTGCCGCTGCGCTGATGATGAAAGGCCTGTCGCCCGGTGCGGCCTTGGTGATGCTTATGGCCGGACCCGCAGTAAATCTGGCGTCGATACTGGTGGTGCGCAAGTCGCTGGGGAGCAAATTCACATGGCTCTACGTGCTTACCATCGTGGTGTTTTCCTTGCTTTTCGGGATGCTGATAAACGCTCTGGGCATCAGCGTTGCAGGCATTACTGCGAGCTACGGCATGCAAGGGGCCTGCTGTACCGTGGAGCATACCGAGCCAACCATCTTTCAATCTATCTGTTCGACACTTTTGGTTTTATTCATCATAATTGCATTGAGTATGAAATTCATCGACAGATTCAAGAAACAGAAACCTGAGGCCGGCACAGTGGTATATGCCGTGGAGGGTATGCGCTGCAACCATTGCAAGGCCGCCGTGGAGAAATCCGTGGGCAAACAGAAAGGGGTAACCTCATGCGAGGCCAATCCTGCCGCCAACACCATTGTGGTTACCGGTAACGCCTCATCAGATGAGGTTCGCAAGGCGGTGGAAAAGGCAGGGTTTGAGTTTAAGGGTGTGAAAGGTTAAGGATTTCTGTGTTCATACGTTATGATGTGAGCTGCTATAATAAGGTTCAGTTCCCGACGGCAATCTCTTTTTCGCGGATAATTACATCGACAATGGCCTCTGCTTCGTCGGCGGGTTTGACCGTTTTGCTGGCATTCTGTTCGTTTCGCCGCTCAATGTTGGCGGGAAACATCTTGCGTATTACAAACCGCACAAACGGCTGTACAAAAAACATCTGCGAAAAATAGGCAAACGGCAGGTTGTAGCATATAAGGCGAAACCAACGGCACAGAAAGTCGATGATGTCAAAACCTTCGTTGTATGGATAATAAAAGAAGTCGGCCAGAAGGCTCATCGACGGACACATAAGGCATACGGTGGCGGTGATGACGGCCGATTCGAATATCATCGGGTGGTTGCGGCGTGGGTCGAACTTACGGCTGGCCAACCTGAATGCCAGCGGACTGCCCATTGTCACCGCAAGCACAAATGCGCAAATCGTTTCTATGACAATCATAAGCCATATCGGCAGATGGGTACCGCACATATAAACGCCGCCCCGACTGTTGATTGCCTGCAAAACCGACGTCGTACCGGACGCCCGCATCATGGCGTCGCCTTCGACAACATAAAGACTGTAAAACACAAACGCGTGAACGGTAATGATAACCGTAATCAAAGCATACACTAAATGCTGAATCTGATTTTGTGATTTCATAAATAAAAACCATAAAGTTAAACATGTGCCCAACATTCATGGTTCTTACAGATTCACACCATGTTCCGACTACCGACACGCTCACCGGAATCATATGCAAAGGTACGAAAAAAAAACTAATATGTTGTAAAAAATTTTGTCAAATAAGAATAAAAATGTAACTTTGCGGAGGCAAAAGTGCCAAGTCTGCGGGCGGAGTTTTACGGGTTCGCTCCGTTTCAAAGATGAAAATTGAATTTATAGAACCCACCTTAAATGGGAGTTTATAAAAAAGTTCGATTATGACCAAGAAATTTATTCTCTTCAGCGCCGGCCTTGTTTTGTCGGTTTGCACAATGGCGCAGAGTGTGGTTCTGCGTTTTTCAGGCGTTATGGACGATGGTGCCTACGTGCGCATGGATTCTGTAAAAGTACTTCGTACTGCTATGCAGGCAACCAACCGTTGGGTGGAAGTGATTTCCGCTCCCGACACGGTAATTTCTTTCGGCGGTGCTGGCATTGGTGCCATTGAAAGTGGTGTAACGCAGATTGTGGTTGCTCCCAATCCCGCAAAGGGTCATACCTTGGTGAGTGTTGAAATGGATGAACCCCTTCCCGCCGATGTGTGGTTATATAATGTGTCGGGGCAAAAAGTGGTTGTCGCAACCAAATGCAACCTTACCCAAGGTTCCAACCTTTTGGACGTTCGTATGGGGAACAAGGGTCTCTATCTGCTTACCGTGGCAACGGCTAAAGGCAAAAAAACTGTCAAGTTGCTGAATGCCAACAAAAACGACAACCATTCCATCGTTTTCGTAGGCAAAGGAAATATACAGGAAAAACGCGCGAGCACACATGCTTTCAACACAGGCGACTCCTTGGTTATTACCGGTTTCGCTACCATAGGCGGAAAAATGTACACCAGCCGTGTGGTTCGCAAATGTTTCTATTCCAGCGAGAATGTGAGTCTGCTTTTCATCCTGCCCATACAAGGTATGGCAAGTGGCGCTTTCTCCATGTCCGATACCCACCAGGTGCGTTTTTCGCGTAGCAACCTACAGTGGAGCGCCACCGGCACTCATGCCGTGCTGGGTGGTGGTACCGCCGCAGGCACATGGCGTTTTGCCCCAAACCCTTACGACACTCTTGGCACCGAGAACATAAACGCATCCTCGACATATAGTAGCTGGATAAGCCTGTTCTGCTGGGGAACAAGCGGCTACAACAACTGTTATCCCTATCTGCGCAGCGCTTATTATTTCGACTATGCCAATGATGTTACGAATATTGCGGGCACCAACTACGACTGGGGGCGCTACAACGCTATCAGCAATGGCGGTAACCAGCCCGGATTGTGGCGCACACCTACCGAGGCGGAATGGCATTATCTGATCGAATATAGGGATGATGCAAGCAACAAACTTGGATCTGCCACGGTGGAAGGTGTTTCGGGATTGGTGCTGCTACCCGATGAATGGACTATGCCAAACGGCATGCATTTTACGAGTGGTGTGGAAGCGTCAACCAACATCTACACAGCTGTGCAATGGGATATTATGGAAGCCGCAGGCGCCGTGTTTCTCCCCGTTGAAGGCCTATATGTGAACCAATTTGTGTATTCTGCATCTTCTACACGTTCGGGTAAGTATTGGACCTCCACAAGAATGAACAATATGGATGTGCATGTTCTCGTTTTCACCCCAAATTCTATCCGAATGAGCAACGACCAGGTGGTTAACGGAAATCCCGTGCGCCTTGTCCGGACGTATTGATAAGGAAACAGTGAGATATAGATGTGGCGGCTTTTCACAGAAAAGCCGCCACATCATTTATACAATAGATCTCATTCGCTGGTGCTCTTGCTCGCACAAAAGCAGCCGAATGGCTGGTTGTCGTTGGAGCAGGTGCTGCGGTGCAAGGCGACAACGTGCGCCTTTTCATGCAATGGGACGCCGGACTGCACGCCCAGTCCCTCGACATGGACCTCGGCTGCCGCATCTCCTATGCCGACGACAAAACCGAGGACTGCGCATACTACAACCTTGTGTGCCACGGCGCAAAACACTCCGGCGACATACGAAGCATACCCGAAATAGTGGGAACGGCGGAATACATAAACCTTTCGCCGCCAAAGCTCGCCGAAAACGGAGCCAAGTATGTAACGTTCACCAGCAACGCCCATTCCGGCGGAACCATCTCGACAAACCTTGTGATGGGATGGATGCACTCGCAGCACGAGATGCGGATTTCGGAAAAGAAAGGTGTGGCCTACGACCCCTCGTGTGTGCAGCACATGCTCCGCATAAGCGAAGACAATTTGGCCAAGAGGCTGGTGTTCGGTGTGCTCGACGTGGAAAAACGCGAGATAATATGGCTCGAAATGCCTTTCACCACACAAACCACCGGTAGAGCCGACCGCCGTGCCATCGAGGCTTTGCTCAAACGCTTGGAGGAAAAAACAAGCATAGGCCAGCTGCAGCAGCTCAAGGCAAAAGCCCAAAACCTTGACATTGCCGAAAACCCCGACCTTGCCGACGAGCAATACACCTACCAGTGGGCACTGAATCCCACCGAAGTAAGCCAGCTGCTGAACTTTTAGGACCTGTTTCGTAACATAAATTTGCCATAAGTCTTACCCTCTGTAAGGCGGTACTTTCTTAGTTTGCGGCCTTGCGGCAACAGCCAGATATTGATGATGTTTCGCAACCTTTTTTGGAAAAAATCAGGCATCATGCCGAAAAATTCCAAAAAAAAGTGTAACTTTGCAAACTGCGAAAAAAAATAAACACACATTATAACCATGAGAAAAAACATTTTCAAGACATTGTCCATTGCTTTGACAATGAGCCTGTTGGCAGGGATAAACGCCGCCAAAGCATGTACCAACTTTTTGGTAACCAAAGGAGCCACCACCGACGGCTCCACGTTTATAACCTACGCCGCCGACTCGCACGTGCTCTACGGTGAGCTGTACTACCGTGCCGCCGCCAAATTCCCCAAAGGCACCGAGTTCGATGTTATAGACTGGGACTCCGGCCGTCCGCTTGGCAAGATAAAACAAGCCGCCGAGACCTACAACGTGGTGGGCAACATGAACGAGTACCAGCTTGTGATAGGCGAAACCACCTACGGCGGAGTGGCCGAGTTGGAACACTGCGAAGGCATCATAGACTACGGCAGCCTTATATACATCACCCTGCAGCGTGCCAAAAACGCCCGCGAAGCCATAAAAACCATGGCCGAGCTGGTGGCCGAATATGGCTACGCCAGCGAGGGCGAGTCGTTCTCCATTGCCGACCCCAACGAGGTGTGGATTATGGAGATAATTGGCAAAGGCCCCAAAATGGACAACAAAAAATGGAACAACGGCGCCGTGTGGGTGGCCCGACGCGTGCCCGACGGATACGTTTGCGCACACGCCAACCAAGCACGTATCACCACTTTCCCCATGGAGAAAGCCTCCAAAAACAGCATCAGCAGCAAAAACCTGAAAAAGATTTTCGACAAGGACATCGATGTGGTTTATGCCGAAGATGTGGTGGATTTTGCCCGCATGAAAGGCCTGTATAAAGGCACCGACGAGGAATTCAGCTTCTCCGACACCTACAACCCCGTAACCTTCAGCGGAGCCCGCGCCTGCGAAGCCCGTGTGTACGCTTTCTTCAACCGCGTGGCCAAAGGCATGGAACAATACGAGAAATACGCCATGGGCTACGACCTGAAAAACCGCATGCCGCTGTGGATAAAACCCGACCGCCAGCTCTCCGTACACGACATGATGGAGCTTATGCGCGACCACTACGAAGGCACCCCCATGGACATGACCAAGGACGTGGGAGCCGGCCCCTTTGGCTGCCCCTACCGCTGGCGCCCCATGAGCTTCAAAGTTGACGGTCAGGAATACGTGCACGAACGCGCCACCTCCACACAGCAAACTGGTTTCTCGTTTGTGGCACAATGCCGCGGCAACCTTCCACGCAAAGTGGGCGGAATACTCTGGTTTGGCGTGGACGACACCTACTCCACCGTTTACTGCCCCATGTTCTGCGGCATCACCGAAATACCCGAATGCTTCCGCGAAGGCAACGGCAACATGGTGGAATACTCCGAAACAGCAGCTTTCTGGCTCTTCAACCAAGTGAGCAACTTTGCCTACCTGCGCTACAGCGACATGATTAAGGACATTCAGGACGTGCAAACAAGGCTCGAAATGGAATTCATCAGCCGTGTGGAAGATTTAAGCACACAGTTCAAAGATGCGAAAGAAGACGACGGCAATGGAAACAACGGCATGGTTCAGCAACTGAACAACTTCTCCGGCGAAATGGCCAACCAGATGTTCACACAGTGGAAAGACCTGAGCCACAAACTGTTGGTAAAATACATCGATGGAAACATCAAAAAAGGCGCCGATTTCAACTTCGAAACCACCGGCACCCGTCCCGGACAATGCGTGTCGCCCGAACAGCCACCCTACCCCGAATGGTGGTATCGCCTTATTATCAACAACCATGGCGAAACAATAAAAGTACCGCAAAAATAACCCATCATAAAACAAAAAAAGCACGAGGGACGTCAAAAAGAAACGCCCCTCGTGCTGCTTTATACAAGTTCCTTTTTCAAAAAGAATACTAACAAAAAAAACGGCCATCGGGGAAATGTATAAATTTTTTGCCCGAATAACTTGTTTAATCGGCAAAAAAAGCATATCTTTGCACATTATTTCTGTAAGATTATGAAGAAAAGCATACTGATAATAACGCTGTTGCTGAGCGTACGCTGTGCCTTTTCGCAGTTTGCATTCCCCACACCCAGTGCCGTGGGTGGAGCCATGGGCGGATGCGGTGTGGCCGTCGACGATTTCTGGTCGCAAGTGGGCAATGTGGCAGGCATAGCACGTATCGACCGGCCCGAAGTAGGGCTCTCGTTCCGCAACAATTTCCTGCTCTCGGAACTAAGCTACAAAAGTGTTGCATTTGCGCTGCCCGTAACCAAAAGCGGCACCATAGCAACAAGCTACACCCATTTTGGCAACAGCGACTACAACGAACAGCGCGTAAACCTGATGTATGCACAGCGTTTCGGACACATGTTCGCACTCGGCGTGGAGCTCGACTACCTGCGCTCGGGCGTTTCCGACGCCGCCTACCAAACGGCAAACCTCTTCACCTTTGGCGTGGGACTGCAGTTCTACCCCTCCAGCACCCTCACCATCGGCGCACATATCTTCAACCCCATCTCCATGCACTACCAAACGGATGTGAAAATGGACGTGCCGGCACTGTTCCGCGCCGGTGTGGCATACAATTTCATCAAAAACGCCACCGCCACAGTGGATTTTGTGAAAGACATGAACTACCACAGCGACCTACGGTTTGGTCTGCAATACACTTTCTTCGACTACCTCAACGCCCGTATCGGAATTGCCACAATGCCAATGATTTACACCTTCGGTCTTGGCATCGACCGGCAGTCGTGGGGCGTGGACCTTGCCATGCAGGTACACTCCACACTTGGCATAACTCCACAAATATCAGCCACATACAAATTCTAACAGCAGAAAAGAAACAGCATGAGGAAACGTCTGGCATATCTGGCACTGCTTCTGATAGCCCTCCCATTTGCATCGGCACAAACCGACAACCAGGGCTTTTGGCAAGAATATATGGAGCTGATAGCCGAACAAAACGATGATGAAAGTGTGAGCGACGAAATAATGGAGGTGCTCGAAAATTTCCTCGAAAACCCCATAAACTTGAACGACACCACCTCTGGCGACATGCAGAAACTGTTCTTTATCAGTGAGTTCCAGACCGAAGCGCTGAAATCGTACATCCGACACAACGGACAGCTGCTCACCATCCACGAGCTGGAGTTTGTAAATGGCTTCGACGACGAGACACGCCGCCTGCTCACACCTTTCGTGAAAGTGGAACAGGTGCCGCCTCCGGAAAAATTCAGTCTGCGCAACATGCTGAAATACGGCAAAAACCAGATTACCATAGGCTACAAAACCATGGCAGAGCGGCAAAAAGGCTACGACAACGGCCACTACCTCGGCGACCCCTTCCGCACCTATTTCCGCTACACCTTCAAATACAAAAACAAGGTGCAGCTCTCGCTTTCGGGCGACAAGGACCCTGGCGAGGAGTTTTTCAAAGGCACACAGCCGCAAGGCTACGACTTTTACGGTTTCAGCCTAATGCTGGGCGATTTCGGGTTCATGAAACAGTTCATAGTGGGCAACTACCAGCTGCAGTTCGGGCAGGGGCTTACCCTATGGACCGGAGCGGGGTTCAACCTTGCCGGCGACGGCACCGTTAAAAAATATCCGCAGAACATACGTCCCTCCGGCGCTTTCACCGAATATGGCTACATGCAGGGTGCCGCCGCAACCGTGGGCATTGGCAAACACCTGTCGGCAACGGCTTTCTACAGCCACGCTAAACGCGACGGCACTATAGTTTCGTCCGACAATTTCGACACCGAAGAGGATTACATGCAAAGTTTTTACGAAACGGGCTACCACCGCACTCAAAGCGAGATAGACAAAAAAGGCAACGTATACGAAGACCTGTATGGCGCACATCTGCAATACAAAAACTCTAACCTCGTGGTTGGCGCCACCGGCTACCACATGGTGCTTAGCAACCCACTGCAGCCACGCCAGCGCACCGACAACTACAACGCTTTTTCGGGTACCGAAAACACCAACCTCGGCATCGACGCCACATACCTGTACCGACGTCTGCTTTTCTTCGGCGAGGTGGCCATGAGCCAGAACAAAGCCTTTGCAGGATTGGGCGGAGTGCAGTTCCACGCCTCCGAAAACACACTGATAAGTGCCTACTACCGTAACTACGGCGTTGAATACCAGAACCTTTACGCCACAGCATTGGGACAGAACAGCAGCGTGCAGAACGAGAAAGGCTTCGGCGCCGCCCTGCGCACCGTGCTGCCATGGCAAATTTCGATGGTGGCAGCCGCCGACATATTCCAGTTCCCTTGGATGCGCTATCAGGTTTATTCCCCCTCCGACGGCAGCGACTACCGCGTGAAATTGGCCAAATCGCTCACCAGACGCACAACACTCTCACTTTCTTACCATTACAAAAACAAGGCAAAAAACACCAACACCATCGACAGCCTGCTAACCACCGTTATAGAGCCCAACAAACGCCAAAACCTGCAGCTTAACCTGAAATACGCCCCATCGCGGCAATGGTCGTTCAACACAAGGGTGGAATACTGCTGGTTCAATGCCGAGAGCAAATACGACACCACCGGATTTTTGATAGCACAGGACATCAGCTACAACCCCACCGCCATACCTTTCTCGTTTGCAATGCGTTACGCCATGTTCGAGGCACCATACGACGCACGTATCTACGCCTTTGAGCGCGACCTTAGCTACGAGTTTTCGGTGCCGGCACACAACGGCAAAGGCTCGCGGTTCTACTTTTTTGTAAACTGGAAAATGTCCGACAAGATAAACCTCACCGCCCGATACTCCATCTGGTACTACCCCGACCGCACCACCATAGGCTCCGGCAACGACGAAATAGACGGCAACACCAAACAGGAATTCAAAATACAATTCAGAGTAAAATTCTAACACACAGCACATTATGACACGCCAACAGCTAATAGCACAGATAAAGAAAAAACAGTCGTTCCTATGCGTGGGACTCGACACCGACCTGAAAAAAATACCACAACACCTGCTTTCGGAACCCGACCCCGTTTTTGCATTCAACAAAGCAATAATCGACGCCACCAAGCCTTACGCCATGGCCTACAAGCCCAACCTTGCCTTCTACGAAAGCATGGGCATCGGCGGACTGCAGTCGCTGAAAAAGACCATGGAATACCTGCGTTCTTTGCCCGAGAAAGTGTTCACCATTGCCGACGCCAAACGCGGCGACATAGGCAACACCTCGCAACAATACGCCAAAGCTTTCCTCTCGCCCGACGGCGATTTCAATTTCGACTCCATGACCATTGCCCCCTACATGGGCGAGGACTCCGTGGTGCCTTTCACCACCTACGAAGGCAAATGGGTGATACTGCTGGCGCTTACGTCGAACAAAGGAGCGTTAGATTTTCAATTTATCAAAGACCAGAACGGCCGCCAGCTGTTCGAAACAGTGCTTGAGACTTCGAAAAAATGGGGTACCCCCGAAAACATGATGTACGTGGTGGGCGCCACCAAAGCCGACATGCTTGAGGACATTCGCTCCATTGTGCCCGACAGTTTCCTGCTTGTGCCCGGCGTGGGCGCCCAGGGCGGAAGCCTTGCCGAAGTGTGCAAATACGGACTCAACAGCGACTGCGGACTGCTGGTAAACTCCTCGCGCGGAATAATTTACGCCTCGCAGGGCGAAGATTTTGCACAACGTGCCGCCGACGAAGCCCGCAAACTGCAACAGCAGATGGCCGAAGAGCTTCACCGCATAAAAATGATTTGAGCATGGCAGAAAACATCGAAGATCCCAATCTGCAAACAACCGACAACCAGCCGGAAAACCCGATAGAAAATGCCGAAAACAAGCCGAAAGCCAGCACGTTTTTCTACATCATGCTGGTACTGAGCATGGTAAATGCAGGCCTTAATTTTTTCACCAACGTAATATGGGGCATTTTTTCGCCCACAATAGGCGAGATGTTCGAAGATGGCACATTGCCCGTACCCGAAGAGCTGACCGAAATGATACGCACACAATTGCGGATACCCTATTACTACTACTTTATTCTGGAAGTTTTTTGGGCATTGTCGTTCTACGGAGCTCTGTCGATGTGGGGACTTCGCAAAACCGGTTTCCACAGCTACGCCCTTGCCCAACTCCTGCTGTTGCTGCTGCCTTTGGTATTTCTCGGAAAAGCTTACGTACAGATTGGAGACATAATGTTCGCGTTGCTGTTTATTGGCTACTACGCTTGGGTAATTTTTCTTCGCAATAAAGAAACATCAAACGAATGACGGATTTCGGCATTTGCCGATTTCTGACAAAGTCAGCAAGGACTTTACTCTTTTAGCCACATAATAAAAAGGCGATTTTGCAACGAAAATGCAAAATTGCTTTTTTTTTGACAACATATTGCCAAATAACAAACAGGTTCGACAGAAAGCCTTAAATCTTTGCCGAGGCAATCTGCATACTCACTCCTCGCCGTTACGGAAAATTGCCACCAGCTCTTTGAGGCTGGTAAGCCGCAGGCCGAAAAGCATCACCACCGAAACCACGGCTGCCACTGCTACTGTTGCCCACCACGAAAGACCAATCTGCTGCCCGCCGACATTGACCGTTGCAACCACAGCCATAAATCCGAGCATCTGCAAAACATATCTTGCAGAAATGCGAAGATGGAATATCCTAAGGGCTATAACCACCTGTGCTACAGCCGATACCATTTGAGTGGCAAGAGCTGCCCATGCGGAGCCCTGCGACATGAACAAGGGGATAACTATCAGATTTACAACAAAATTGGTAACCAGCGACGCCAATGCCACAATATTGAGCTGCTTGAGGTTGCCATTGGCGGTGAGCAGAGTGCCAAAAACATATATGCTCGATATTGGCATCAGACAGAATATCAACACTTTGAACACTTGCGATATTTCGGCGGTATTGTTGTCGTAGAACAGGTTTATAATATCGGCGCTGTTTATCGAAAAAGTTATTGCCATTGCCGATGATGCGCAGAAAACAAAAGTGAACACCAGCCGTGTTATCTGCGACACGTCCTGCCTCTCTTTTATCATTTTGGCGTAGGTGGGCAGCAGTGGCACGGACACAAGGTAAACTATCATCACAATGGCGTCGAGCAGACGAAAAGCCCCCGCATAAATTCCGGACTGTGTGGCACCGGTGCCGTGCGGCAACAAGCGTTCGAGCATAACGGGGTCCAAACGGCTGTAGAACGACATCAGCAAGGCCAATAGCGCAAAGGGCAGGCTATGCCTTACAATGCTTATGCTCAGCGGCATGTTCCAACGCAGCCGCCGCAAATTGGTTTTTTGGACAAGGATAACCAGGGCTGTGGCGGCAGTAATGGTATAGGCCAACGTTTGTGCGTAGATGAAATGCTCGATGGTGAAATCGCCGCCAAGCACGCCTCCCCAAAGCAAAACACTGCAGAACAGTATCATCAGCACCTTGTCCATTATGGAAAAAAGGCTGTCCGTTTTGAACAGAAACAGTGCCGAAAAATTGGACCGCAGGTAAAGAATGAGCGAGTTAAGGAACTGATTTACAGAAATCCACAAAAGCAGGTAGAACTGTCGCGAGCTGTAGCCGATAAAAGCGCCCACCGTGAATGTAACTGCCAGAAACAGAACGAAAAGCACAATTTTTACATTAAGTATCACCGGAAGGTGTTTTTGCAAAAGCTGGCTGTATTGCGCAATGTTGCGACTGTTGAAATTGGTAACCCCAAGGTCGAGCAGTATGTTGAACATGTAGGCGAAACTGAAAATGGCGAAATAAAGGCCATATTCGGCGGCACCAACACGGTTCTGCACGCCCACATCTATGCCCAGTATCCAAAAAGGTTTGATAAGCAGGTTGAGCAGCAGGAAAAATAATATGCCCGACAGGAGTTTTTTAGGCATCAGTATTTCTTTTTAGACTTGGAATTATAGTCGCCATTTTTCAGTTTGCGGCGCCTGCGGTCGCGGAGTATGAAAATTATGCCGATAAAAATCATGAAATAAGCAAACGAGAACATCGGCAGCGAGGCAACACCGCACACAGCGTGCAAAATGTTGTGCCAGCTGATTTCGAGCTGCGGGCTGGTGGCAAACTCGTATACCACTCCCGCCGCTATAAGCACCACCGCCGCAAGCACTATCCACAGCAAGTAGCGCGCTATGGACTTGGCAGGCGTTTTGTTGTCGCGCCAACGGCGGAAAAGCAGAACCGTAAGCACGCCGGCCAACACATATATTATTATCGATATTATTTCGGAATTTTTCATATCGTAGTTTTAAAAAATGTACTGTATTTCTTTTATGTCGCAAAGGAGTGGTGTGCCGTCGGCGGTATGGAGCCGCAGCCGCCCGAATTTGTCCACTCCATCAATAGTGGCTTCTATCCGCCGATTGCAGTAGGTGTACGCCTTCTGTTGGCCAAAGTTCAACAGATGAGTGAGATAGACCTCGTCAACACTCTGCAAATCGTTGTTTTTCAACACATTGTACCAAGCTCCGAAGTTGGATAATATTTTTTCGAGCACATCAAACAGCTGAAAATCCGTTCCAGCAACGGTTTTTAGCGATGTAGGGTTGGGCAGCGACGGGTCGAACACCGTTTGGTTCACATTAAGCCCGATGCCAGCCACCGCAAGCTGGTGGGTGTTGCCCGAAATCTGGTTGTTCACCAGCATGCCGCACACTTTGCGGTGCCCGATATAAATGTCGTTGGGCCATTTTATGGAAATGTCGCCAATATCGGGCAGCAACTGGCACAAAGCTTCCCTTACTGCCACCGAAAGCGCTTTGTGCAGATAAAACTGCGAAGCCACAGGCAGAAAATCGGGATGAAGTATAATGCTGAAAGTCAGGTTTTTGTCCTTTTCCGATAACCATTTGTTGCCGCTCTGCCCAATGCCTGCTGTCTGCTGTTTGGCCAAGACCACGGTACCTTCGGGCAGTTGGCGTATCTCCTTGTTTTCCATAACAAAAAGGTTGGTGGAAGCAAGGCTGTCGAACTGCATTATGTGGAAACGCAGCGGCGATTGGTTGCTGTTGTCGGGCATGTTGCGATTGGTGCAAAAATGCGAATGAAAGCGTCGGTTGTGCCGCCTCCATTCGCAGTGGTAATATGCTCTGACAGGGTCAGACAGACATTATCTCTTTCTGTTTGTTGTCGAAAATTTTGTCAATGTCGGCGATGAACTTGTCGGTGATGTCCTGCAGTTCTTTTTCCACCTGTTTCACTTCGTCTTCGGGAACGCCTTTGTCTTTCAGTTTTTTAACCTTGTCCATGACGTTGCGGCGCACGTTACGCACGTTCACTTTGCCGTTTTCGGCTTCGGCCTTGGCTGTTTTTGTAAGGTCTTTGCGTCGTTCCTCGGTCAGCGGAGGTATGATAATGCGGAGCATGTCGGCTTCCTGCTGGGGGTTGAAACCGAGGTTGGCGGCCTGTATTGCTTTGCTGATGGGTCCGAGCATGTTTTTCTCCCACGGCTGCACTGTGATGTTGCGCGGGTCGGGGGTAACTATGTTGGCCACTTGGCTGATGAGGGTCGGGGTGCCGTAGTAGTCCACTTTTATACCGTCGAGCATGGCGGGATTGGCTTTGCCGGCACGTATTTTAGTGAGTTCTTTTTCCAGATGGTTGATGGCTCCCTGCATATTGTTGCGGGCCTCGTCGAGGCAATTTTTTGATAGGTCGTTCATTTTGTTTAAGGTTTTATAAATTGGTTTGCAAAGATACGTTTTTTTTCTAAATTTATTGCATTTTTTTGCAAAAGTGGCGTTGTCAGGCCATATTACGGGATTTTTTTATGGTTTCGTAGGCTTCGTTTATCTCGCGGAATTGTTTTTCGGCGTTTTTCTTTACCTCTTCGCCCATATTTTCCACGCGGTCGGGGTGGTATTTCATTGCCAGCCGGCGGTAGGCTTTTTTCACCTCGTCGTCGGTGGCGCTGGAGTCGATGCCCAGCACGGAGTAGGGGTCTTTGCCGGAATATGAGGAGCTGCTACCGGACGAGCCGTAGCTGTAGTCGCCAAAATGCCTGTTGTATATGGAACTCACGTAGTAGCTTGGGATATGCAGCAGTCGTGCTATGCGGGCAAGTACGGCGCCTTCGGCCGGGTGGTATTGCCCGTCGGCGGCAGCCACGCCGTAGAGCATGTCGAGTATGTTTACCCGCGTGTCGATGTTGGTGTGGGTGTAAATTTGGCGGCAAACGCCGTTAAGATCGATGTCCTTTTGCAAAATATCGCGCAGTATGGTGAGCAGGTCGGCGGCTTTTTTTTCGCCGAAAGTGCCCACCAGAAACGATTTGACATAGTTCAGCTCCGATTTCAGGACTTTGCCGTCGGCTTTCATGATGGCGGCGGTGAGCACAAGGAGCGACACCGTGATGTCGTTGGCTGTTGTGCCGCTGCCGCGTTTGGCACTGCCTCCGCCGATTTTGGCCTTCGGTTTCTCGTCGCCCGACGAGGCAAGGGCTTCCACCACCGAGCCAATGCCCAGTCCTATCAGTGCTCCTATTGGTCCGCCAAAAGCCCATCCAAGGCCGGCGCCTATCCATTTCAATGCTCCCATAATTTTATTTTTTTGCGGCTGTTATTGCTTTATATATTTCGGTTTGTATGTTGGTGCGTATGTTCAGTTTTGCCAATTTGTTGGAACTGGCGTCGGGGTAAACGCGGTTGGAGAGGAAAATGTAGATGATGTTGTACTGGGGGTCGATCCACACAAAAGTGCCAGTAAATCCCGAATGACCATAACTTTTCTGCGAGGCTTCGGGAGCGCAGTGGCTCGATTTGCTGGTTATCAGCGGTTTGTCGAATCCCAGCCCGCGGCGGTTGTTCTGCTTAAGAAAATGTCGGTGGTTGAAATTGCGCACCACCTTTTCGTCGATGTACTCCTGCTCAGCGTAGGTGCCGTTGTTCAGTAGCATCTGGCATAGTTTTGCAAGGTCGGTGGCGGTGGAGAACAGTCCGGCATGTCCCGACACACCGCCCATCAGGGCTGCGTTTTCGTCGTGCACGGTGCCCTGCAGCTGGGTGTTGCGGAAACGGGTGTCGTTTTCGGTGGGGGCTATGCTGGCCTTGACAAAACCGTGCGTAAGCGGGTTGAAAGCGGTTCGGCTCATGCCCAGTGGCTGGTAGAAATGCTGGTGCATGAATATGTCGAGCGACTGTCCGCTAACGCGTTCCACAAGGTCGGCAAGGAGTATGAATCCAAAGTCGCTGTACACGTATTTCTTTTCGGCAAGGAGTTTGCTGTCGGCAATTTTGTGCAACACCTCGTCGCGATACTTTTTACAAACGTAAATGTCATCAACAAAGGGGTAGAAATCGCTTGGAGTTTCAGGATTGCGTTCAAAAATGGTGGAATCGAGGCCGTTTTTGGTAACTGCATCTTTCCAGAACGGTATAAAAGCCTGAAGTCCAGCACAATGGCTCATAGCTTCGAGTATGGTGATGTCCTCCTTGTCGGTATTTTTGAGGTAAGGCAGGTAACGCGAGAGACGGTCGGTGAGTTTCACTTTGCCGGCGTCCACAAGTTTCATCATGGCAACGGTGGTGGCCATCACTTTGGTAAGCGACGCAAGGTCGTACATGGTGGTGTTGGTAACCTTGGGCGAATTTGCGGCGTAGGTAAGATTGCCGTACGATTTGTTGAAAATGATGTTGCCGTCCTTGGCCACAAGCACTTGGCAACCCGGGTAGGCCTTTTGCTTTATCCCGTCGAGGGCCAGTGAGTCCACCCTGCGGAAATGCACGTTATTGTAGGGCGTTTGCGAGAGCGGCCTTTCCGTCATACGCACTTTTTCGGTTGTGATTTGTGTGCCCTGCTTGTAATCACCGGCAGTAACGGGGAGTGTGCCTTTTATGGGCAATGCGCCGAAAATAGCTTCGGCAGTGGCCACTTGGGTAGCGCTGACATTCTGATAACCAACAAGCAAAGCATCGGGATGATGGGCTATTTTAAGGTTATACAAGCCGTATGGCGAACCCAAAATATTGACAATCACCTCGTCGGCAACTTTTTGCACGGAGTCTATCAGTTTCACCGCCTCGATGCCGATGCCGTAGTTTTTGGCAGCGGTGAGGTTGGCGTTGGCATAAACTGTTACAATGGCCACGTCGGGGGTACCTATCAGCGAAGATAGCGTGGTGGTGTCGTTCAGCGACTTGGAACTGAGAAAATAATGGTCGCACAAGGCAAAACGGTCGATTGCATCGGTGAAAGTGTTGGATTTGGTACCTTCGGCACATCCAATGTTTATCGTAACAATACGTTTGTCGGCAAGTTTTTTTATGGGAACAAGATGATGCCTGTTGGTAAGCAACGTAACAGCCTCTTTTGCAATCTGTCCTGTTATCTCTTCGCAACGTTGCCAATCGGCTTTGTCGGGGGTGCTCAGTTTTGCTGTTTTGGCGTTGGCGGCTCCGCACATATATTTGGTACGCAACACTTTACGACATTTTTTATCGATTAGTTCCTGCAAAACGGAGTTGTTTTCGGCGGCAGTTTTTATTTTGTCCACTGTTTTCGCCACATCGTCGGGGAGCAGCAGCACGTCGATGCCGGCACGCAAAGCGGTGAGTTCGGCGTCACCATTTTTGTAGTTTTTGGTAACGGCTTTCATATCCAAGCCATCGCTAAACACCAAACCTCTGTAATTTAGCTCGTTGCGCAGAAGCATCTCCACAATGGCTCTCGAAAGCGACGACGGCATATTCTTTTGACTGTCGTATGCATTCACCTGCAGATGTGCCACCATAATGCCCTTCACACCGCTGTTTATCATGGTTTTGTAAGGCAGCAGGTGGTATTGTGCGAGTTCCTTTTTCGATTGTTTCACCACTGGGAGGTCCAGATGGCTGTCCACATCGGTATCGCCGTGTCCGGGAAAATGTTTTGCCACGGCAATTAATCCGTTTTTCTGCAAACCGAGCACATATTGCAAGCTTTTTCTGGCCACCAGCTCCGGGTTTTCGCCAAACGAGCGGGCACCTATCACCGGATTGTTGGGGTTTGAATTGACATCGACACAGGGGGCGAAATTCACATGGATGCCCATTTTTTTGCACTGCACGGCTATGGCTTCGGCCATCTGATATATGAGGGTGTCGTTGCTGATGGCGCCCATCATCATCTGGCGGGGAAACGAGTAGGCGTCGGTGAGCCGCATGCCCAGCCCCCACTCGGCATCGATGCACACCAAAAGCGGGGTTTGCGCAAGCTGCTGGTATTCTTTTGTTTGCGCAAGCTGCTCGTTGCATTTGCCGGCAAAGAAACACACCCCGCCCACTTTGTATTTCACCAGACTCTCGCGAAAAGCCTTCTTGGCCTTGGGGGTGGCGGTTTTGGTTGGCACACGCACCACAATAAGCTGGGCAATTTTTTCTTCCAGCGTAAGTTTGCTCATGGTGGTGTTCACCCATTTGTCGCACGGTGTTGTGGATTTGGCGTTTTGGGCCGACACAAGCTTGGCTGCGGCAAGCATGGCTACGGCAAATAATATGGCAGCAGTCTTTTTCATTGCTTTTGCAGATATTTCAATATTTTGCTGTGTATGATTTTCACCGACTGCAGGCGGCGTTTGGGACCGTATTGGTTACGCACCACGTAGTCGGAACGGGCTATTTTCCACTCGTCGTCCAATTGATTGGCGATACGTTGGCGGACAAGTTCGGGGGTGGTGTGGTCGCGTTTCACCACCCGTCGTATCCTGAGGTCGAGGGGGGCTGTTACGCATATCACCTTGTCGAAATGCTGTTGCAGGCCGCTTTCGAAAACTATAGCGCTTTCGAAAAGCACGTAGGGCGCATTGGCTTGCCGCAGTACCCAATCCCGAAACATCCGCATCACCTGCGGATGTACCATAGCATTGAGTTCCCGCAACTTACGTTTGTCGCTGAACACCAATTTGGCCACAGCCTTTTTGTCCACCGCACCGTTGCTGTCGAACACGCTGTTTCCGAAGGCTTTGCGGAGCTTTTCGCAGAAAGCGTGGTCGCTGTAGAGCCGCGCCGCCTCGGCATCGGCGCAAAAACAGGGTATGCCAAGAGCCTCGAAACTCTGCAGCACAGTGGTTTTTCCGCTGCCCATGCCACCCGTTATTGCCACAATAAGCGGTTTATTTGATAACAACATACTGCACATGTTCGGGATTGATTTTTGAGATGCGGGCATGTTGTGGGAACCGCGAAACCTCCACTGGCAGGGTGTCCTGCTGGTGAAGGCTTTGACAGGATACCACCGCTTCGAAATCGGAGGCCGTGATACGCTTGTAGTCCTTAAGTGCCACTTTGCATGTTACTTCCACATTGGGCGGATATACTTTGGCATGCACCGTGGTGTCGCGATGAGCAAAAGCGATGGGCACAGTGTAGGTGGCCTCGGTGAAACGCTGCACGGGTATGTGCACTTTTACGCATTTGGCACTGGCATACAAATCGCTGTAGTTTTTCCAGACGGGCTGCAGCGGTATGGAGTAGGTGCTGTCGGCGTCGATATTGCGCAAGCGCACCTTTTCCACACCAATCCTGCCCATTTGGCTGAGCGAGGTGCTGTCGCCGTAAAGCGTTATGGAGTCGGGAGTTACCACAAACGCTCCGTATATGCCATATTGCGGGGCAAACTCGAAATCGAGATTGGACAAGTCGACCGCCACAGTTTTGGAAGCCCTTTTGTTCAAAAAAAACACTATGGAGTCTTCCATGAAGCGTATTTTTTGGTTGTCGTAGAGGTTCAGCTGTGCCAGCACCGATTTTTCCAAGTCGGCGGTGGCCAGGCTGTTGCGCAGATGGTATTTGCGGCCGGTGAGGTCGACAGTTATTGGCGGAGGAGTTTTCCACGCCAAGGTCTTGAGCAGTTCAAAACCTGTGCCGGTTATCTCCAGAGTGATGGCAGTGTCGGCCTGGATGGCGTATCGGTTGCGGTCGTATCCCGAAAATTTGAGCGGATGGGAATAGCGCATTGATTTTGTTTCGGAAAGCGACATCAGCACCCACACCACAGCAGTGATAAGCAGGCAAACCAGAAACACTCGCATGTTGTGATTGCTGAAAAAATCCACTAACGTCCGCTTGGTTTTCTGTGTCATAGTGCCAACAACTTGATTTACAACACAATACTACGTTTAAACATGCTTTTGGCCCTTATTTGCGAGCAACGTCCTTGTACTGGGGTTCCACGTAGGGCTGTATGAAAGCTTTTTCCACGGTGATGTACACTTGGTTGGCGATTTCCACAACGATGGTGTTGTCGGTTATTTCATGCACTTTGCCATGTATGCCGCCGCTGGTAATCACTCGGTCGCCTTTTTTGAGGCTTTCGCGGAACTCACGTTCTTTTTTCTGACGTTTCTGCTGCGGACGTATCAAAAAAAGGTAGAAGATGGCTATAAAAGCTATCATCATAATCCAAAACGATGTTGCGCTACCTGGGTTTTGTGCCGCAGGTGCTGCTTGTTGCAAAAAAATGCTTAAAAATTCCATTGTAATTAGTTTTTTTATAATTAATAAATCTGTGTAGTTCAATTTTCCACTTGTGCCAAAATTCTAAGCACGTAACGCGATGGCTGTGCGTTGGTGCCCACGGTTACGGTCTGTATTTGCTGGCCGCGTTTGCCTGCCGAGTTGAACGACACGGTTATAAACCCCTTTTCGCCGGGTTTCAGGCTGTTTTTTGGGTAGTCGGCCACGGTGCATCCGCAGGTGGCAGTGCACTCCTTCACAATGAGGTCGGCGTTGCCGGTGTTGGTGAATTTGAAACTGTAGCTCACCATTTCGCCTCTTGAGATGCGGCCGAAGTCGTGCTGTTCTTTTTCAAATTTTATCACAGGAAGCTTGGCGTCCTTATCCACACCGGAAGCGGTGTTAGGGTTGTTTATCACGCTGGTGTCGATGTCGCCGCCACCATTGCCGCCGCATCCCACGGCAATTAGCGCCGCGGCACAGATGGCAAATAGCAATAATGATGCTCGTTTTTTCATAACTTATTGGTTTTGTTGTTCTTCGTCTTCCAAATTGGGATTAAACAGTCCGCGGCCGCTTTTTTGAATCTTGCCCTTGGCGCGGAGCTCTATCTGTATGCGGTCGAGTATGCCGTTGATAAACAGCTTGCTGCGGTCGGTGCTATATTCTTTGGAAAGCTCTATGTACTCGTCGATGGTTACTGGCTCGGGAATAGAGGGGAAGTTTATGAACTCGGTGATGGCCATTTTTATCAGTATGATGTCTATAACCGGCACGCGGTCGTACTCCCAGCCGTTAAGGTTTTTGGTGATGAGCCCCACATGCTCGTCCCACGAAAGTAGCGTGCGGTTGAGCAGCTCGCGGGCAAACTCCACGTCGTCGAGCTCTTTTTGCGAGCTTTTGTCGAAAATCAGCGGCAGCGGGTCGTCGGCGCCCCATGTGGGTTCAGTTTTTTTCAGTATGGTGAGCACGTGCTGCGCGGTTTGCATGTAGTCCGACTCCCAGAAGATGGACTGGTCGTTGAAAAGGTCTATCAGCGTTGGCTCGTTGGCCAGCACCTTAAACACGTCGATGGCAAACTTTTTGTCGGTCAGGTAGTCGGTTCCGGCGGCCGACATATACTCCTTGTACCTGTCGGTGTCACGTATCTGGCTGTATAGCTTGCGGAAAACGTTGTCCTGCTCGGCGAAACTAATTTTGTAGTCGGCGCAGTGGCGCTGAAAATCGGCGTTGTTGGCCAGCTGTGCCACAAAAGCGTTCTCCACGAAACGCATGTTGGGGTTTTTGTCCTCCTCCTTGGGGATGAATTTCTGCTTACCCTCTTCGATAAAGGCCGCGGCAAAATTGCGCATGTGCACGAGGCTGCACATCATGCTCACGCCCAAGCGGTTGAAACTGTTGATGTTATGGTCAAAATTTGTTTCAACCACGGCTATGTCGATATTATCGCCGCCGTTGCACGAATAAAGTGTTTGAAGTACTTTTGCTCTAAGGAAGTGTCTGCTTAGCATTGGTTTTTATTTTTTATGTTTATTGGATGTTCTACACAACATGTCGAAATTCCACTTCACAATAGCCAAGTATAAAAAATCAGCCATTTGCTGTTTTCTTGGATAAGATGTGGAACAGTCGGCATTTCGGTTTGGTAAAACATTTCGAAGTCATTTACGTTATTTTAATTTATGTCAGTTGTTTTTTATAAGATTTATTGTCTTATCAGTGTTTTGCTGTGGCAAACGGCGTTGTCGCACGCAAGTGCAACCATGTAACTTCCAGCAGGATAATTGGTTACTTCAACATCCAAACTGGAAACGTTTTCCATATTGCTCAAATCGTAGTTGCCCACAAGCGTAGCTGTAGCTGTGTTGTAAACAAGCAGTTGAGCCGATGTTACCGTGGCGGCATACTCGCAGCTTACAACAACCCAATTGCTCCCAACGGGATTTGGAGTTATAGAGCGTATGCATCCGGGCACCACGTTTACTTTCACAGTGTCCAAATCGCGGTAGCCGTCGTCAAGGGCGGTAACTTCGAGTATGTATTCGCTTGTCTGAGAGGGAGCAATGGAATAATTTAAGCCCTCATGTTTATAATTACGTTGTTTGTCGTACCAGCGATAGGTGGCATCTTCGTTTATCTGTGTGGCGTGGATGGTAGCAGTGGTGTTGAGCAATACGGCTGTGTCGTTGCCGGCATTGGCGTGGAAAGTACGACCCGTTGTATAAACATTTTTAAAACCTTGACCGCCAGCAATTTCAGAAAAATCGTCATCGGTATATGCGACAATGTCGAAGTGGGTTGTGTCGTTTTGAGGGGTTTTGTTGGTAAGGAAATTTACCGAGGTGCTTAAAGTAGAATACTGCCCTGATGCGAGTTGAAGTGGCAATACAAAGTCATCGTCTGTAATCAGCAATGTGTTGTCGTTTACAAATTTTGCGCCAGTGAGCAAGTCATAGTTTATCGAGGCAATCAAATCATCATCGAGTGTGAGCGAAACTTCTGCAAAGCCCGTGATTTTTTCTTCAAAATTGTTCTGTCGTTTCAGCAAACGCAGAAAACGGGTTGTGGAATTGGCGGTTGGATTGCTAATAGATATTACGGATTTGTGACTTGCGCCTTTGTTCAGATAAATGTTTTTCTGTGCCACGTTATTGTGGTCGCGAACTAACCAATAAACACCTGTCTGTTGTTCGTTTTCATGAGCAATTGTATCGTAATCGTGCACACGGGCGAGCAGACAGAAATGCCATGAATCCTCAGTAAAATAATGGCAATCTTCATAATCTTCTCCCATAGGCATTAACCAAAGAACTTTCTCAATTTTACTACTATTAGCAGGTATCGAACTAATTGTCATACCATTAGGACTACCAATAACGCCACCTTTGTACGGATGTGTGCTGCACGGCAGAGGGTTATACGATGTCCAGTTTTCGTACCAATAGTCGTTTATGCCAGCTTTTGCCCAGTTAAGGAACAACCTTTCATCCCCTGTTGAAGGATAATCGCTGCGGTTGTGAATGCGCACACACACATTGTAATATGTATTGCCTGTGGGATTTTCAACCCTGTTGCCGCTCAAATCTTCCAGCCAAATATCCGGGCTATCCCAATTGAAAGCCACATTGGATGGCATTGTGCCATTATCGGACACAGAGTCGCGGATGTGAAGGTCGGTATATAGGCATATCTCATTAGAAACACCGTTTAATGTTAGAATTTCTCCCAAACATGCTCTGTTTGAGTAATACTGTGGCGTCTCTATTTGTGTGTCATGTGTATTGGCATAGAAAAAGGCCTCGTCCATAGAAACATGCCCATCATTATTATAATCCGCATTCACAGGCGTACCATTGAGAGTCGCTCCTAGTACAGCAGATATCCAATGATAACAAAATTCATCGTAAAACCCGTCATTGCGTGGCCATGAATTTCCATCAGCAGCACACGCTGTTGCTATAACACGTCTTTCTCCAGCCAAGGCAGAAACGTAACCACCGCTGTAGCACTGCTCCATACAAATATTTATGGTTTTTGCGTTCGAAAGTTTGTTTACTTCTGTGGCAAATTGTTCTTTAGTCATCCTGCCATACCACATACTTAGGATTGAGCCTTCACCTCCATGATCTGTTACAAAGATAAAAACATTATCAGTATCAGTCACGATATGCGATAGTGAATCAAAGACAATTCCTACATTTCTTGATGTTGCTGAATAATTTATATCATCTGTTCCATCTCCGTCTAAATCATTGGAAAATATGGAGTAATTAGGATGTAAAAGATGGTCTGTATTATAACAAGATGACGGGCCGTTAGCCATAAGCACGAATATCTTGTTTTTATCATATCCATAATAATTGACAAGAACTTTATAAATAGCAGAGCAATCATTCCAATATCTAGAATAATTAAGAGAAGAATCGGCCCCACCGCTTATTATTACCGCATATTCATTATTTGCTGTAGCGACATTTCTTTGTCTTGGTATATTTAACAATTGGCCACGCTCTTCATTATTTGGAAAAACAACTCTATTAAAAAGATCATAACCATAAGTTATATTTGGTGGCATATTCGTATTTATTATTGAATATTCATCCGTGTAACAACTTATAAAAACATATTTGCATTTATGTCCCCAATTTGCTGCAGGTGATTCATCTACAAAAAACAACCAACTCTCAAATTGCGGTGCTACAACAAATGAATCCACAGTACGAATTGTGTCTTGTGGCTGAACTGTTACACTTTTTGATGCTATTTCTTTATCTTCCCAATTACCATCAAGCACCACCGTCTGTAATCTTACATAAGCAGTATCTCTTGTAATCTGCGAACAAATTTCGTTTACAACAAAAACGAATAAAAAAAGCAATAGCAAAAATCTTTTCATAACCATTAAATAGTTATTGTTCGCACATATCTTTTATAGCGGGGATAATAACCCAAAACAAGGACATATGTTCCATGAGGGATATTGTTCAAACAATAGGTTAAAGATATCTCACAAGCACAATTATTGTTTAATAGCGGGTCGGGAGTTTCGTAAACAGCCAAGGTGTCGTTGAAAAAAGCATAAGAAACCAAAATAGTATCAAACCCACATGGCAAAGAGTAATTATGATGCTCAACAAATATCGACTTATCCACACAGTTAACGAGTATTGAATCATGCCCTTTTGTATTATTTTTTCCGGAATAGCAATCAGAAAAACTAACATTATACGCACAACATTTCCCATCTTTATCTTCTATACCACTATCCTTTTTACACCCACCAAAAAAAACAATACTTATCACCGCTACCAGCGGTAAAATCATTTTTAAAATAGTTTTATTCATATCACTTTTATATATATTTATATACATTTCTCTTTTTCGCAGGATGTGGCTATCGCTAACCCAACTAAAGCCACAACTACCAGCGGCAATACTTTTATTATAAGTATGTTATTCATCGTTTCTATTTTTGCACATTGCTGTTTTGCAAAAATACGATTTTTTTCTCGTTTTTTTACGCCGTTCGGGGAAATTATTTTTGTCAGAAGTTGTAAACGGCCTGAAGTATGAAACGGGTGTTGCCCACACTGTGGTCGGTTTGGTAGCGGTAAGTATTGAATGTCAGCTCTTTAACCCCGTATGTGGCATTGGTGTATTCCACCTCGAAAAAAAATCCGAATTTGGGGTTGGGATGGAACGACACCCTCGGCTGCACGCGCCAAAGTTTCTCTATCTCGAAACCGCGGCCGTAAACTGCGCTGCCCTCTTCTATCGCCTTGCCAAAGTCGTTGTTCACGCCATAGCCGGCAAAAAGTCCGTAGCGCCAGCGGCCGGTGCTCTTGCCGAAATCCACCCATGCCGTGGTGCATCCGAAAGGCTGGTAGCTGTACGTTTTTGTGGTTTCGTCGAAGGGGCTTTCCACATATCCGCCCATCATGGAGATGGAGCTCAGATTGTTGCCCCACACCACCTGCGAGCGCAGACTGAAATGCGGAAACTCGTATTTGCCGAACACCGTAAGGCTGTGCGACGGCACTGTTGCGTCGGTTTTGAACACCGCACCAAGCGAGTCTGTTGCCGAAAGGCGTGGCTTAATTACCAACAAGTGGTATGCGGCGCCCAAAAACAGCCGTTGCCCACAGTAGCGCAGCTGAAAGTTGAGTTCGGGTATATTGCTCGATTTCAGGTATTTGGTGGCACCGCCGTCGGGTCCGGCGCTTTTGTTGTCCAATTGGAATGCGGCCACGCCCAACAGCTCCATCGGCCCTATGCGCTGCGACAAGCGCGCCTGCACAAAACGTGCGTAGGGGTGGAATGGTGCGCCCATGTTCAGCGGACGGGTGCCGGGCATCACCTCGTGTATCACCATCGGGTGCCAGAACTGACCCATAAGCAGTTCAGTGCTGCGCCACTTCATATCTATATAGCCATGGCGCAGACGCAGCAGGTTGATACTGGCGTCGGTGGCTCCGGTGAAATCGCCTTCGATGTAGGCCGAGGTGTTGGCGCCAAACACGTCGGGGCCGTACAGGCTCAGGGCAAGGCGTGTGGATATGGCCAGCATGTTGAGGTTGCCGCTGGCGTTGATGTCGTTGCCGTTGGCATCGCGCTCTATGGGCTTGGGGTAGAAAAGCATCATGTCCTCGCGACCGCTCACCACCTGGCGGGAGTCCAGAAACAGCTGCGGACTTACAAAGCCCGACAGTTTGTAGCCCCATGGCTTGCTTTTGGTGGATGTGGAATCTTTCTCCGAAGCTTGCGCCGCCAATGCCATGGCACAGATTGCAAATATGATAAGAACTTTTTTCATATCGAATTAAAACGAGTGTGCCGCAGTGTTTTTGCTGGGTGCGGCTGAAAAAAAGGTTATTTTTTGTTGTTGGCTATTGCCAATATCACCCCGAGTGCCACCCCGAGCAGGGCCGCAAACAGCACTTGGAACTGTGCGGGCAGCAAAAAGGTGATGGTGTGCGCCGGGAACCAGAAAAGCGGTATGGTTTTCTTGAACACGAAATTCCACTGCACGTCCCAGTTGAGGTGGGTAATTATCTGCCGCATTTTGATGGGGCGGAAGAAACCGCCCAGCGTGCCGCCGTTGCTAAGTATGTGGGTGTCGGTGATTTTGTGCAAGGTCATGAAAACCGGTGCAAAGATGGAGTTCATAAGCACACTTACGGCGAAAGCCACGCCCACCTTGCCCCACGAGAAGGGGCCGGCCAGCAGCGCCGCCATGGTGCCTTTGTCGCATCCGCCCACAGTGTCGAGGAAAACCGGAACGCCGGTTTTGAAAATAATCATGGCCATGCAGATGCCCATGCCCAGTATGCCCCACACTATCATGCGCGGCAGCACACCAAAGCCCTTTTCGTAGTAATGGCCTTTGCTTATGCGCAGACCTATCATCTCGCCAAGGGTGGAGAGTATGGCGAATTTGGCGAAACTCATCAGAAACGGATGCTCTGCAGTAAGCTCCACAAACTTGTCGTAAAAACCGGTGGCGGGTATGAAAAACGGTGCCAACACTGCGGCAACGCACAAAATTAGTATAATGTCCGCTTTTTTCATCGGTGGTATCAGTCTTTGGCTGGTTCTTTAATTTCCAGTTCCACTTCGGGGTCCTCCTGTTTTTTGGGCTCGGGCTGCGTTTCCTTATACTGCCACATGCGAAAGGCCTGATAGTTGATAAACAACAGGAATACAAATATCAATACATGTGTGATAACATACATCACATCCAGTTTGAAATTGTTGGAACCGATTACGTACAGCAACATCATCGCCCAAATGAGCAAAGTAAATCCAATTATTGTGAAAAATGCGTTTCTTTTTACGTTTGATTTCATGATATTAGGTTTTAGTATGGTAACTACTGATTGTCAATCACATATATCTGCTTCAGGTTACGTCCGTAGCCGTCGTAGTCGAGGCCGTAGCCCACAATAAAGTCGTCGGGTATGGATTTGCCGATGTAATCTATTTTGTAGCTTTTCTGAAATTTTCCGGGTTTGAAGAAAAAGGTGCAGATACGCACGTCGCCGGCATTTTTCTGTTTCAGCAGCTCCAGCATTTTTTCCATGGATATGCCGGTGTCTATCACATCCTCAACTATCACCACGGTGCGTCCGGCAAGGTCTTCGTTGATGCCGATGAGCTGTTTCACGGTGCCGGTGGTGCCGGTGCCGCAGTACGACGACATTTTAACAAAAGATATCTGTGCGTCGAAATTGAGAGCCCTCATCAAGTCGGAGGCAAAGACAAAACTTCCGTTCAAAACGCCCAGAAAAAGCGGGTCTTTGTCCCTCAGGTCGTCGCTTATGCGTTTTGCAACGTCGGCCACTATGTCCGCTATCTCTTTTTCGGACATATAGGGCTTGAAAATCTTATCCTTTACCCTGATATTCATAGTATTACTGGTTTTCGATGTAGTATTTCAGCCTGTCGGCCATCATGTCGAGGGCGTCTTTGGCCTTGCCTTTTATCATCATCAGCATCATGGGGTTGGCGTCGATGTCGAAAGCTATGCGGGTGATGGTTTCCGGGAGTTTTTCGCTTATGTCGATAACCATTTTGAACGGCATGGGGCTGCCCGAGCCTGCGGCTGGTGCCACCACCACTCTGCTGTAGGGCGTGCGTTCCACCATCTCGAGGGTTATCTGCATAAAGCCGCTCACCTTGAACGAGCAGGTGTTGCCGTCGGTTTGCCAGCCTTCCACCTGCGGCGGCATCATGTTGCTGAAATTATTGAAATCGCTCACAAAGTTGAAAATCTTTTCAGCCGGAGCGTTGATGGCGGTTTTTTTGCTCTCTATGGTCATGGCGCTACTGGTTCATGTGTTCTTCCGACCATTTTTCGGGGTCTTTGCGCCATTTCTTGAGGGAGAGCTGGTCGTCTTCGGAGATATACTCCTCGTCGGTGGCCACCTGTATCAGAGTGTCGTAGTTGGTGAGGGTGGTGAGGTCCACTTTTTCGTTGGCAAAAGCCTCTTCGCTCACTTTCAGCCCGTAGGTGAATATTGCCACCATGCCTTTCACGCGGCATCCGTGGTCGCGCAGGGCTTTCACCGCCACAAGGCTACTCTTGCCGGTAGATACCAAATCCTCTACCACAACAACGGTCTGCCCTTCGCGGATAAAGCCTTCTATCTGGTTGGTGAGGCCATGTTTTTTCTCTTCGGGACGCACATACACAAAAGGCTTGCCCAAATCCTGAGCCACCAGCACGCCTTGCGGTATGCCGCCTGTGGCAACACCGGCAATAACGTCGAAATCGCCGAATTTCTCGGTAATGGCGTCAACCATGCGCTGACGGATATAGGTGCGTATCTCAGGGTACGAAAGGGTAACGCGGTTGTCGCAATAGATAGGCGACTTGCGACCCGATGCCCAAGTGAACGGATTATTGTTGTTCAGCTTTATTGCTTTTACCTCGAGTAAAAACTTAGCTGTGGTCTGTGCTATTTCTTCCATTTGTTTCATATTGCAAAAATACGTAAATTTGCAATATCCAAAACTTAAAAAACATTTTTTTTGTGCAGTTTTTTTCAACATGACTGATTTACAGACAATAGAACGATTAAAAAAAGTGGAAAACACGGAAAATTTAACTGTTTTTTCGCAGCAAAATTTCATCTGTTTCACCATTTCGGGACAAAAAACGCCCTCTTTTCTTCGTGATAAAAAATTTTTTTTGTGCAAAAATTTGTCTTTCGACGAAATTTTCGACAAATTTACCGACCCGTCAAACCAAACAGACTATATTGTTGAATACCAAGGCTCTATGCACAATGCAATACGACAATTGCTGGGGCGTTTCTCGCTGCGGCGCGCCGCCGGAGGTATGGTGTTCAACAATGCCGGACAGTGCCTGCTGATACAACGAAACGGCATGTGGGACCTGCCCAAAGGACATGTGGAACGCGGCGAAACGCACACCTACGCCGCCCTGCGCGAAGTGGAGGAGGAAACCGCGGCCTGCAACCTGCAAATAGGCAATTTGATAGCCAAAACCTACCACATTTATAAATTGCACAACGAGTGGATTCTGAAACAAACCTCGTGGTACGAAATGCGCACATCCGGCAAACAGCACCTGCTGCCGCAAACCGAAGAAGGGATAACTCAAGTGCTTTGGGCCGAACCCGAAAAAGCCGCGCAACTGCTCAACACATCGTACTCCACAATGCAATATTTAGCCACTTTCCTAAACAAATAACATTTGCCATGAACCATCTTTATCAGATAGCACTGACAATGTTGCCGGGTGTGGGTGGCAAAACCGCCCGCCAAATTCTGGAGTTCTACCCCGACCCCGAAGAGCTTTTCCGCGAAAACCGCAAGTCGCTCGAAGCCGCCTTCGGCAAACGCCCCATCGTGGACCACATACTTAACAAAACAACACTCCCCGCCGCCGAAAACGAGATGAACTTTGTTGAGAAAAACGCCATCCGAATGCTGTTTGTCAACAACAGCGACTACCCCCAACGGCTGAAACGCCCCGGCTGCGAGGACGCCCCCGTGCTGCTTTACTACAAAGGCAACGCCGACCTCAACTGTGGCAAAGTGGTGGCCATTGTGGGCTCGCGCAAAGCCACAGACTACGGACGCTCGGCCACCGAAAAACTGGTACAGGAGCTAACTTCGGAAAGCATATTGATAGTCAGCGGATTAGCCTACGGCATCGACGGAGCGTCGCACCAAGCGGCTTTAAACAACGGCCTGCCCACCGTGGGAGTGCTCGGACACGGCCTCAACCTCATCTACCCAGCCTCGCACCGCAACCTTGCCAAAGAGATGCTCGCCAACGGCGGACTCCTCACCGAGTTCCCCTCCAACACCAAGCTCGACCCCGGTCTGTTCCCCGCACGCAACCGCATCATAGCAGCCATGGCCGACGTGGTGGTGGTGATGGAGGCGGCAAAAAAAGGCGGGGCACTTATCACCGCCGAAATTGCCAACGGCTACAACCGCGACGTGTTTGCACTGCCCGGTCGCACCACCGACACCTACTCCGAAGGCTGCAACAGCCTCATAAAGAACAATAAAGCCAACCTGCTCACCTCCGCCGACGACATTTTCTACATCACCGGCTGGAAACGCAACAAAAACTCAAAGTCAGTGCAACAAACACTGTTTCAGGAGTTTGAGGGCGAAGAAAAAACTATCTACGACCTGCTTTTGCTACACAAGGAACTCACCATCGATGAAATAAGCTCCCTTTGCGACCTCTCTTTGCCAAAAATAGCCAAAACATTGCTCACCCTCGAACTGAAAAACGTGTGCAAACGACTGCCAGGAAAAATATATAAATTAGTGTAAACCAACCATATACAAACTGTTGAAAGATTTTTTTTCGGAAAAAGCAAAAAAAATAAAAAAAAAATCGTAATTTCGCAAATCTAATTCGAGAATAAAAATAGTGTTAAACATGGAAACATATAGCAAAGGAAAAATATCGCAAATCATTGGAGCTGTGGTAGATGTAACTTTCGAAGACGGAGAACAACTTCCCAATATCTATGATGCGCTGAAAGTGAAAAAAAACAACGGAGCCGAAGTAATCCTTGAATGTCAGCACGACATTGGAGAAAACACCATGCGTACCATCGCCATGGACACCACCGACGGCCTGCAGCGCGGCATGGAAGTGGTATCGCTCGGAGGCCCCATCTCAATGCCCGTGGGCGAAAACATCAACGGCCGCCTGTTCAACGTAATTGGCAACACCATCGACGGAATGCCCGAACCCCAGCACGAAAAACGCTACGGCATCCACCGCGAACCCCCAAAATTCGAAAACCTCTCCACCAGTCAGGAGATACTCTACACCGGTATCAAAGTTATCGACCTAATACAACCCTTCCTCAAGGGCGGTAAAATCGGTCTGTTCGGTGGAGCCGGCGTGGGCAAGACAGTGCTTATCCAAGAACTTATCAACAACATAGCCAAGAAATACAGCGGTATGTCGGTGTTCACCGGCGTGGGCGAACGCACCCGTGAAGGCAACGACCTGCTCCGCGAAATGATAGAGGCCAACGTTATAAAATACGGCGACGAATTCGCCAAGAGTATGGAAGAAGGCGGCTGGGACCTCAGCAAGATAGACCCCGAAGCCGTTAAGGACTCCAAATGCACCATGGTGTTCGGCCAGATGAACGAAACCCCCGGCGCACGTGCTCGTGTGGCCCTTTCGGGACTTACCCTCGCCGAATACTACCGCGACGGCGACGAAAAAACTGGCGGACGCGACATCCTGCTCTTCATCGACAACATATTCCGTTTCACACAGGCCGGCTCCGAAGTTTCGGCTCTGCTGGGACGTATGCCTTCGGCCGTGGGTTACCAGCCCACACTGGCCACCGAAATGGGGCTGATGCAGGAACGTATCACCTCCACCAAACGCGGCTCCATCACATCGGTACAGGCCGTGTATGTGCCTGCCGACGACTTGACCGACCCCGCTCCCGCCACCACCTTCGCACACTTGGACGCACAAACCGTGCTTAGCCGTAAAATATCCGAGCTGGGCATCTATCCCGCCGTGGATCCTCTCGACTCCACCTCGCGCATACTCACCCCCAATGTGGTGGGCGACGAACACTACAACACCGCTCAGCGCGTGAAAGAAATCCTGCAACGCTACAACGAGCTGCAGGACATCATCGCCATCCTTGGTATGGAAGAGCTCTCCGACGAGGACAAACTCGTGGTGTCGCGCGCACGTCGCGTACAGCGTTTCCTCTCGCAGCCTTTCTTTGTGGCCGAGGCTTTCACCGGTCTGGAAGGAAAATTTGTGAACATCGAAGATACCATAAAAGGTTTCAACATGATACTCAACGGCGAAGTGGACTACCTGCCCGAAGCCGCATTCCTGCTGGTAGGAACCATCGAGGAAGCCATCGAAAAAGGTGAGAAACTCATTGCCGAAGCCTCCAAATAATAACCATTAAAGTGGCACGCAAATGAACGTTAAGATAATAAAACCGGACTCCACCCTCTACGAAGGCGAAGCAAAACTTGTGCAGTTGCCGGGCATCGACGGACTGTTCGAGATACTGAACAACCACGCACCCATAATCTCGGCCCTGCAAAAAGGCAAAATCCGCATCGTGGACAACAACGACCAGACACTGCTTTTCGACATACTGGCCGGCGTGGTGAAATCCGAGAAAAACTCCGTGCTGCTGCTCGTACAATAGCACCACGGCTGTACAAAACAAAAAAAGGGGAGGCAGAAGCTTTTGCGGGTGCCTCCTCTTTTTCATAAAAACAAAAAATGTGCCGAAGGCACTACATCCCAATAACCCCGCACAAGCGAAGCGCAGTGTGGGGATAATAAAAGAAAACAATGACTCCAGAACTCGAAGCCCTGCAACGTCTTATCGACATCATCGAAGAACTGCGCCACAAATGCCCGTGGGACAAGGTGCAGACTTTCGACACCTTGCGGCACCTAACCATCGAAGAGGTGTTCGAACTCTCCGACACCATAGTGGACCAACGTCCCGCCGAGATGAAAAAAGAACTCGGCGACATCATCATGCACATCGTTTTCTATTCCAGCATAGCCCGCGAGCAGGGCATGTTCGACCTTGCCGAAGTGATAAACGGCGTGTGCGACAAGCTGGTGTTCCGCCATCCACATATCTACGGCCAGAACGCCGACAACGCCAATCCTCCGCAATGGGAGAATATAAAGATGAAAGAAGGCCGCAAGTCGGTGCTTGGCGGAGTGCCATCGGCCCTGCCATCGCTGATTAAGGCCTACCGCATGGTGGAAAAAACGGCGGGTATAGGCTTCCGTTGGGAAAATCCGCAACTGGCTTTCGAAAAAGTTGCCGAAGAGTGCCGCGAAGTGCAGGCCGAACTACAAAAGCCTGAGCATCAACAAAATACCGAAGAAGAAGTGGGCGACCTCTTTTTTGCACTCGCCGCTTGGGCGCAAACAATGGGCATAAATCCCGACACAGCACTGGAAAAAGCCAACAAAAAATTCGAGAGCCGTTTCAAAGAGGTGGAACGGCAGGCCGCCGAACAGGGCATCCCCCTTTCGGAGATGACCACCGACCAAATGGTGGAACTTTGGAAAAAAGCAAAACAGAACACACAAAAACAATGACATTATGGGAACAACCGGAAACGAACTGAAACCCCGCATAGGCATTTTCGGCCGCCGCAACCAAGGCAAAAGCACCCTTATCAACTACCTCACCGGACAACAGATAGCCATTGTTTCCGACACTGCCGGCACCACCACCGACCCTGTACGTAAAACCATGGAAATCAGCGGGGTGGGACCCGTGGTTTGGGTGGACACCGCCGGCATCGACGACCAAGGTCCGCTGGGCACCATGCGCGTGGAAAAAACCATGCAGGCATTGTATCAGGTGAACTTGGCGCTCATCGTCTTTTCCGAAAACAGTTTCTCCATTTTCGAAGAAACACTCGTGAAGGAATGCATGGACAAAAGAATCAACTTTTTGCTGATTTATTCCAAGACGGACGTGCATACTCCCGACAACGAACTGATAACCCTTCTGGAAAAGAAGTACCACCAAACGGTGTACCGCATCAGCACCGCCGACGCCAAGCACCGCGACGAGCTTTTGCAGGCCATACGCCAAAGCCTGCCGCAAACGGCATACGCCAAAAAATCGCTGCTTGGCGATGTGTTACAGCCCGACAGCGTGGTGATGCTTGTAACGCCCATCGACTCCGCCGCCCCCGAAGGCCGCCTGATACTGCCCCAAGTGCAAGCCATTCGCGATGTGTTGGACAACAACTCCACTGCCGTGGTGTGCAAAGAAACGCAGCTGGAAAGCACTTTGCGCCGCTTGGGCAGTGCCGACTTGGTTGTTACCGACAGTCAGGCGTTCCGCTACGTGTCGCAGGTGGTGCCAAATGAGATACCGCTTACCAGTTTCAGCATTGTGCTGGCGCGGCAGAAAGGGCCCTTCGACGAATACCTGAAAGGCACCCCTACCCTCGCCACCATTGCCAGCGGCGACCGCGTAGCCATGCTTGAGTCGTGCACCCACCGCGCCACCTGCGAGGACATCGGACGTGTGAAACTCCCCAACCTGATACGCAAATTCTCGGGCAGCGAGCCGCTGTTCGACTTCATAAGCGGTTTCGACCAGTTACCCTGCCCTATCGAAAACTACAAAATGGTGATACAATGCGGCGGTTGCGTGGTTACAGGCCAGCAGCTCGAAAGCCGTCTGCGTCCCGCCATCGAAGCTGGCGTGCCAGTGTCCAACTATGGCATGGCAATAGCCTATATGACAGGCATTTTCGACAGGGCTGTGGAGATTTTTAAATAAATGGAAAATTGAGAATTGAAAAATGAAAACGAAACACAACATTCCCAACTCTTAACTCTTAATTTTTAACTCTTAACTGTTTCCGGAACTCTCCCGGTGTTTGGCCAGTGTGGTGTTTGAAAAAGCGTATCAGCTGTGGCACCGACGAGAAACCAAGGCCCTTAGCCAAATCCTTGAGCCGTGGCCTGCTTTTTCTCCCAAGGCTCCTTTTTATCAGCGCAAGGCTCTTGTTGTCCACCAATTCCATGACCGTACGCCCCGTCATCTCCTTAACCACAGCGCTGAGGTAGTTTTCGGATATTCCCAGACGCTTGGCGTAGTCGCCTATTTTTCGCGGATGCGGACTGGTGTTGTTCAAAATTTTCAGAAAATCGGTGGCAATCTCCTCCCTGCGGTTTGCGTACAACACCTGTTTGGAGCCGACCACCATGTTTTCGAGGTTTTTGATGTGCATCACAAGCGAAAGTACCAAAAAATCAAAATCACGCTCAATCTTTGAAGGCGCGGAAGCCAGATTGTTGAGCAGAGAGAAATAGCCGAGCAGCAGATTATATTCAGAATAGCCGACACTCAGCTGCACAACATCGTTGGCCAAAAAGCGTTCCGCCAACTCCAAATCATTGATTTTAAAAGTGATGACGCTTGCACGGAAGTCTTTGGAGTACTCCTCGATAGAAATTACCATCCCAGCAGGTATAAACAACACGCACTTGGATTTGACCGTTTGTTCGATGTAACCCACGGAGTGTTTCACCCAACCGCTGTGTATCAGCAGAATGTGGTGGTCGGTTTCGGACGAGAATGCGGTCCCGAACATATATTCTTTCAGAAACGGGGTGTTGTCCATTAGCACAATGTAATCATCCGCAATGATGTTTTCGCGGATGGAATTGGCCATGCGCAAATTGGACTTCATAAGTTCAAGGTCTGAAACCGTAGCCTTAATCTCGTTTGTCTTTTTTTTCATTTCGGATTGTTTTGGACTGCAAAGATACAAAAAAAATGCAAAAAACAATCATTTTATTTTTAAATGATTTGCAAATTCTCCACAAAACCACCCTGCTAAGTATATTATTTGTTGACAATAACTTATACGGAAAATTGGCAATAGTTTTGCACAAAGGTTTTCAAACACACTGGAAGCGCCATTGTATATGCAAGTAAAATAGTAGTATATGCAAATAAAAATATGATTTTTATTTTGTAAATTTGCCGCAAGAAAACAGCGATTGGAAACAATTGCATAAAGCACTGTAAATAAGAAAGATACACAACTCATAAAAAAATAAACCGGTGACAGGTACAAAAAAAAATTGGGTTGGCTGAGATACTGGTTGGCATATTTGTTGAGAATTTGCCGGAAGCGAAAACTTTCCTTGCCCGTGGCCTGCCATTTATACCGTTTCGCATAGCAATTTGGCTGTGTTTTAGAGGTATAGGCCACAACCCGGCCCTCCAACTCAGCTATTCGCCTGACAGTGGCGGCAAATCCAGTTTGCACCCCAAAGTGCAGGCCCAACCTTACCCGCCTTTAGGCTGAGCAGGCCTTTGCCCGGCAAAAAAACGACCCTTCGACAGGCTCTGGAACCGTTTTTGGGCAAAGGCCACAACCTACAAAATAATACGAATAACAACGAGAGAGCCTGAAGAATATTGCATTTATTTAGGACAGATGCAGAGAAAAAAAACAAATAACAATATGTATAATATACTAAAACACAGCGCAATGAAAACCCGTACAATAATGGCAACCATAGCCGTTGCAATAATAGCAGGAGTGAGCATCTTTGCCGCCTGCTCGAAAGAGGAAAAGAAAAATGCACATCCTTTTGCTCAAAACAAAATAAACGAAGCTGATTTGAACGAAGTAACTGTAGGTTATTTATACTCTGGGACATCCGACATAACACTTGCATTTGATGCACAAGATTACCTTGACCGTTTAGAGCAAATTTTGAATGACTCGTGCAGCTGGACAACAAACACATATATAGCTGAAGATGTACAAATATGGACAGATACAATAGACCCTGCTGCCAGTTTATACAGTCCTGTAATGAAAGTCTCTTTCTATGATGTTACCGACGAGCAAGGTTTTACCGTTTATATCGAGCCCCGAATGGTAGCATCTGCATACAATACGGATATTTTCAACTTGGTTGTTGGCTTGGACGAGATTCATTCGGTTTGCACAGGCGTTTGCCACAATCCGAAAGGATGCTACTATACGCGAAGCGCATACTCCGGTCAAATTGATGCTTGCTATTGTCCTGACCCCCATTGGCAAAGCGACTTTTGCAAAATCAGTGTTTACCAAAATCTGTACAAAACGGCAGTATTGTGGAGTATGCTATAAGCAGTGGCCACTACAGGGATAGCCCTAACGGGCTATCCCTATTAAAAAACATGAAAAAATTGACAACAATGAAAATAGTTAAAAATTTATTATTCGCCATTGGAATGACTTTTGTTGGACATTGTCTGGCACAAAATGCAAATGAGGCCAACAGCTATTGGACCAAAAACATTGCCACAAAACTGATGGGGAAAGATTTTTTCAGCTTCAAGTGCGCGGTGGTCTCGCAAAGGACAAATTCGACCGACACTATACACAACCCGGAATATATAGTGCAAATAACACCCGAAGGCAGATTCACATATTTTGACAACTATTGGCTGGCAAAGACAAACGGCAATCTGTATACAGTGGATTTCGACAACAAAGCGTTCAGCTATGGTAGTTTTGGCACTGACAAATCAGGGTTCGACATCGCCTTTGACAAAGAAAATGCAGCTTATTTTTCAACACACACTTATATTCCTTTTTATTACGACACAAAGGACAGCTCCGCGTTCAACATGAATTTCATTTCAATAAAAGACACACTTTGTGAGGGCAAATTCTACAAGGTGCTGTGCAGAGCCATGCAAAAATGGAGTTGCTTTGACAGAGATGGAAAATTGTTGCCGATATTCGACACCATCGACTATTATGTGAACCCGCAATCTTTTATGGTAGAAAAAATGGTCGTCAGCAAGTTTTGGGATGTGAGTAGAGATGAAAATTGCTCATACTACAACATTGAAACTTGCGAATACAGCGATTTTTCGTTTTCCGAATCGCATTTTGAAGAATACGAAGACAATCTTTTCAATGCCGACGAAGCGTTGAGACAAGGTTTTTCTGTACATAATTTCAACAAGGAGATGCCGCCATCGTTCGGTCACGACCTTTCAAAGGGGGACTTTGACGAAGAAGCACTGGAAATACCTCTGATAAATATCGATAACGATACGACAACATTAAGGAATACTACAGGGTGGAAACTGCTCTATTTCTGGATATATGCCTGCCGTCCGTGTCTTAAGACTTATACACAATTTTCGGCAGAAAAAGAAAACACGGGATTCCGTTCCCTTGAAAAAAGGGGAATACGCTTGTTTGCTCTGTATTCAGGCGGTGCTGTTACTGAAAAATTTAAAGAGTACACAAAAAAATACGATTTTTCTGACATCGCTTATTCTGCACTCGGTATTGCCAACCACGTAAGGATAAACAGTTACCCCTATTATGTTTTGATCTCGCCATCGAATGATGTGGTCTACAGCTCCAGTGCCCTCGGTGATTATAGCGAATTGCTCAAAGCCAAAAAGGAGTACGAACAAAAACATCGGACAAAATGAAAAATACACTGACAACAAGTCTGTTGACATGCCTATTGTTGGCTGGAACAGCTTTGGCGCAAGGGGAAAAAAGCGGTGCCAGAATCAAGTTCATTAAAACAGAATATAATTTCGGCACATTAAAGCAAAACGATTCGGCCGAATGTAGCTTCGTGTTCCAAAACACCGGCAACGCGCCACTTGTGGTGGCCAGCGTGGGCACAACCTGTGGCTGCACGGTGCCGCAGTGGAGCAGAAAACCGGTGATGCCGGGCAAATACGGCACGGTGAAAGTGCGTTACAACACTTCGCACAAAGGCAGTTTCCGAAAGGTGGTGTCGGTAAAGAGCAACGACACAAGCCAAAGTCCATGCATTCTTTGGATTAAAGGCAAAGTTGAGTGAAACCTCGTAATGGCGGATATGTTATCCGTAATGGGACAGCATAGGAATTTGCAATTCCAAAAACAGCGTATCGTGTACTGCAAAGACACAAAAAATAATCATTTTATTTTTCCTGAATTCCGCAAGTAACCATGCAATTGGCTTGTTGATAAATGGACAAGTGATTGTTA
>ERZ842401.881-NODE-881-length-44432-cov-17.404083_pt1 | contig 44432 bp, 35 predicted proteins | sample MGYA00521270_ERZ842401 | MGnify/ENA primary metagenome ERZ842401 (study PRJEB31892, sample SAMEA3878208) | bioreactor metagenome | biome: Moose rumen | place: Sweden | collected 2011-10 | study: EMG produced TPA metagenomics assembly of the PRJEB12797 data set... | reverse complement strand
AGACCGAAGTCTGGGCACACAGAGGTGCATCCGGCTGGGACAGGCAATATGCCCCGGAAAACACCATGCCGGCCTTTATCAAGGCGGTAGAAATGGGCGCAGATGGTATTGAATTCGATGTACAGATGACAAAAGACGGCGAACTGGTGATTTGCCATGACGAACGCATTGACCGAACAGCCCGAGGACATGGCTATATCAAGGACTTTACCCTTGCTGAACTGAAAAAAATCGACTTCGGCAAGCCGCATGTGGAATATGGCTTTGTGGAGATACCAACCTTGGAGGAAGTCCTGCAATATACGCAAAAGCTTGATATAAAGCTGAATATTGAGCTTAAGACAGGGATTATTTATTACGATAAAATAGAAGAGAAGACTGCTGATATGGTAAGGAACTTCGGCATGGAAGACAGGGTGATATATTCATCTTTTAATCATTACTCGCTGGAAAAGTTGCGTAAATATGCTCCTGAGTCCAATATAGGTCTACTGTTGGGCGATGATTATGTCAGGATTCCTTGGGATACAAATCGTTTGGGGGCTATCGCTGTCCATCCGCCTGTAGAAGTTGTCACTAGGGAGTATGTGGAACAATGCCATAAATATAATATCAAGGTACATACATGGATTGTAGACAATCCTTTGGTAATGGAGAGAGTAACGAAATTGGGAGTAGATGCATTTATTACAGATTGTCCGGATAGTGGCAAGCAGGTTTTAAATAAATGGGAGCATAAATAAATGATTACACAACTTAGTATAAAAAAATTTAAAAAGTTTAATGAGTTACATGTAAAAGACTTAGAACGCGTAAATTTAATTGTGGGGTGTAATAATACAGGGAAAACAACGACTTTAGAATCTATAATGGGCTTTGCCTGTGGATTTGATTTAGCTTCAATGTTAGCTCTTTCTGTTTGGCGACGTTTTCCACAGGTACAAAATCATAACAATATGTATATATCGGCTGAAATTATGGCGAATGCATTTCATGTTAGTAATAATAATGACACCTTGGATTTGTCATTTTCTTTTTCAGGCACTGTAGATGGTGTAGAAAAAAGATATCGACATCATCTTGACCCTGGACAGCTGGTTTCATCGTTATTATCATCAGGTAGCAATACAATTGTTGATGGAACTGAAATAATTCATCGGCAAGTTCCGATGCCGCTACCTATTGCACCAGGCAGTTCTATTACGGTAGATGTTCCTTCGCAATATTTAGGTGAATGGAATGTATCATCTGAAGAAGAAACATTAGCTTGTAAGTTGTCTACACCATTACAATTTAGTCAAATAGAAAATCGTAAATCATTATTATCAGCAAAGTTTCATGACTTTAATAGTTATCGTTTTGAACAAGAAATTTCTAAAGTTTATGGATATTTAGAAACGAATGGTACGCTAGAAAAGTTTATTAGAGAATTGAATAATTCCTTTCCTGATATTGAGGTCGCAGATATAGTTAATATTCCTTATCCCGATGGAAGTAATGCGCCTATAAAGATAAAATTTGTAAATGGAAATAGACATCCGCTTTATGCTTTGGGGGATGGCTTTAGAAGATGGTATGAATTGTTGGGCGGGATGTTGACGTTTCCAAAATCTGTGCACTGCATTGAGGAAGCAGATGCAACGTTACATCACCAAGCTCAAGAGGGATTTGCTACCAATTTGTTGAAATATGCGAGAAAATATGATAATCAGATCTTTATAACAACACATAGCAATGAATATTTGAAATCATTTCTTAGTGCTATAGAAAAAAATAGTAATAATGATTTAAAAAATAGCATACGGGTTATTACATTACGTGATTATGATGGAACTGTAAAATATCGCACATTAGATGGCAAAGAAGCTTTACAAGCCATTCGTCGAGGAATGGAGTTGAGGATATGATAAAGAAAACAATTATCCTATGCGAAGGAGAAATGGATAAAATTATTCTTAGCCATTATATGATCGCGCGATTCGAATATAAATATAAAAAAGATTTGAAAGGTTGGACTGATGAAAAACATAAAAATGAATCTGCTTCCTTATATAAAAGAGAAAAATATGATGATGAGTTGATAATATGGGCAACAGGAAGTCATGAACTATTAGGTGATGCTTTTGAGATTATTTTGAACCTAAATAAAGTTAATACAGATGTTGTTTACTCTAGGATTGTAATAATAGCCGATCATGACAGTGATCAAGAAAATAAGAAACTGTGGGATACAATAAATGGAAAGCTGAAAAGCCAAGGCGTTGAAGTTGTATTTCGTGAACAGAAATGGTTAGAAATTCAACAAAAGTTAAGTTTTGATGTTGCCTTAGATGTTGAATTATTGGGGATAAGTATTCCTTTAGACAAGAATGGAGCTCTAGAGACATTTTTGTTAGATGCACTAGCTGAGCAGGAGAAGAATAAATATCTGGCTAATAGTTCACAGAAATTTGTACATTCATTAGAAGCAAATATGGATAAAATGGGAGGATATCTTTCCAATAGAAGATTGTGTGTTAAAGCTCCATTATGTGTTTTTTTGCCGTTGCTAATCCAGAAAGAGCATTTAGGCCGTTTGAGAATATCCTTAGATCTATCTCTTGGGAGAAATATAATACTATACAAAAAAGTTTCGGCTTGTTAGATAAATTTAAGGCTCCCTTGTAAAATATAATACAATATATAAAAATGTTTATGTGAAAGAATGATGGAGTTGACTAAAGAAGATAGATACATACGTCGTAGGCTTACAAAAGCGAGAAGACAAGCGAAAAAGTGAAGTTTCAGGTTGCTTCTGTTCACTGGAAAGTACTAAAAAATGCGAAAATTAACGCTGTGTTAAGAACAGCCCGTAAGCACGGCATTGCTGCTATAGATAATTATTGACCAGACAATTTTTAGGTGGTTCCCTTATATCCAATTTGCCCACCGGGCTTTTTTCTCGACGGTTTGCGGCGACTGCGCTTTTTCTGGTTTGGCTTATCCGTGGAAGGCAGTTTGGAACTATTAGAGCTGTTCATGTTGAGATGGCGTTCAAGCTCTGCTATGCAAGCTTCTAATTTTGTCTAGCTTGCGAGCATACGCCTGTTCCTCAGGGGGGGGGCGCCTCCTTTCTGTTTTACTAAGTTTATCGTACATTTGTAAGAGATTATGAAACTACTGGTGAATAGTTACGTGAATCATAAGCGGGGGATGATGATGAATGTTTCAATGATATTAGCAGCAGGTATTGGACAACGAATGAGAAATGCTGGTTTGCCTAAACAGTTTTTGAAAATTGCTGGAAAACCGGTTATTATATATACTTTGGAAAAATTCGAAAGTATAGCTGAAGTTGATGTTAATATAATTGTTTGTCGTGAGGGTTACAATGATTATATGGAGCAATTACTGCAAGAATATAAAATTACTAAAAAAACTTTAGTTATAATCGGTGGAGATAATAGACAACAAAGTATAAAAAAAGGATTACATAAACTAAAAGAAATGCATGCGCAACCAAACGATGTGGTGATTATCCATGATGGAGTTCGTCCGCTTGTATCACCATCAATAATCAGAGAAAATATTCGTATTGCTGAATTATACGGTTCGGCTATGACTGTTCGTCAGGTTAACGAGTCTGTTGTTGTTACTGCTTCTAATAAAGCAAAGATAGCTGATTTTGCTCCGCGAAAAAATACATATTCACTTACGTCGCCTCAAAGCTTTCAAATAGGATTATTGTGGAAAGCGTATGAATTGTTGCAAACACAGGGAAACGATGATTTGCCATTGTTGGATGCCGCTATGATGTATGCCAGAATGGGGAATGAAGTTAATTTGGTGAAAGAGCAAAAAGGCAATATAAAAATAACAACCCCTGAAGATGTTTATTACTTAAAAGCAATGCTGGAATTAGAAGAGAGTAGATCGATTTTTGGTATATAGGGAGATTGTATTTATGGTTGAAAAGCGGGATATTGATATAATAATGGAAAACCCTATAGATTGGGAAAAATTTAGAAATAAAAGTGTACTTGTGACCGGAGCCACAGGACGCTTAGGGATGTATATTGTCGAAACATTATGCAAGGCGGACATCGATTGGAATTTGAATATGAAGATTGTGGCTTTAGCGAGAAATAAAGAAAAAATCAATAATGTATTTGGGGCCACCTTAGATTTTCCAAATGTTTATACATGTGTGCAGGATATAACGGAAAAAATAAAGTGGGACGGGGATATTAACTACATTTTTCATACTGCTGGATTAGCCAGCCCCTATGATTTTACTAATAATCCAGTGGAAACATTATGGGGACATGTGGCAGGTACGCATAATGTATTGGAATTTGCACGACATAACCATACATCAAGGGTGGTTTATGTTTCAACAGTAGAAGTGTATGGTGACTGGCAAAGCAATGATAAAGTAAAGGAATCAGATATGGGGATAATGCGATGTAATGAATCACGCGCTTGTTATCCGGAAGCTAAAAGACTTTGCGAGACGATGCTGGCCAGTTACGAAGCACAATATGATGTGGGGTATGTTGGTGTAAGACTTTGCCACACATTTGGTCCTGGGATTTCATTAGATGACGGTAGAGCTTTTGCTGAGTTTTTGCGAAATGTAGTGAATGGTGAGGATATTGTATTACATAGCGAAGGTGATGCCGTGCGTACTTACACATACGTTGCCGATGCTGTTGGGGCTATGCTGATAGCTGCAACCAGAGGGGAGAACACCGAATTTTATAATATCGCTTCAACCGATAACATTATAAGTATTCGTCAGTTGTCAGAATTAATTGCCGGACTTGACCCTCAAAAGAAAGTCCGAGTGAGATTAGAAAAACTTCAGAAAGAAAAGCTAAACTATTTACCCTTTCATCTGGCAATTATGGATGTGGAAAAAATAAAAAAATTAGGATGGATTCCGCGAGTGGGACTGAAAGATGCCTTCAGATATACGCTGGAATCGCTTATGCAGGGATGTGTATGATAAATAAAGAAACATTGTATGTATTTTACAGAGTGGCTAAGGCATGGCTACAAAGCCTTGTTTTTTATGTTTGTCGTGTGTTTCCAGTCAAAGATAAGAAAATAGTCTTCACTTGTATCGAAGGAACTACGGGCTATAGTTGTAATCCTAAATATATAGCTGAAGAGCTTATGCGGAGACAAGTAGGATACGAACTTATTTGGTTGGTAAATGATATAAGTAAAGAATTCCCTTCGGGGATAAAGAAAGTGCATAATACGCTGTTGAAGCGCGCATATCATTTAACCACCGCAATGGTATGGATTGATAATAGTCGTAAGCAATTAGAAGTAAGAAAACGCGTCGGACAAATTTATATTCAGACTTGGCATGCCAAGTTGGGATTCAAACCGACTTGCCTTGATCGCGGTGCTTCATTTCCTCGTATAGCATATATTGTTAGCAGACATGATTCAGAAATGATTGATTATGTGTTATCAAACTCGGAGTGGTATGACAGAACCTTGCCTACGGGAATGATTTATAACGGCGAAATCTTACGTTTTGGTTCTCCAAGATGTGATGTTCTTATTAATGGCAGAGAAAAGGCCAAGGAAAGAATCAAAAATATATATCATGTACCGCAGAATGTGAAAATTGTCATGTATGCACCAACTTTTCGTGGGGGGAGTCAAGGGGTAACTCGTATTCTGGAAAAAGGTGAGCATACGCCGAATTTTAGCATATTATTGAAAGCTTTGGAGGAACGCTTTAAGTCCAAGTGGTATATTTTTCTACGTTTGCATCCGCAACTTACGGCTAGAAAGATACATGGAACTATAGAAAATCCTTATATTATTGATGTGAGTAAGGCTGAGGATATGTATGAAATTTTAGCAGCTTGTGATGCTTTTATCACGGACTACTCCAGTGCCGCTTTTGATGCTTGTGTTATGAAAATCCCCATATTTCTCTATGCTGACGATTATGATGAATATGAGAAAGAGAGAGGGAGATTATTGTGGAACTTACATCAAATGCCTTTTCCGCTATCTCAGGATAATGATAGTTTAAGGGACAGTATCATCAATTTTGATGAAAGACTGTATGAAATGAAACTTGCAAGACTATTTATTGAAACTGGTGTGGTTGAGGATGGCTTAGCCAGCAGCAGATTTTGTGACTGGTTGCAAAAAAAATATGGGTAATGGACGAGGAGGGTAGCAATGTGACAAAACTCAATTTACTGCTAGACGAAGATTGGAAGAATCTACAGGAAATATTGTTGTTTGGATGTGGTCGCCAAGGGAAGAAAATGTATACTACTCTTAGTAAGAGTTTCCGTATTAAAGGCTTTATTGATAATTCCCCTCAAAAACAGGGGAAGATTATTAATGGCTTTAAAGTTCTTTCTTTAGCAGAGGCACAATCACTTATACGACGATACAAAATCATAGTTACCACATCGCAGTATTATTATAAAGATATAAGTGTACAGTTGACAAAAGCAGGATTGCGAGAAAATGTGGATTATATTATGTATCAGCAGTTTGTTACCGAATGGTATTATAAATATAGAAATAGAATCAATGTATTAAAGACTGATATATCATTGACTACGTTATGCACCTTGAATTGTGAACACTGTATGCAATTTCTTCCGTATTGGAAGAAGGGTTTGCGGAAGGAAAATTCATTGCAAAAAATAAAGGAAGATATAGATGTTTATTTTAATTGCGTGGATTATCTCCTGGACTTGGATGTTGTAGGTGGTGAGCCTTTTTTATACACCAGTATTGAAGAGTTTATTGAATACATCGGTGAGAATTACAGAAATAGGATTGGCTATGTCGGATTTATCACTAACGGGATGGTAATTCCAAATGAGCGAGTGTTTGAGTTGCTGTCTCAATATAGAATAGATGTTTCCATAAGTGACTATTCGGGGGATATAAAATACAACCATCATATAGAGGAACTTTGTAAAAAACTGGAATACTATAATATTTCATATATGCGCAATAAAAATATTGATTGGTTTGATTTTGGATTTCCAAAAAGCAAATACAATTTTCAAGGGGAACGTGCAATTGCACATATGCAATGCTGTAATTCTATAGAGCATGTTTTGGATGACAGAAAACTTTTTTATTGCGGCTTGGAATGGGCAGCTCAAAAAGGCGGTTTGTTTCCTATAGAAGAAAAAGCTTATATAAATCTTGATGACATTGTTGTGGGTAAAATTCAACGCAAGCAGATATTGGAAATGATTATGGCGAATATTTCAGGTGGATGTCTGGAATTTTGCAAAGTATGTGGCGGATTTGGAATTGACAATAATAACCGTGTGGATACTGCAAGACAATTGCCTCGCGGCAGAGGTGACAAAACATGAGAGCAGAATCGTTATTAGAAGAAGTAAAACGCCTTTACGGTAAAACAGACTGTCTTTACATATATGGGGCTGGATTTTATGGTAAGGATGTCTTTCGCTTACTTAATCGTAATGGCATAAGTATTGAAGGATTTATAGTTACAGAACTTGATGGTGCTCATGAAATGTTTGGCAAAACCATTAGGAATGCGTCAGATGTTTTTGCTGACAATATAGGAATTATATTGGGGCTGAGTGAGAGTTATGTGGGCGAGGTGTTAAAGTATCTAGAAGACAATAATGTGAATATGGATAATGTAGTAAATGCTGGGAAATTCATTACGGATACCGGTGGCCGAAAAGATCTCAAGGAATCACTTATGATTGAAATATCCACGGTTATGGGATGTGCTGTGAATTGTGAGTTCTGTCCTCAGAATGTCTTGCTTAGCAAGTATTATGCTGCTGATAAAAATCGTCAGCGTGTTATGACATTGGACAATTTCAGGATGATTATGTATCATACCCCTTCTGACTGCATTATTGATTTTTCCGGTATGACGGAACCATTTTTGAACCCTCATTGTATAGATATGATAAGAATTGCTTGTGAGTTGGGGCGTAAAGTATATCTGTTTACAACTCTCTATGGCGTTGATGAAAAAACAATTGACGAATTGATCGCATTACCTGTTTATTATATGACATTACATGTAGCTGATAACTTGGGCTATGCGAAAATACCTACCACGGAGGTGTATTATCGAAATATAGAAAAAATTATTAAGGCTAAAAAGTTGGATGGTCGACCGTATGTTGATTTCGTAAACGCGCAGACAGATCCGGATGAAAGAGTGGCACAGATATGTGGCAAAGAGTATGAAATTATGCGTTCCGTACAGAATAGAGCAGGAAATTTGCAAGATAGCAGAGTTCAATTCAGAAAGGAACCGATAAAACCAGGGAATAAAATTACCTGTTGCTTTGCTCAGGGAAATCTGTTGAATAATGTTGTGTTGCCGGATGGTACGCTGGTATTGTGCAATATGGATTACGGCATGAAACATGTATTGGGCAATATATATACCGATGATTACGAAACTATTCGCAGCAAGGACGAGTTCCAAAGAGTGCTGAAAGAGATGTCAGGCGGAGCGGATATGGACTTATTATGTAGAACGTGTCTTTTGGCAAGGGTGCATGAGTAATGAAGAATATAGTTTTGCTTTCCAGAAATATACATGGCTTTAAAGAAGAGTGGCGTAAAAGCCTTATTGAACGGCTTATTAGTGATGATGATAAGCAGATTGTTCTTTTGATGATAAATCCCTATGATGATAAGAGAAATTACAATAGCAAAAAGATATTGCGGGTTATTACCAGCATGGAAATTGAATATAGTGAAAGTATGAATGGTTTGGATTATGAAACAGTATCTAAACTTAAAGAATCACAACTCCATGTTGAGAATTATATGTATCGTTTTTGGGAAGATTATCAATTGGGTAAATACTACTATTATACCGCTTTGAGTTATTGGACATCATTTTTTGATAACAATAAGATTGATATCGTTATCAATACACAGACATATCATGGCTTTGTGTGGGATGTTGCCTGTGATATTGCTGAAAGCAGAGGAATCCCTTGTGTTTTTTTGGATTCAATAGGATATAACAACACATTTACAATTATGTCAAGACATTCTCTTTATCCTGTTGAATATGGAAAAATACCTAATGTATACTATGTTTTGGACTGTTGTTATAAAAAAGGTTTATTGGATTATGAAACAGTCCCTAAAAATATATTCCGTCAATTATTATATAAAGTTGGTGGTAATATATTGGAAGACTTTGGTCGAAGATTGGTTAAATGGGATTGGCGTCCTCGATCCTTGGCAAGACAACGAGCAGAAGGAACATGGGAGGGAAAATTAGTCGGGTATGTCAAGCTACAGTCGATAAAAAGATATGTAAACAAAATAACGCAAAACCCTGATTATGGCGAGAAATATGTATTTTATGCACTCCATTTTGAGCCGGAGGCTATAATACAATCAAGGCTAATATTTGAAAATCAGTTAGCAGTTATAAAAATGTTGTCAGATACACTACCGAAAGGATGGAAGTTATATGTTAAGGAACATCCGGCGCAATTTGATGTAAATAATGATTTAGGATATGCTTTCTTATACAGTACTCCAAATTTCAAAAAAAAGACATTTTACAAAAAAATAGTGGAAATGAAAAATGTTAAGTTAATTAAAACTGAGTGTCTGTCAGCTGACCTAATTAGGCATTGTCAAGCGGTAACATCAATTGTGGGAACAGTATTGTTCGAGGGTGTGTTGCAAAAAAAACCAATAATTGTTTTTTCTGATTTACAACCGATGGCTTATTTAAGGGAAGCTTTTTCCATACATTCTTATGATGAATGTGTGGAGGCCATGAGGAAAATTGCGGTGGGAGTTAAACCTGATTATGCAGATGCCGATGATACGGCAGGCAGGTATATCTTCAAAGGGGATTACATTACGGACAATATTATGTCATTGTTGTATAAATTATGTATAAGCGGTGAGTGATATGCGTTTTGTTGATTACAGTTTAGAAGACATAGAGAAGGACATAGTTAGAGGTGCCAGGATTGTATTTTTTGGTGCTGGGCGTGCATTGACAACGTTTTGTAGACGGTCAAGATATATGAATTGGTCTGAGGCTGCAAGTTATGTGGCGGACAACAATGAAAATATATGGGGAATGGAAAAAGTATTTGACACAGTAAAGTTGAAAATAGATTCAATAGAAAAAATTCTGCTAAAAGAAAAAGGCACTGTTATTGTAGTATTGGTTACGCAATATGCTACATCTGAGATATATTGGCAACTTTCGCAGTTGAATGTGCCGGAACGTATTGTGGGCGTTTATTTTGGTTTTGCTATGGAAAAATCTTTAGAGAATGGTATTTACAGTGGTAAATTTGCTTATAGCTTACCTAAGGAAAATGTGGAGATTCCTAAGGTGATTCATTATTGCTGGTTTGGCAAGAATTCCATACCAGATTACTGCCGAGAATGGATGAAAAGCTGGCGTAAGTATTGTCCGGATTACGAAATTGTTGAATGGAATGAAGATAACTATGATGTAAGAAAATGCGAATATATGTGTGAGGCGTATGATGCAAAGCAGTGGTCATATGTACCTGATTATGCAAGGCTGGATATTATTTATAATTACGGCGGAATTTATTTAGATACGGATGTGGAATTATTAAGAAATCTCGACCCGTTCAGGTTTCAAGAAGCGTTTGCTTTTTTTCAGGATGTGCTGGTGGTAGCAACAGGATTAGGGTTTGGGGCTGTTCCAAATAATCCAATTATTAAAGAAATGAGAGATTATTATGATGAATTTCATTACAATGAATATGATCGGGGGTCATGTATTCGATATCAGATGCCGATATTAGAGAAGTATGGACTAATTGCGAATGGAACGTTTCAACAAATTCCACATATTAATATATTTCCTGCCAATTTAGCTATAAATAAGTATGCTTATCGCGGCGAGATGTTGTCGGATTATAAGGGGTATACAATTCATCATGGTACGGCTTTTTATGAAAATGATTCAGGTAGGCATAAGTTGAACCTGATTTCTGAAATATACAAGGATATTATTCGCAGGAGTGATGATCATGTTTAATGACAAAACGATTTTAATAACAGGGGGGACAGGGTCTTTTGGAAGAAAATTTGTATCCATGTTGTTGGAAAAATATAAACCTCAAAAGGTTATCGTTTATTCACGCGATGAGTTGAAACAATTTGAGATGCAACAGATATTTCCAGACACATGTATGCGATATTTTATCGGTGATGTACGTGATGAATCACGGCTTGAACGTGCTATGTATAAGGTGGATTATGTGGTGCATGCGGCAGCGATGAAACAAGTTCCGGCAGCAGAATACAATCCTATGGAATGTATAAAGACCAATGTATACGGCGCGCAGAATGTCATAGATGCCGCTATTGCCTGCGGTGTGAAGAAGGTTGTTGCCCTGTCTACGGATAAGGCAGCCAATCCGGTCAATCTTTATGGTGCGACAAAACTGTGTTCGGATAAATTGTTCATAGCCGCCAATGCGTTGGCCGGAGATCGCGATACAAAATTTGCCGTTGTACGTTATGGCAATGTGGTCGGTTCTAGAGGGTCGGTGGTGCCTTTTTTCAAAAAATTAGTGGCAGATGGTGCCGAAGCGTTGCCTGTTACGGATGAACGTATGACTCGTTTTTGGCTGAAATTGGAAGATGGGGTTAACTTTGTATTCAAAAATTTTGCGCGGATGCAGGGAGGTGAAATATTTGTACCCAAATTACCATCTATGCGTATAACTGATTTAGCCAAAGCCATTGCTCCTGATTTACCCATCAAGATTGTGGGGATTCGTCCCGGAGAAAAACTGCATGAAGTTATGTGTCCAAGCGATATATATTATGACACCATTGAGTTTGCGGATCATTTTGTCATAAAGCCGGCCATTAAATTTCAAAATATCGACTATACGGTTGATGCTTTGGGAGAAAAAGGGAAGATGGTAGATGACGGATTTGATTATAATTCGGGAAATAATTCTCATTTTTTGACGGTGGAAGACTTACGGTCGATGAATACCTGATGATGGAGTGTTGCAGATGATATATTATGGCAGACAGACGGTAGATGAAGCAGATCTTGCGGCGGTTATTTCTGTACTGCAATCCGATTTTATTACGCAGGGACCAGTCATCGAACAATTTGAAAAGGCTGTGGCAGAATATGTGGGTGCCAAGTATGCGGTGGCAGTGACCAATGGAACATCAGCACTGCATATCGCCTGTTTGGCGGCAGGTTTACGTACAGGAGATAGTTTATGGACCAGCACCAATACATTTACAGCCTCGGCTAATTGCGGACGTTATTGTGGTGCAGATGTGGAGTTTGTGGACATAGATGACAAAACTTATAACATGAGTACATTTGCGCTGGAGGAAAAACTTAGAAAAGCCAACATCGCGGGCAATTTGCCTAAAATTGTAGTTCCTGTACATTTTGCCGGACAATCATGTGATATGAAACGTATTAAAGAATTGGCACGGGAATACGGCTTTATGATACTAGAGGATGCCTCTCATGCTATGGGAGCAGATTATCTGAATGGAAAAGTTGGTTCCTGCCAGTTTTCAGATATGACAGTATTCTCCTTCCATCCGGTGAAAATCATTACGACTGGGGAAGGTGGTATGGTAGTGACTAATGACAGGGCTTTATATGAAAAAATGTGCTTGTATCGTAGTCACGGTATTACGCGCAATCCGCAATATATGACACATGATACGTATGGGCCATGGTATTATCAGCAGGTTGTTTTGGGATTTAACTATCGTATGACGGATATACAAGCGGCTTTGGGGTACAGTCAGTTGCAAAAACTGGATAAATTTGTTGCCCGCCGTCGGGAACTGGCAGCGCAGTACGACGAACTGTTAGAGGATCTGCCGTTGTCCACTCCTTATGTGCTTGAAGGTGCAATTCCATCATGGCATATTTATGTGGTACGGCTAGACTTTAGTAAAGTGAAAAAAGATAAGAAGCAGATATTTTCCTTAATGAAGGAAAAAGGCGTTATGCTCAATCTTCATTATATTCCTGTGCATACGCAGCCTTACTATCAGCAGCTTGGGCATAAACCAGAAGAGTGTCCCGTAGCACTGAAATATTATCATGAGGCCGTGACTTTGCCGCTTTATTACAGTCTGACAGACAAACAACAAAATGAAGTAGTAGAGGCATTACAGGAAGTGTTGTCATGAGCAGACTTTGTCTGGGAACTGTCCAGTTTGGCATGAAATATGGAGTTAATAATGTTTTGGGACGTCAACCGGGAAGGTGCGAGTGTCACGAAATTATAGCAGAGGCACTACAGGCGGGAATAACGTACTTTGATACAGCTACCGCATATGGGGAGGCGGAGACGCTGTTAGGGGAGTTTTCGTGGGGGCATTTTGCGCCACAAATAGTATCCAAATTGTCGCCCGATTGTCCTGATGAGGCAGGGGCGGTTTTAGATTACCTACGACAATCCTTGCAAAGGTTGAGGCGAGTAAAGCTGTATGGTTATATGCTTCATCGGGGAAAGGACATGTTTAAGGAAGGCGTAATGGAAGGATTGATGACAGCAAAAAAAATAGGTCTGATAGAGAAAACAGGTGTTTCCGTTTATGAACCGGATGAGGCCATGCGAGCTGTTAGTGATAAGAGAATAGATCTGATTCAAATTCCATATAATGTACTGGATAAAAGACTGGATAAAGTTGGATTTTTTGACAAGGCCCAAGAAAATAACAAGGAGATTTATGCACGAAGTGCCTTTCTGCAGGGGCTGCTTTTGATGAATCCTCAAGCAGCGGAACAATGTGTAACCAAATCGGGAAAATTTGTGGCCGAGTTTCAGGATATAGCTAAAGATTACGGCTATACGCCGACAGAAGCCGCCATGCTGTATAGTTTGTGTCATGAGGGTATAGACTATGTGGTGTTCGGTGTAGAAACCGTTATGCAGTTAAAGAATAATATGGCTGTGCAGAAAAAAATTAGTAGTTTTTCTGCTTGCTATAAGAAGTTAAAAAATCTGTGGAGGGATGTTCCTAAAGAAATATTGATGCCCAATTTGTGGAGATGATTAAATGCAAATGTTATGTATCGTTCAGGCAAGATGTTCTTCTAGTCGTTTGCCTGGAAAAGTAATTAAAAATATAGCTGGTAAGCCGATGATTATACATGAACTGGAACGGCTGATACGCAGTCGTTTCATAGATAAGATTGTAGTGGCTACCAGTATAGAGAACAGCGATGACTATCTGGCAGAAATCGTCACTGCTGCGGGATTTTCTGTCTTTCGTGGAAATCTTGAAGATGTGCTGGATCGTTATTATAGATGCGCGCAGAAATACAAAGCACAACACGTGGTAAGGATTACGGGAGACTGTCCGGTTATTGATTGGCGCATTGTTGATTTTGCGATTAAGAACCATCTTGAGCATGGGAATGACTATACAAAGCTGAGTGATGATTATCCCGATGGTCTAGATACGGAAGTGATTACTTTTTCTGCCATGGAAGAGGCGTGGCAGAGAGCAGTTTTGTTGTCGGAAAGAGAACATGTGACGTTATATTTACGTAATTGCGCCGAAAGTTATCGAATAGAAATCCTTCCCTGTCCGCAAAAACTTGGAGCAATGCGCTGGACAGTAGATGAGGATCAGGATTTTATGTTTATCAGTAAAATATTTTCGGAATTATATGAGGAGAATCGGGATTTTGGCATGAAAGACATTCTCTCATTGTTGAAGGAAAAACCGCAACTTATAAAAATTAATCAAGGTATTAAACGCAATGAGGGGTTAATAAAATCATTGGCAAATGATAGGAAAATATGAGTGGGGAGATGTAAATTTATGCAAAAATTTACAAAATCACAAGCATTGCTGAACAGGGAATTACAGGTATCACCATTGGCAGCACAGACATATAGCAAGTCATATCGTTATTTCTGCCGGGACTATGCGCCCGCCTATATGGATTATGGTGACGGCTGCTATATTTATGATGTGGACGGCAATAAGTTTATAGATTTTATGTGTGCATTGGGACCGATTACCGTTGGTTATAATAATCCGGCTATAAATGCATCAGTGATTAAGCAGATTAATAAATTCGCCAGCGGTTCTCTGCAGTCGGAGCTGGAAGTGGAATTATCAGAGAAACTGTGCAATATCGTTCCTTGTGCAGAAATGGTTCGCTTTGTGAAAAATGGCAGCGATGCTACGACTGCGGCAGTTCGTTTAGCTCGCGCGTACACCGGTCGGGAAATCGTGTTGATGTGCGGATATCACGGCATGCATGACTGGTCAATCGGAGCATCAGAAAATTGTAAAGGTGTTCCTATGGCGGTACAAAAACTTACCGTCAATTTTAAGTATAATGATTTGGATGATTTGGAGGTCAAATTAAAGAAAAACGCTGCAGCGGCAGTTATACTTGAACCTATACAAGGTGATGGCCCTCAAGAAAACTACTTGCAGGAAGTGAAGTACCTGACTCATAAATATGGTGCTTTGTTGATATTTGATGAAGTGGTTTCCGGTTTCCGTTATGCACTGGGAGGTGCATCTGAATTGTTCGGCGTGGGGCCTGATATGGCAGCACTTGGCAAAGGAATGGCAAACGGATATGCAATTTCAGTTGTAGCGGGACGTAGGGATATATTACAGCAAATAGAACAAGGGGTATTTGTATCGACCACGTTTGGCGGCGATAGTATTGGTATGGCAGCGGCGCTGGCCACTATAAAAATTTTGGAACAGCCTGGCTTTTATGCTCATATCCGCAGGATTGGAACCACATTGCGTAACGGGATAGACGAACTTATTCGCAAATATAATTTGGAGGATGTTTTGACTGTAACTGGGCTTCCGGTACATGCGGGAATTGATTTCGATGGGCATGGTTCCCTTTCTTATTTGGATATACAGTCTGTGTATTCTCAAACGATGTTGCAAAACGGTGTTTTGGTATTTGCTATTTACAACTTGAATGCATCGCATAAAGAAAGCGAAGCCATTGCTTATTTGGAGGCCACGGACAAGGCATTTGCCGCTATTCGTGCCTCTTTGGACATGGATAGTGTGGATGGGTTTTTACTTGGTGGGAAAATAGATCCGATATTTCGGCGAAATATCGATTAGAATGGTAGCATTTAGCCACGACAGACATATTACAAATAAATATTTTTCTTCAAATGACTGTGATATCTGTGTAGTTTTGCGAAAAATGTTGTAAAGTGAGTATTAAACAGGATGTTTAATTTGCGGTGTAAAGCATTCTGCGTAAATGAAACCTTTTTAGAAAAGAGGAACTTTGCTTATGAGGATAAAGAATATTCTGAAATCAGGGGGGGTAATTCTCCGTCAAATTGAATTAGCAGATTGCACAACTGATTACGTTAATTGGCTTAATGACGTGGAGGTGAATCGGTATTTAGAAACCCGATGGAGCAGGCAAACTTTACAGACGGTAAAAAAATTTGTTTCAGATCAGCTGGATAGCGAACATAGCATATTGTTAGCGATTGTATTGCCGGATGACAGGCGACACATAGGAAATATAAAGCTAGGTATGATGAATAAACATCATCACTTTGCAGACATCAGCTATTTTATCGGTGACAAATCCATGTGGGGGAAAGGAATTGCCACTAAGTGCATAAACATGATAAGTGATTATGGTATTCATAGTCTAAATCTGCATCGTATTGAGGCTGGTGCCTATGCTGCAAATGAGGGAAGCTGGCGAGCCTTGGAAAAGAACGGCTTTGTACGGGAGGCAACTTTTCGTGCTCGGGTTATATCAGAGAATGATTATATGGATAGTTATCGATATGGTTTACTGGCAGAAGAGTATAAGATGATTTGATTGGAGCTGAACTAGAGTGAAGTATTGCGTAAATTGTATTTTACCGGAGAGTGCCGAAACTGTAACTTTTGATGAGAATGGATTGTGCAATGTATGCCGACAGGCAAAGGTTAAGCACGATGAAATCGACTGGGAAGAGCGGCACAGAATACTGAACGATATTGTAAACAGATACCGGGGAAATGGGCAATATGATTGCATAATACCATTCAGCGGAGGGAAGGACTCCACTTTCCAATTATGGTATGTAGTAAAAAAATTGAGATTAAAACCTTTGGTAGTGAGATTTAATCATTGGGGATACCGTCCTTTGGTGCAGGAAAATAATATTCGTACTTTTAAGAAACTGGGAGTAGATGTACTGGAATTTACAGCTGACTGGCAGGTAGTAAAAAAACTCATGCTGGCATCATTGAAAGAAACCGGTGATTTTTGCTGGCATTGTCATACTGGAGTTTTTGCCCACACTATGCAGATTGCCGTTAAGTTTAACATTCCCCTGATTATTTGGGGGGAAGCATCTTCAGAGTATCGCGCATATCATAATCCGTGTGAATTGGAAGAATTTGACGAAAAGATGTTCAATGAAATTGTAAATTTAGGAATAAATGCGGACAGAATGTACGATTTGCTGCAAGGAACCGTTGATAAGAGGGATCTTATGCCGTTCCAATTTCCTACAGAAGAGGAGCTGAAAAAACTGGGGGTAAAAGCTATCTATCTGGGAAATTACATAAAATGGCATACCAAGAATCAAGTCGCTGTCATCAAACAAGAATTAGGTTGGCAGGGACAGGATGTAGAAGGAATACCGCCGCAGTATGATTATGAGAAAATAGAATGTCGCTGGCAGGGAATTCGTGATTACTGTAAATATATTAAACGCGGACACGGCAGGACTAACCACCTTGCCTGTATTGACATCCGCAATGGAGAGATGGACAGAGCTGAAGGTATGAGACTGGCCGAAGAATATGATGGTAAAAGGCCGGCCTCTCTTGAACTTTTTTTGGAGGTGCTGGGAATTACTGAAGGGGAATTTGAAACAATTATGAGTAAGCATAAAATAATTGACTGGGGGTTTGCACATAACAAATTGGTTACAGGCAAGCCTGTTCATGATATGAATCTTTGGGATAGAATCGTATGATTTTTTGATAACATTCGACAATTTTTTTAGCAAAGGCATTTCATACTATAAGGGGCATGGTAAAAACTAAAACCAGTTGCAAGAGGAGCTTTTTTATGTTTACAATAGTCATTCGTGTGGATTCATCTGGGCAAATTGGCAGCGGTCATCTTATGCGTTGTCTGACGCTGGCAGAACGGATGAAAAAAAAATATGGGGCGAATGTGCATTTTATCTGTCGGGATCTGCCGGGAAATATTGCCTGGCTGGTCGAGGAACAGGGGGATAGTCTTCATATGCTGCCGTTGGTGGCTGTGGAGAAGAATTTGACAGGGTATGCCTCATGGCTGACCGTGAAGCAGGAACGGGATGCGGAGGAAACTATTGATACGATAAAGCAATTTGGGAAAGCTGACCTTCTAGTGGTTGATAGTTACGCCATTGACAGCGTATGGGAAAGCATGCTGCGTCCCTATGCGGACGAGATTTTTGTTATCGACGATCTTGCTAATCGGCGGCATGACTGTGATATATTGTTGGATCAGAATTTTTATTTGGACAGGGAATCACGGTATCATGATCTGGTACCGAAGTATTGTCGCCTGTTGTTGGGGCCAGCTTATGCTCTGCTGCGCCGGGAATTTTATGAGGCGCGGAAAACTTTGCATAGGCGGGATGGCAATCTTCACAGAATTTTGATATTTTACGGTGGCAGTGATTTAACGAACGAAACGAGCAAGGCAATCAAAGCTATCAGGGAATTAAATCTAGCCAATGTGGAAGTGGATGTCATCGTTGGAGAATGCCACGGATACAGGGAAAAAATTCGTGATATTTGTGAGTCCGTTTCTTGTTTGCATTTTTATTGTCAGGTAAACAATATGGCAGAATTCATGGCTAAGGCTGACTTGTGTCTTGGCGCTGGTGGTACAACCACTTGGGAAAGGTGTTATTTGGGGCTTCCCACCATTGTTACGGCGGTGGCGGAAAATCAAATGAAGATTTGCGAGGATTGTGAACGAGCGGGATTCATACACTATTTGGGAAGATGGAATCAGGTGACTGAGGAGGACATCTGTCGTGAACTGAAAGTGTTGAAAAAACCGGAAAATCTGCGAGCCTTTCAGGAAAAATGTCTTCAGCATATGGCAGATATAGGGATGTGGAATAATGTGCCTCAGAATGATCCGTATCTTCGTTTGGCCACGGAACAGGATGCGGACCTTCTTTTTCGTTGGGTAAATGATCCGAATGTGCGTCAAAATTCTTTTCATACGGAACCAATTTCTCTGGGAGAACACCGCCGATGGTTGTCTCAGATTTTTGCGGCTAAGAATGCTCGATTATATATTTTACAGGCTAATGACAAAGCGATAGGACAAGTTCGCCTTGTATTTGCTGATAACTGGCGGATAAGCTATAGCATAGCTTCAGAATATCGTAGACAAGGCTTTGGTAAAATCATTCTGCAGCTGGCCGAAAATGAGCTGATTAAAGCCGGATATGCAGGTGAAAAAATGCTGGCGGAGGTAAAATCTGATAATGTTGTCTCACGGCGAATTTTTCGCGGGCTTGGTTATCGAGAAACGCAAAGTCATCATGATGGGGCATATGACTATACAAAAAAAATATGCATAACTTAAAAGGAGCAAGAAAATGGTACTAAAAAAAAATGGCAACCCCTTTATCATCGCTGAGATGAGTGGCAACCATAACCAGTCGTTGGACAGAGCAATGAAGATTGTCGAGGCGGCAGCAGAAACTGGCGTGGATGCGATAAAGTTGCAGACTTACACAGCCGATACAATGACGATTGATAAGGATACAGATGAATTTTTCATTGCCGATAAGGATAGCTTATGGCAGGGAGAGTCCTTGTATGATCTTTATAAAAAGGCATATACGCCTTGGGAATGGCAGGAGAAAATATTTCGCCGAGCCGAAGAATTAGGACTTATCTGCTTCAGCACACCTTTTGATGATACAGCAGTGGATTTTTTGGAGAGCATCAATTGTCCTATTTATAAAATTGCATCCTTTGAAAACACCGACCTGCCGCTCGTTCGCAAGGTCGCAAAAACCGGTAAGCCAATGGTTGTCTCCACTGGTATGGCCAGCGTGGCGGAACTCGACGACATGGTGCGGACGGCAAGAGATAGCGGCTGTGAAGATTTGACTTTGATGAAGTGCACTAGCAGTTATCCAGCAACACCGGAAGGGGCAAACTTGCGGACGATACCACATATGAAGGAGTTGTTTAAGTGCAATGTGGGCCTGTCAGATCATACACCGGGAATTGGCGCAGCAGTAGCAAGTATTGCCCTTGGGGCAACGGTTATTGAGAAGCACTTCACTCTCTCCCGTGCTGATGGCGGCGTGGACAGTGCTTTTTCTCTGGAGCCGGAGGAAATGAGGCTTTTAGTGAGGGAATGCAATACGGCATGGCAGGCACTGGGAAGTATAAGCTATGATTTACAGGAACAAGAGAGGAATTCATTGCAGTTTCGTCGAAGTCTATATGTAGTAGAGGATATACAACAAGGTGAAATTATTACAGCCCATAATATGCGTAGAATAAGGCCGGGGAACGGTTTGGCGGCTAAGTTTTACGATTTAATCTTAGGCAGGAAAGCTAAATGTGATATTAAAAAGGGAACTCCTGTTCGTTGGGAATTGATTGAATAGAAGATATATTGTAGAAATAATAAAAATAGGGAGAGGATGAGATGGCTTATGGTGTTTCAATTATCATACCGGTATATAACGGAAGTAATTATTTAAGGGAAGCTATAGATAGTGCTCTAGCCCAAACATATGTCAATAAGGAAATAATTGTTGTTAATGATGGTTCGGATGATAACGGTGCAACAAGAAATATTGCATTGTCATACGGGAATAAGATTAGATATTATGAGAAAAGAAATGGCGGTGTAGCGACAGCCTTAAATCTAGGGATAAAGGAAATGAAGGGGGATTTTTTCTCATGGTTGTCACATGATGATGTTTATTTGCCGGACAAAATAGAAAAGGAAGTAGCTGTTCTGAAAAGCCATGAAGATATTGTATATAGTGGACGATATATTCTTGAAATGAAAACGAAAGAGATTTTAGCGTGTGATGAATGGGATAGGATTTCAAGTAATATAATGGAAACAGGAGCTTTTTTGCCTTTTTTTGGTTTTGTTAGTGGCTGTTCATTGTTGATCCCTAAAAAAATATTGATTGAATATAATGGCTTTGATGAAAGATATAGAGGAGTTCAGGATTATAAATCGTGGTTTATGATGTTTCGAGGAAAGCGTGTTAGGTATTTGCAGGATAGACTTATAATAACCAGATGTCATGATGAACAGGGGTCGAACACTTACAATAAAATAAGGGAAGAAGAATCATGGTTATATGAATGGATGGCAAGAGAGCTGAAAGAATCGGATATACAAGGCTCAAATATGTCATTATATCAGACATTGTGCGCATACATTATGCGCTTATATAAATCTGGACATGATGAAGGGATACGAGTGGCGTATAGACGCATTATAGAATTATGTGAACCGTCAGGGATAGAACAAAAAATAACAGAATTTAAAAATAAATTTAATCTAAACAATAGAAATGGATTGTATTTATATTGTGCTGGAAGAAGAGGTAAGATGCTACTGTTATCCCTAAAAATGAGAGATGTGTCGGTAGCGTTTTTTTCTGATAGTTCCCCTGAAAAATGGGGCAAGGAGTTTGATGGGGTATTGTGTGTTTCACCAAATGAAATACCTAAAGAAGCGACAGTAATAGCTACCAAATTATGGCCTGAAGAAATAGTGGAATTTCTGAGGAAACGAGGCCATATATATGTATATTCCATGCAAGATTTATTGAATGATTTATTGTTAACACCTATGTATAAAAAAAATATAATAGAATGGGGCAGGAAATGGATGATGGGGAATGAATGAAAAAATTTGTATCTACTGTATGGGAACGCACGGGATAAGACTATACCTCTATTTAAAAAAGAATGGCATAAAAATCAGTTTTTTTGGAGATTCCTCGCCTGACAAGTGTGGAAATATCGTAGATGGAGTGGTTTGCAAACAATATGAAGATATATTGCGCGGCGAAAAGGATATAATTATAATAGTTGCAAATGCTAAACCTGATTTAATAATTGCATCATTCAAAAAGAATGGATTTAAAAAAGTCTACACCGAAAGGCAAGCAATGCATTTATTGATTAAAAAAAATATAACTTCTAAAAGTATAGTCGATATAAATGATGTGGAGATTGTGCGCAATGAATTGTATAGGCCTTTTTACATAGAAAAATCAAAATCGAGCTTCAAAAATAATGGTAATAAAATTATTGAAGTGAATTATACAGATTTGCCCGGACATGCGTTTAATGGCTTTGATTTAATGAACACGTTAAATCAAATGACTGATTTTACTGTGAAACAAATCGTTGGGGAAAAAAAATCAAAGTCGCCCAATGTGATTCCCGTGATGGATAGTTATATAATTCGGGAATATGTTAGTTTTTTTGAAAGCGAATACGCAATTAGTAATTTATTATCATTAGCAGGAAAAATGATTTATGATATGAGTGTGTATAAGCAAGCGGATATAGTTCATTTTCAAATCATACATAATAGATTTGTTTCGTTGTTGGAATATCCGTTACTTATGAATAATAAATTATGTGTATGGACGATTCATGATCCGTGGATATTAACTGGTGATTGCATTCATCCTCTGGAATGTAATGACTGGCTTACAGGGTGTAAAAAATGCAACGATATGAAGATTGGCGGCAATCTACTATGCCATAATGAATCGTTTATGTGGAAGGTAAAGCAAAAAATTCTTAGAAATATCAATCCAGTTATTGTGGTATCATGTTCATTTATGAGGAATTATTTAAATAAAAGTCCTTTGACAAAACATTTTAATGATATTTATGAAATTCCTTTTGGCGTGGATGTTAATAGATTTAAGTTTAAAAATAAAGCGAATAGCAAATTAAAATTGGGGATTAAATCTAATGCGGTAACAATTGGATTTCGTGCCTCTAACAATCCCATAAAGGGCTGTAAATATATATATGATGCATTACGAAAACTTAGCAAGTTGGATAATGTGATTTTGCTGGCAGTTGGAGAAGATGAAATACCGGTATATATAAAAAAAAGATATAGATATATAGAATTTGGCTGGATTGATAATGAAGAATACAATACATTTATCGAAGCTTGTGATATTTTTATTATGCCATCGCTTGCAGAATCATTTGGAGTAATGGCGATAGAAGCTATGGCAGCAGAATGTGCCGTTATATGTTTCGAAAATACTATTTTGAAGGAAATTGTTGCAAGTCCTGAATGTGGAATGGCAGTACCTTACAAATCAAGTGAAGGAATAGCGAAAATAATAACTGAGTGGACTTTAAAAATAGACGAAGTGAGAAGACGAGGAATTCTGGGGCGTGAAAGAGTAAAGAAATTTTATACTTATGAATCATATGTAAATAAGCATAAAATCTTGTACGAGAACATATTAGCAAATAATTTAGCAAACTATCGAAAGAATAGGTGAATTAAAATGCTGCCGTTGGTCTCAATCATAATACCGGTATTTAATGGGAGTAATTATTTACATGAGGCAATCGATTATAGGAGATTTTGTTGTTCATCCCGTTCCTGTTTTAACTGGGACGGTTGGAGATAATACTTACGATAATGGATATATATATGCAAGACATCACTATACATATTTGTGGAAAACTGTATAGCGTTAATAATGTGGATGAATAAGTTGTATAGTCTTTGCTTAATGGAGGAATATACATTATGAAAGTATGGGATTATATTTTCCCTCCCGAAAAAGATGTTATTATCTGGGGGGGGGGAGCTGTTGGTCGAGAATGGTTAGAATTTTTAAAAAAGCTAGATAGAAGAGTCGTCTGTTTTTTTGATGTACGGGCAGATGTTATGGACGTGATTGACGGTGTACGGGTAGTGCTGCCGCAAAGAGTCCAAACACAAATGCCCGTACTACTTGTAGCTTCTTATAAGCACGCGGAAGAAATTATTTCTTCTGCAAGGAAACTGGGGTATAATAATATCTTGAGCGGTAAAATATTGGATTTTATACCCAAATATGTCAATCTTGGAATGGATGGTGATTTTTTTCCCTTTGGACATTTTTATTCTTTATATCCTGATCTTCAGGAAGTGCAAGATTCTTATGCGAGAGTACAGAGTGCATCAATATCAAGGGCTGATGGTATATGTCTTAATACCGAAAAACAGATAGAAACGTTGAACAGAATGAATGATATGTGGGATGATTTGCCAAAATGGGAAAAATACGGCACTAATGTCGAAAGTAAATTTCGTTACCGTGTAGGCAACCCTTCGATAGGTATGTCGGACAGTGTTGTTTTGCATTTTATGCTTCGATTACTGAAGCCAAAACGATTTATAGAAGTTGGTTCCGGCTATACATCTGCATTGACTTTGGATACTGCAGAGTATTATATGGAAAACAATATTGATTTGAAGTTTATTGAACCATATCCGCAGCTTCTTTACTCACTTTTAAAGGAGACGGATGACAAGGATAAAATGGTAATCGCGGCGAAGTTGCAAACAATTTCCCTTGATGTATTTCGGGATTTACATGACGGTGATATATTGTTTATTGATTCATCACATTCGGTGAAATTTGGCAGTGATGTTAATTACTTGTTTTTTCATATTTTACCGCACCTGCAAAAAGGCGTTTATGTCCATTTGCATGATATATTTTATCCATGGGAATATCCTGCAAACTGGATTATGAAAGGCATGGGATGGAATGAATTGTATCTCTTGAGAGCTTTTTTACAATATAATGATAGCTGGGAGATAGTGTTTTTTAATCATTATATGGCAAGAGAACACAGAGACTTGTATTGCGATGAATGGAGGAAAATATCTGATCTTGGAGGTGGAAGTTTTTGGATGCGAAAAAAATGAGAATTATTTATAGTGAAAAATAGGTAAAGGCTTTTGGGGATATTCGAAGGTATAGGAGAAATGAAATGTTACCGTTGGTCTCGATTATAATACCTGTATTTAATGGAAGTAATTATTTAAAAGAGGCAATTGATAGTGCACTTGCACAGTCATATGAAAACGTTGAGATTATAGTGGTTAATGATGGCTCGAATGATTTTGGAGCAACAAGGGATATTGCCTTGTCTTATGGTGACAAAATACGGTATTTTGAAAAAGATAATGAAGGGGTATCATCTGCATTGAATTTGGGGATTAGAGAAATGCGCGGTGAATTTTTTTCTTGGCTGTCACATGACGATATATATTTACCAGATAAAATTAAAATAGAAATGAATGCTTTTAAGTTGGCAGATAATGATGTGGTAGCTGTATATAGTGGTTGGGATAGTTTAGTTATGCCTGGCAGGGAGTATGTAGAGCGCGGTGATTTGCAAAGGGGGTTGCCCCGGAGGTTTCAGGAAAGCGGTACGCTGGCAGTGATGTTTAGCTGGATTCATGGTTGTTCATTGTTGATTCCAAAAAGCTTGCTGGTTGAAGCAGGTGGATTTGATCTAAAATATAAGACAGTACAAGATTATAAAATGTGGTTTGACTTATTTCGAGGGAAACGGCTGATATATATACCACAAAAATTGATGTATTCGCGAATCCATTTGGAGCAAGGATCGCGGACTAATAAATATATGTACGAAGAGGAGAATTGGCTTTGGATTTGGATGATTAATGAACTTAATGATAGAGATGTAGAACTATCAAAAGTCGATTTGTATTCAATATGCAGCTTTATGGTTCATAATTGGTCACAAGTAAGACCTATAACACAATATAGGGAGTTACTCAAAAAAATGATTTCCTTGCCAGAACCGTCTAATCTTAGCAAGAAAGTTAATGAGCTATGGGGAGCTTTGCAAGGGGCACAAAACGGGTTATATGTATATTGTGCAGGAAATCGAGGGCAATTTTTGACTGCGGCACTTCAAAGATTGAATTTTCATATTGACGGAATAGGTGAATCTGATTGTAGTAAATGGGGGCAAAAATATGCAGGCGTTGAAATAATTCCCTGCGAACGTATTAATCGTAAGGCATGTGTAATTGTTGCAAAGAAAAATCCGTGGGATCTTGTGGAGATGCTAAAACAAAGTAATTTTGAGAATGTGACTACTATAAATAAAATTTATAAGTATTTAATTTCAACTCCAATATACAAAAATAATATAGTGAAAATTTATAAAGATGTTGTACAAGGGAGTAATGATGATGAAGATTCTGGTACTGGGGGCTAATGGCATGGTCGGGCATGTTGTTGCTCTTTATTTGCAGAGAAAAGGGCATCAAGTCACAGCCTTGGCTAGAAAGGCAAAAATTGCAGAACTACATTATATTGAGGCAGATATAAGAGATCTTTCTTTTTTGTATGGCGTATTGAGCTCGGGAAAATATGATTCTGTGGTTAATTGTGTTGGCGTGTTAAATCAAATGGCGGAAAGCGATAAGGAAAACGCTATATTTATAAATGCATTATTACCTCATACTTTGGCAAAATTTATACAATATATGCCAACGCATTGTATTCACATCAGTACGGACTGTGTTTTTTCTGGTAGTCGTGGGAATTATGTGGAACAAGATATACCAGATGGCCAGGACATGTATAGTCGCAGTAAATATTTAGGTGAATTAAATGATAGTAAAAATTTGACATTTAGGACATCGGTGATTGGCCCTGATATTAATGAAAACGGTATCGGCCTTTTGAATTGGTTTATGAAACAAAAAAAAGAAGTAGACGGCTATATCGGAGCAATATGGACAGGGGTTACTTCTTTTACGCTGGCACAGGCAGTGGAATCAGCATTAGTACAAGGGCTTACCGGGATATATCATTTGGTAAATAATGAGAAAATAAACAAATATGAATTACTACAATTATTTAATCATGTTCTTAGGGGGGATGAAATAACAATTAACCCCAATGCAGCAGTTCAACATGATAAATCACTTATTTGTACGCGAAAAGATTTTGCATTTATTGTACCGGGGTATTTAGATATGGTGTCAGATATGCGTAAGTGGATTATAGATAATAAGGATATATATAGTCATTATGAGGTGAGATGAATTGGATATTTTAAAAGTTATGGTTATAGTGGGGACAAGACCAGAAATAATAAAATTATCGGAAATAATAAAAAAAATAGACAAATACTTTTGTTTGATTTTAATTCATACTGGCCAAAACTATGATCCGCAGCTAAGTGATATATTTTTTGATGAATTGGGGATTAGAGAACCGGATAAATATTTGAATGTAGCTGGAAATAATGTAGGGGAAACCATAGGTAATGTGATAAATAAGTCATATAAAGTTATGTTGCAATATCAACCAGATGCGGTTTTAGTCTTAGGAGATACTAATTCGTGTTTGTCTGTTATTGCTGCTAAAAGATTAAAAATCCCTATCTTTCATATGGAAGCCGGGAACAGATGTTTTGACGAGAATCTACCGGAGGAAGTAAACAGACGTATTATTGATCATGTTAGTGATATCAATCTGTGTTATACAGAGCATGCAAGACGTTATCTGTTTGCCGAAGGTATCAGGAAAGAGACTATTTTTGTGACAGGTTCACCTATGGCTGAGGTGTTAAATAACAACATTGGTAACATAGAAAAATCATTAGTATTGAAAAAAATGGGGTTGGAAGCAGGAAAATATATATTACTGTCAGCGCATAGAGAAGAAAATATGGATATTGAAAAAAATTTTCTATCTTTGATGGAGGCGGTAAATGTATTGGCGGAACACTATAATCTTCCTATAATATATTCCTGCCATCCACGCAGTTCGAAGATATTAAAAGAAAGAAATTTTAAATTACATAATAACATAAAAAAACATAAACCAATGGGTTTTTTTGATTATAATGCGCTACAATTGAATTCTATGGCTGTCCTGTCGGATAGCGGAACACTTGCCGAGGAAAGCAGTTTTTATCAGTCAATAGGTAAACCGATTGCAGCTGTTAGTATACGTACCAGTACCGAGAGACCGGAAGCGGTGGAAAAAGGGAATATGATCGTAGCCGGAATAGGTAAGAAAGAAATCATGCAAGCTACATCTTTGGCTGTTAGAATGAAAAAAAACAATGATAATGGGAATAATGTACCTGATTATTTAGAAGATGTTAGCAATAAAGTGGTTCGTATTATTCAAAGTTATACTGGGCTGGTTGATAGGACGATATGGAAAAAATAATGAACAGGGAAATTTGTATATATTGTGCTGGCGTTCGTGGCGTGAGATTATATTTGTATATGAAGGAGCATGGTATAAATATTTCCTTTTTTGGTGATGTATCTCCAGAGAGACATGGTTTGATAGTTGATGGGGTATTATGTAGGAGTTATGAGTCTATAATAGGCGGAAACAAAGATATAATTATCATAGTTGCCAATGCAAAACCTCAAACTATAATAACATCTTTTAAAAAGCATGGTTTTAAATATGTGTTTACTGATGATGAAGCAATCAATTGTTTCATCGATGTAAATAAAAACAACTGTAATATAGGAAATATAACTAAGATAGAGGAAATAAGACGTGTTAAGATGGATTTATTAAAGCTATTTGCACATCTTAAAAACAAATACAGATCAGTTGCACCTAACAATGGAAAACTGAAGATATTACAAATAAATTACACGGATTTACCCGGACATGTATTTGATGGTTATGACTTAATGAATGATCTTAACCGTCTGCTAGGATATGATGTAAAGCAAATAGTTGCTAGAAAAGTGTCTGATTCAAATACTGTTATTCCTATATTAGATAACTATATTGCTAGAACATGTGCTGATTTTTATGAAACGAAATTTGGAGTTAGCAATTTATTTCCATTAACGGGTGATTTTATTTATAAGATGAATGAATATCAGGAAGCTGATTTAGTTCATTATCATATTTTGCATAATCGATTTATATCATTGCTTGACTATTCGTTGCTCATGAATTCGAAATTATCAGTATGGACAATTCATGATCCATGGTTGGTTACAGGGGACTGCATTTATCCTTTACAGTGTGCTGGGTGGCGTGAAGGGTGTTTGCACTGTCATACTTTTAAGGTCGGCGGTGCAGTTAGCCATGGTCAGGAAAAGTTTATGTGGAATTTAAAGAAGGAAGTATTGCAATCGATTAATCCACATATTGTTGTTGCTAGTTCCTTTATGAGAAAATATTTAGAACAGAGTCCAATGACTAAACATTTTCAAAATATATATGAAATACCATTCGGCATCAAGTCCCAAAGATTTAATTTACGTAATAATGCAAGACGGAAACAGGAAATGGGAATTCCTGATGATATGATTACAATCGGATTTAGAGTAACTGATAATTATGTAAAAGGTTGTAAATATATATACGAAGCTTTGCGTAGTTTAGATTTAAATGGGAAAATTTTTTTATTGGTTGTAGGGGAAGGAAAGTTAGCGCCTGATATAAAATGTAAATATAAATATAAGGAATTTGGCTGGTTGAATGATGATCAAAAATTGGCAAGCTTCATGGAAGGATGTGATATTTTTCTTATGCCGTCATTGGCTGAATCATTTGGTGTTATGGCTATAGAAGCAATGGCTGCCGGATGTACTGTTATTTGTTTTAAAAATACAGTTTTGGAAGAAATAACAAATAGTCCTCATTGTGGAATTGCTGTGAATTATAAATCAAGTAGTGAAATTGCACGTGTACTATATGAACTTATTCATGATACACAAATAATAGCGCAGCGTGGGCGCTATAGTAGTGCTTATGTAAATAAAAACTATTCATATGATGATTATGTAAACAAACATAAACAGTTGTATGAACATCTTATTCAATTACAACAAAATAATAAGGTATGAATTGGAGAATAAGTAACGTGATGATATTTTAGTGGCAAGAAAGGGCGGTGACTGGAAATGAAAGTAATAGCCAGATATTTGCCACAATTTCATCATATACCTGAGAACGATATTTGGTGGGGGAGAGGTTTTACAGACTGGACAACTGTATGTCAGGCGGAACCATTATTTCAAGGACATCGGCAACCATCGGTACCATTATACAAAAATTATTATAATTTACTGTTAAAAGATACTATGCAATGGCAGTCAGACTTAGCAAATAAATATGGTATTGATGGATTTGATTTTTATCATTACTGGTTTAAGGATGGACGGCGAATACTCGAAAAACCGGCTGAAAATCTTTTGCGTTGGCGTGATATAGATATTTCTTTTTGTTTTACATGGGCAAACCAGACATGGGCAAGGACGTGGAGCAACTTTGTGGATGTAAACGATTGGGTCACCAAGGAGGAGATTGAACATAATCCTCATGATGACGGTGTGTTGTTGAGACAGTCTTATGGACAGGAAGAAGATTGGATGTTGCATATTCGTTATTTGTTACCTTTTTTTAAAGACAGTCGTTACATTCGTCATGAGGATAAACCTGTTTTTATTATTTATCATCCCGAACATATATACTGTTGGCCGGATATGCGCGAGTGCTGGGAAGAAGAATTGCGCAAGGAAGGTATTGCAGGGTTATACGTTTTGGGAGAAAGGCAAAAGGAAATTTATGATGAGTCGCAAAGTTATGATGCCAGATTGTGGCGTTTCCCTGATATGGCGTTCAATAGAATGGTTCCTCGTGTGGAAGGAGGAGTAAAAACTTATGACTATGATGAATACTGGCAAAAGATTTTGCATGAGGACTGGCGTTTTCGCGATGAAGAAAAAGGTATATATTGTCTAGCTGCAAATTTTGATTCTACGCCGCGACATGGTAAACATGGTCTGTTGTTGGCCGGAGATGCTCCAGGTAAATTTTCTCGGTATTTTGCAGAATTTTTACATAGTGCTGTTGCTAGACAGGATGAGTTTGTCTTTATCAACGCATGGAATGAATGGGGGGAGGGGGCATATCTAGAACCAGATGAGGAAAATGGGTATGGGTATCTAGAGGCCGTCCTTGCAGCTCGAACCGCTGCGGAAAACGGCAGGGGGGCGGATTCTGATGCAGAAAACAGGAAGTCCTCCATGGAGGTAAACCAAACGGAACTGCGTTTGCGTAGAAATTTGCAGGTTCTGGACTTTTGGATGTCGCTCAGGGAGCAGGGCAGAAGCGTCGCCCAATGGCTGATGGACAGCCATATAAATACAGTTGCAATCTATGGTTTGGGTTATCTGGGCAGACATTTACTGACGGAACTAACGGCCTCGGGCATCGAAGTCAGTTGTGTTATTGACCGAGATGTTCAGAGGGAAACCAATGTTGGTGCTGTTCGCAGACTTAGCGATGAACTGATACCTGCGGATGCAATTATTGTTACCCCGGCAGGGCAGTATGATGCTATCAGACGTGATATAAAGAAGCGGACGGATTGTCGTACGATTTCGCTTGAGCATATTTTGACTGAGTTGCAGTAGTAAATGGTGATGTTATGAATAAGAAAACAAAAGTATTAGATGAAATCAGGTGTAAGAACGATTTGCCCATGTATAGCAGGGGGTATATACAGGGAACATTTGATATGTTCCATATCGGCCATCTGAATTTAATCAGGCGGGCGGCTGCTCGGTGCGAGTATCTGATTGTGGGAGTTGTGTCAGACGAGTTTAATTTGGCCAACAAAAATAGAAAGCCGTGTATTCCATTTGAGGACAGGGCGGCTATTGTGGCCGCTGTCGGTGTGGTGGCCGAAGTCATAAAGGTGGAGAAAGGGCATAGTGTCATTGACACATGGCGCATACATCCCTATGACTGTTATTTTTCCGGAGATGACCATGTGGGGGCGGAGTTTGTGAAGGAGATGCACAGACATGGCATTGCGACAGTGTTTTTTCCCTATACACAGAAGATCAGTTCCACAAAATTGCGAGAGCAGTTGCAGAAGGGGGAAGAAAAGACGGCGCGGCGCAAGGAAATTTTATTTCTTCCCTATAAGGCTGCTATGTGGGATTCGTTGGAAAGTGTGTGGGAGGCGGCTAGGGCAGACGAAAACTGTCATGCCGTTGTCGTGCCTATACCTTATGCGGATCTTAATGTGGATGGCAGCATTAGGGAATGGCATTATGAGGGGGATAAGTTTCCAAAAGGTGTGCCGGTGATGGACTGGCGACAATATGATGTGGCCCAAATTCGTCCCGATGTCATTTACATCCATAATCCATATGATGACGGTAACCGTATCACTATGGTGGAGCCACGTTTTTTCTCGCGTAATTTGCGCTTGTATACGGAAATGCTGGTTTATATTCCTTATTTTGCCTGGACTGGGGTATGGCCCAACAATCATCTGAATTTGCCTTGTTATAGCGAAGTGGATAAGATTATCGTGCAAAGCCCTTGTTATAAAATATTGGTAGCTGAAGGTGTTTGGGAGGAGGACAATACTGGGCTTGTTGATGTGATGCCGCCGGGGAAAATCGCCGTTTTGGGGTCGCCAAAACTGGACAGAATGGCAAAACAGGAGGCGTTTTATGGTCTGCCCTCAGGTTGGCGGCAGAAAATGGGCCGTAAAAAGACGGTACTTTATAATACGACCGTCAGTCCGATGTTGACATTTGGTCGTTTGGGAATAAAAAAAATGTGGCAGGTTTACCATGCCATGCAAAGACATGAGGAAATGGCCTTTATCTGGCGGCCGCATCCTTTGCTGGAGTCAATGCTTGAAAGTCAGCGGCCAGAACTTATGGAGGACTTCCGCCGCTGGAAAGCGGCCATGTTGGATCTACCCCAGGTAATTTACGATGATACGCCGGATTTGGCGCGAGCCGTGGCCTTAAGCGATGGTTACGTGGGGGAAAATTCCTCGGTGGTGCAACTGTTTGCCATGACGGGGAAACCGATATTTTATAATAATTTTCTGTTGGGGGAAGAGGGAAATAAGAACGCAGTCATGCTCGGCAGCAACATGGCCGTGGAAGGGGATAATCTGTATTTTTGGACGGGATATTGGCACGCTCTGTGCAAAATGAATATGACCGATGGCCGTGTGGAGGTTCTTTATCATTGGCAGACATCTGCATATCCTGTCGGCGATTACGGCGATATTGTCAAAGTAGGAGAGCATTTGATACTGGTGCCGGTGCGGGCGAAGAATATTTTGGACTATAATATTTCTACCGGCGAGGTAAAGCATATTGAATATAAGAATCCTTTACTTGCTGGTAATTTTTCTGCCGGAATAGTTTGGCAGGGGAAGGTGATTCTACCAGGTTCGATGTATCCGTATATTTTGATATATGAGGTGGAAAGCGGAGAAATAAGCTATATAGATATGCCTGATGAGATTAAGGAATTACGGCATGAAGGACATTTAGGCATTTGTGGGCGGCCATGTATTATCGATGATATTATGTATACGCCAGTGGTTAACGGCAATAAAGTGTTGGCGTTGAATTTACGGGATAGAACTACTAAAATCTATACAATAGGGCCCAAGGAAGCCGCTTATGGCTATGCTACGGCCTATGCCGGCAATGTCTGGCTTGCACCATATCGTGGCGGTCCATTGCTGGTCTGGAATCCTGCCATGGGGGTTTATAAGTTTATAGACCAGTTTCCTAAGGGATTTATAAGCGATACCCTTCTCGGCATAGAGGAAACGAGATTCTTTGTTGACTGTCTGGCCTGCGGTAAATATTGGTGGTTGTTGCCCAATTGCGCTAATATGATTTTGCGGCTTAACATGGAAACAGGTGAAATCGAAGCAATAAATACTAGCTTTGATCTTACACAGCCGTCTACTGGACGGTATCTTGATCCGGGCAAGGTGTGGGCTATAGCTGTTCATGAAGATACTATATTCATGCAAACAGGTGCCGACTGTAAAATCCATTGCTTGGATGGCGCAACCGGCCGGGAGACCAAAACATTGCAGCCGACAATACCTTCAAAATATATGCAAGATACTGCACGGCCAATAGATGAGCGAGATTTTAGAGAATATATAGTTGAGGGACAAACTTTGGCTATTATGGAAGACGGTATCAATTGCACGCATGACGCATTCTTTGCTTATGTGCAAAGCGGCAGGCACGACAGAGAGAAGCAGAAGCAGGCTTTTGCGGCGATTTCTGTCAATATCGATGGCAGTTGCGGACAGAAAATACATGAATATATTATGAATGAGTTGGCCAATAAGCAGGAAGGATAAAAGGTTACTGGGGAGAGATGTTATATGGCGAAAGCGGGCCACAATGATTATTTATGGCAAATATATAATGAAACCTTGTGGGGAGCTGCTTGGTTTTCCTGGTATGATTTTCCTGACTGCGGTCGTGTACTTGTGGCCGGTAGCATTGGGCGGATGGCACTTACGGAGCTGGGGCGCAGATTTGGAGCGGTGGATATTTGGAACGGCTCCCCGCAGGCGAGTAAAAAGTATGGAGCTGTGCTGGTTGGGGGCAGCCTTGGCAGTATGGCGGATAATGAGGCTTTTCTAAGAGAGGCTGTCACGATGTTGACTGTTGGCGGTGTCCTTTTATGGGTGGCGGATAACAAGCTGGGTACACGTTTTTTGTGTGGGGATAAACATTTCGGCGACGAGGGGGAGTATTTCACCCGGAGTCAGTGGCAGGCGATGTTTAAGCAAAGTGGTTTGCGCTCCGTGAAAGGGTATGGCTTGATGCCGGGGTGGCACCTTCTGCGAAATGTATTTGCGGAGGGATGTTTGTTGGATAGGGGATATCTGCAGCGTCTGGAGTATCATTATGTCGCGCCGGAAAATCTTTTCCGGGATGAGCACGAACTATTGGGGGAGTTTGCTGGAACGGAGCTTTTCCCCTTGGCTGGAGCATTTCTCTGGGAATATCATCGGGCGGGCGGAGAAAGGCTGCTGTATGCTGATATGTATGGGGATAAGCCACCAGAGGAAGCTGCGGTGTTTATGCGCTTTGTGGATAGGATTGCCGTAAAAAAGCCGCTGTATAGCGGCGGATCAGTGACGCATATTTATCGGCACGGTGAGGAGCTGCGAGGTCGAGGGCTACGGGTGGTATCGCAAAAATATGCCAATGGCCGTATTACCATGCCTTATTTGGAATTGCCGCTTCTTGCCGATGTTATGGCAGATACGGCAGCCAGAGATGAGAAAGCTTTTTGGGATCTGCTGGACGGCTGGTGGGAATGTATATTGCAATCCTCGGCGAGATCGGCGGTAAGCGCCTTTCCCCTTAGTTTACCTGTGGGAGAAATCATTCTGGCCAAAGTTTATGCGGATATGTCTCCTACGAATGTCTTTTGGGATGGAGGAGAATATGTGTTCTTCGATCAAGAATATTGCTGCATCGATTATCCTGCCCGTTTTGCACTGTATCGTGGGCTGGGGAGTTTATATGCGGCGCGTCCCGATTTGGCAAAGTACGTTCCTCTACAGCGGGTGCAGGAACATTATTCATTGACGGATATATGGGAGGATTTTGTAGCTGTTGATTATAAATATTTCGTGGGCAAAGCGAGAAATCTGAACCTGTTTGATCGGTATAACCGTGAACATGTCTGTCAAAGCCGACAGATGGAGAAAAATGGTCACGTCCTCAGTCGATTAGCATATCTTATGGAACTGGATTTATTTGCGGGCAGCGAAGGAAAAAAAATTGTGCTGTTCGGCGCGGGGGAATATTGCCGCCGTTATCTGCAACGGCACGGCAAGGAGCATCTGCCGTCTTTTATTGTGGACAATGACGCAGCCAAGTGGCATACATTTTTGGGGACGGTGGAAATTCTGCCGCCTGGGGTACTGAAAGATTTTGACAACGAGGGGCTGCATATTATCATTTGCTGCAGTCGGACGGAGGCCATCGGCAGACAGTTGCGGAATATGGGGTTAGAGGATTACCGGATTTTTTAGGAGAAGCAGATGTGTGAAAAAGAATATGCGGCACAGAGGTCGCACATGGATTCAGGAGATAGGGGATTGCAAGCGATATGGGCCGTAAATCTAGATTTACTACGTGTTTTTAGCGATTTTTGTCGCAAGCATGAATTGCGTTTTTTTATGGGTTTCGGCACGTTGCTGGGAGCCGTACGTCACCGAGATTTTGTGCCTTGGGATGACGATGTTGATATTCTGATGCCTCGCCCGGATTTTGAGCGGCTGAAAAAAATGTGGATGGAGTTCTCAGAGCCGTATTTTTTGCAAAATGAGGTTTCTGAAGTGGGGTTTTGGTATAAGGGTATGATGAAATTTCGCCGTAGCGATACTACCTGCCTCACTCCATTCGGGTATGATCGGGAGGAAATGAATCAGGGAATAGGAATGGATATTATGGCTTTGGATGAGGTGGCGGATGATCCAACCTTGCGGCGGCGGCAGAAACAGGCGGTGGGGGCGTGGCAGCGACGGCTATGTGGGAGGCGTTATGCCTGTAAGATGGGATATAGTGAAAAGCTCTGCGAAAGTAGGGAATACATCGATGGTTTTTTGGCTGATTGTGCAAGATTTGCGGGGGACGGTAGCCAAAATTTGGCCATTTTCTGCGACATATATTATCATGATGTTTATCCATTGTTGCGGCGAGAATGGTTTTCGGAAACTGTATTCTTTGATTTTCATGGGTTACGGTTGCCTGCTCCTGTAGGTTTTCGTGAGTGTTTGCAGTTTTTTTATGGGCCTAATTTTATGGATTATGTACCACCTGAGGAGCGCCGTCCCCATCATTATGCCCTGTGGGATACGCAAACCCCTTACAGCGTATGGCGGCGGCGGATTTTAGGTGCACTGGAATTTTTGGAGGGGGTAGGTCCAGAACGGCAGCTAATTATTTTCGGTGTGGGGGCTATGGCTGATTCCTTTTGGCAAGAATACGGCGATGTGCTGGAAAATAACAGGTCTTATGTATTTTGTGTGGATAACGATTCCCGTAAGCAAGGCGGTGAGTTTTACGGCATCCCCATTTATCACCCTGAAAAAATATGGGATGTAGCGCAAGACAGAAGACATATCGTCATTTGTAACGGTTTTTTTCGAGAGATAGCCACTCAGTTGGAAAGTATGGGAATGGATGAGTTTTATGTGTGGGTGGATGAGGAAGAGACACTGTTTACAACAGCGATAGGCTAGTGTAACATCTGACTGATTATAAAATTTTAATAATCATGTAACTCAAACTTCGCACATCTGAAACAAGCCCTCTATTAGGCGTAGCATAGTCGCTTGACGGCAAAAACAGCAACCTCATGCACACCGTTTCAGGCAGCTTTGCCATAAATCGGGCAGATTTTCCAAGAAGAAATCCAGCAGGGCAATTAGTTCTTTTTCAAGGAAAAGCCATTTTTCCGTTATCATGGATACAAGTTTTTTCAAAACCATAATCAGCGCATCCATGTACTGTAAATCCTGCAATTCATCGCGCGAAATATAGAACAATTCGCCAATACTCCGTTTATCGACTTTTCTGCGTTGTTCCAGCGATAACAGCATATATCTGGCCAAGACAATGGACACATGAGCGGTCATTGCATTATAGGACATGGTTCTGCTCTCTTTGCCAAGCTTCAGATACGATTTGCACATTTTGAAGAAGACTTCTATATTCCAGCGTTTACCATAGGTTTGGATGATTTCTTCTTCAGACAGATTGATATCTGTAGAAACCAAAATCAGATAATCCTGTCGTTTGTTCCTGTTTCTTACAAAGATCAGTTTTACCGGAATGGCTTGTTTTCCTTTTACGACTTCCGCCTCCACGGAAAGAAGATATGGTGAACGGCCACGGCGCTTCTTTGCTGCTCGGAAAATTGCAGGCGCGCTTTGCATCCGTCCGCTGTAGCGAAAATGAATTTTTTCACTCTTCTTGACCATGCCAATGACATCGTAGCCAATATCCTTGACTTGCAGCAATGAAGATGGCGAACAGAACCATGTGTCAAAAAGAACATACTTTGCCGGAATCTCAGCGGCTTTTGCATCTTTCAGCAAGGTCAGCATCACGCTGGTAGCCTTGGTCTGCGCCAGCTTGCGCAGTTTGCCGCCATTGCTTCTGGCATCAATAGATGCGGATGCTTCCTGTAGCCGGTTTTCACGCTCGGTAGAGGATAGCAGGCACTGACTCAATGGCAGGAAGGAATTTCCATCGCTCCAGCCAAGAGTCAACATGCGGAACCCTTTGGTGTACTTATGCTTTACATGGTCAAAAACTTTAGCCAGCAGTTCTACCTTTTTCGAGCGTGCCCGGCTAAAAAGATAATCATCAACAATCAGTACATTGCGGCGTTCCTCATTGGTAAGCGGTTCAATTTTCCCAATAACAGCAGAAGCGAGCTGAAGCGTAAATCTGCGCCAGTTGATGCTACTGGAATTCATAAAGCGATAAAAGGTGTCCTTAGCAAAAGGGATGCAGTTTGAATACTCCCTTTGCTTCTGGAAGAACGATTTATTGCTGAAAGCATTTTCAAAGGCTACCTGGAATACATCTTTGACCGAAAAGCCGCGTACTTTGTACGCATTGCAGGCTTTGAGAATCTGTCCTACATGGAATTCTTCAAGAAAATGAGAAATTTTCGAGGAAAGGAGTTCACGAGACTGATGATTTTGTGCTACAATATTCATGGCATAAGCCCTCCGTTTATGTTGTGATAGTTTAGTCACTTTCATTATACAAAATGGAGATGGCTTATGCTATTTTATTTTGGAAAATTTGATTTAATAATTATTGGACAGTTTTACAACTGCGAAGTTTGAGTTGTTTAATGCCTGATTGGCACATGGTAAAAAGATTATATGCAAAAGAACCAAATAAAATTGATAAAGATTGTTTGCATTATACGGTGCCACAAAATATTATAAAAGACGAGGTTGAATTGTTGGAGGATGTTATTGCTGATAAGATTTTTTCAAAAATGACTAATGCTTTTTTATTTGAGTATAGGCGTGATAATAAAAAAAGCAATCTGCTCGAAATACAGTTTTCGCCTACCAAGGGGAGAAAAGACTCATCAGCATTATATTTGTATCCAGACAAGGTGGTTAAAAGCTCACTATATGATGGTGGCAGTATAAAACATGTATATGATAATGGCGAAATTTTGCGTACAATGGGCATAAATGTAGTACAACAACAATATCTAAGAAAAAAATTATCATGCCTTATATAAATGCGCCCTTAGTATCTAGTGTAATGGTGGATACAGCTACGAAATCAGTGGATAGGTTTCGAGCTATGCTGGAAAAGTTTTGGCAATGTATACTTGGATCGGCAGAGTATACAAATGTGAATAACTTTCCGATAGGGAATATAAAATGTAAGAATGTTTTAAAAAAAGCTTATATAGACATGGTGCCGACTAATGCTTTTTATAAGAATGAAGATTTCGTTTTTTTGATCAGGAATATTGTTATGAAAACTATCCGGCTGAATATGTAATGTTTAGAGCATTATTAGTATTATATAATACTAATAATGCTTTGGAAAATATAGTTTCCTTAAATGATGTAAAGAAGTGGTTTTGTTTAGAAAGTCTTTGGCCATATTTCTACGATTATGAAGTTAATGTTTTACAGCATGATTTACTTAAATGGAATATTTATGGTAAATTCTATCAAGATGTTAATATTAGCCAAATGGCGGCAAGAAGAAATAGTAATATTGTATCGCATATATCTGATTTTTATGAGAATAATTTATTTGCTGATATTGCAAAGAAAAAAATTATATTATTTGGCGCTGGAGCGTATTGCGATAGGTATATAAAAAAGTATGGAAAAGATTATTTGCCGGCGTATATAGTTGATAATGATGTAAATAAATGGCATAAACATAAAAGTGGTATAGAGATATTGTCACCAAGTAGTTTGGAAACAGAGACTATAGATGATATTCGTGTTATAATATGCACTAAAGAATCGCTCTCCATAGGAAGACAATTACAGGGGATGGGAATAATGGATTACAGGGTGTTTTAGAATGAAAAAATATCATATTGGTTATGTACAGGGGACATTTGACATGTTTCATATCAGCCATTTGAATTTGTTGCAACGTGCCAAAGAGCATTGTGATATTCTGTATGTGGGTGTCGTGTCTGATGATTACAGTAAGTCCATGAAGGGAATTAAGCCTTATATAGTATGCGCTGAACGTGTGGCTATTGTAAGTGCTATCAATGTTGTGGATAAGGTGTTTGTGATAAATTCTACGGATAGGCCAGTGGTTGAATTCTGGGAGAAACATAAATTCGATTGTTTCTTTTCGGGAGATGATCATAGGAATGGCGGATTTTTGCAAGCACTCAAGGATAATGGTATAGATTATATGTTTTTTCCATATACGCGGCACATAAGCTCAACTAAAGTGAAAGAACAAATGCGCCGGCGTATTTTATATGGCTGGGCAGAGGATTATCCCTTTGAGAAACTTCCTCAAATCATAGCTTTATATGGTGCGGGGACATTTGGTAAGGCATTGTATGAGAAAATATATCAAAATACGCAAATAAAGATAGCGCATTGGGTGGATAAAAAAGCCGATGAATTAAAATCTGATGGCTGGCCTGTAGAACTGCCTGACAAGTTGCTTATGCATGATTATGAAAAAGTTGTCATAGCTGTAAAGAGAAAGAAACTGGTAATGCCGATACGGGATGAACTCATAGAGAAGGGAATACCGTCGGAAAATATACTGTGGTTTGATTTGTACGATCGATGAACCTTCAGAGGAGTGGTCAAGTGATGGAATCCAGAAAACGCTTGTATGTACGTAACCGAGAAGCCTGGCAAAGTGAGTGTGACGGCTACTGCCTGGATCATCGTAAACTCAGAGTGCTTGAGGTAGAAAGAGCGATATTATTGCCACCGGATGAGTGGAACCCCAAGACAGGGGAGTTTCGAGGCGGTGTTTGTGATGAGAAGTATCGTTTTATATCAGGCTTGCAGCGCGGCAAGCCACCGGTGACAGGCTTTTATGGTGTAGCGGATGTTTATGAAAAATTACCGGATGCAGAGCCTTTGTATATTGATGAAAGTGTTATATTCGGTGGCATTCTTATAGGGCATTTTGGTCATTTTATACTGGAGTGTTTTGGGCGCATATATTATGTTCTTAATCACCCGGAAGATCAGCGACGTATTGTCTTCTTGGCAGAGGTGGGCGTATATCCGTGGTTTTGGAAATTTTTTGAATTGCTGGGCATACCTCAAAATAGAATATTACTGGCGCAACAACCGGTTATGTTTCGACACTTAACTGTGCCGGAAGAGGCTGTACACAGCTGGTGGAATTATACTGAGGAATATTTGTTACCTTATAAACGCTTAGTTGAACAGGCAAAATTAGCAAGTGGCAATAAATCATTAGGAAAAAAAATTTTTCTTACTCGCAGGAAACTGCATGACAGTATTTCTGAATGTGTCAATGAAGAGTATTTCATTAATTTTTTCGCAGCTAAAGGATATGTGACAGTAGAGCCAGAGGAATATCCTATAGAGGAACAAATATCAATAATTGCCAATGCTGACGAAATTGTGGCTGTTATGGGATCTCTTACTCATTGGGCTCTGTTTTGCAACCCGTGGACAAAGTTTTTGATGCTTACCAGAACGGGTACGGATACATTGGGGGCACAATGTTTGGTGAATAATGCTTCCGGTGTTGATTGGCGGATTGTGGATGTGTCATTAAATTTTCTTTACGCAAGTCGTTCCTTGGGTGTGTGTCTTTTAGGTCCTACAGGGTATTGGCTTCAATACATCTGGGATGAGTATGGTCAATTAGTCGATAGCACTTCCTTCAAGAATAAATATCATGAATATATGCTGTCATGGATAAAATATTATCTGCGAGAAGATAATATTAATTTCACTAAAAACATAGATGTATTGTCAATGCTTATTCTGGCACAGCGGGAAATGCAAGCAAATGAGGAGTTTTTGCTCGAACAGAGAAAAAAAATAAAAGAGCAAGTCAAAAAGACGAAATATATTGGCAATAATAGTCAAGTGGAGGAGTATGGGCAACATTACACTATTTTGAAGCGTAAAGAAATACTTTTTTTGCCTTATAAAGCCGCTATGTGGGATTCTATGGAGAGTGTTTGGGAGGCGGCACGAGATGATGAAAATTGCCATGCAATAGTTATGCCTATACCCTATGCAATATTGAATAAGGATGGCAGTGTCAAGGAATGGCAATGCGAGAAGGATAAATTTCCCGCTAATATTCCAGTGATAGATTGGCATACATATGATATTGAGAGCAGACATCATGATGTAATATATATACATAATCCTTATGATGATAGCAATCGGTTGACTCAGGTGGAACCGCGGTTCTTTTCGCGAAACTTGCGTAAGTGTACAGATATGCTGGTTTATATTCCTTATTTTGCTTTGACTGGAATGTGGCCGGAAATGCATTTGGATTTGCCTTGTTATGAACAAGTAGATAAAATAATTGTGCAAAGCCCACATTATCAGATTATCAATGGAACTTTTTTTGAGGAAGATAATGCTTGTTTAGAAGATGTTATGCCATCGGGAAAGGTAGTAGCATTAGGCTCTCCTAAGCTGGATAAAATGGCAAAAATCGATGCGAGGTATAAATTGCCAGATGGTTGGGCTGCAAAATTAGGGCGGCGTAAAACGGTGTTTTATAATACAACTGTATCACCGCTTTTGACTTATGGAAAACGCGGTCTATGCAAAATGTGGCAGGTTTTCCATGCCATAGAACGACATGCAGATATGACTTTTATATGGCGTCCGCATCCGCTACTGGAGACTATGCTCGAGGAGCAGCATCCTGAACTTGTGACACCGTATATTGAGTGGAAAAAAGCCATGTGTACTTTGCCACATGTTATTTATGATGATTCGCCAGACTTAGAGCGAGCAGTGGCGTTAAGTGACGCTTATATAGGAGAAGGATCTTCCGTGGTGCAGTTGTTTGCTATGTTTGGTAAACCAATATTTTATAATGATATGATGATTGGAGAAAGTAACGGGGAGGTAGAACGAAATCTAGCTGGCAATGGTTTATATGTGGAAGGAAACAAGGCGTATTTTTGGTCGCATTATTGGAATGTAATTTGTGAGTTGGATTTAATATCTCAAAATGTAAATGTTTTATATAAGCACATGCGAGAGGATTTTGCCGTTGGATTGTATTCATGTCCACAAAAATGTGGCAATCACATTGTATTTACGGCTGTACGAGCGGGAGCAATTTTGGACTATGATTTTGAAAATGGCACAGTTCAAGAAATTTTCTTGGAAAGAACATTGGAGGGGGGGAGTTTCTATTTTAGTCTTGTATGGCAGGAAAAAGTTATCATGTTAGGATATACAAGCAGCAAGATTATTGCTTACGATGTAAAAAAAGGTATTGTGGAAAAGTTATTGGACATACCTCTAGAAATAAAACAACGTTGCTCATCGGAACATTCTATTTTGCTGGGGAAGGGGTGTATAATGGGTGATATTCTTTATGTGCCAATTGTTAATGCTAATGAGATACTGGCTTTCGATTTGTGGGATAACACTTATATGATACATACGGTGGGCGATGAAAATGCGAAATATGGTTTTGCTGCGACTTATGCTGGGAATATATGGCTGGCATCTTCGTTGGGAGGGCCGCTTGTAGTTTGGCATCCGCCGACTGGCGCAATGCAGGTGTTAGATAAATTTCCACGGAAGTTCTCTTATGAGAATATTATCGGACGTGATGAAACGATGTTTTTTGTAGATAGTCTTATTTGTGGTAAATATTGGTGGTTGTTACCTGCTTGTGCTAAGCAGATTTTGCGTGTAGATATGGAGTCGGGGGATATTCAAACAATTGTTTGCGGAGGAGAAGAGCGTGCCAATTCTCCTTATATGGAAGCGTATACTGCGTGGGGCGGTGCTGTTAGTGGCAATAAGATATATGTGTGGATGACCGCAGACAGAAATATTTACTGTTTTGATAATGAGACTGGACAAGTGATAGATGTTATATCGCCGCAAATACCTAAGGATATAGCTGACAGATATAAACATAAACTTGGTCCGGATGATTTTCAGCAAGTACAGTTGGGAGACCGAATACCGGCAGTTTATGAAGATGGTATTAATCGTACACAGGAAGCTTTTTTCCGTTATGTTAAGGAGGGCAAGCATGACTATGAGGCGCAAAAGAAAGTATTTGAGCAATTGTCGCCTAACATTGATGGTCATTGCGGTAAACGAATTCATGAATATATAATGGGAAAAATTAAAAATAGATAATGTAACTTTGAAAGGCGATTAAATGATTGTATCAGAAAAATTTTGGCAAGCAGAAATAATGGATGGTGTATATATTTCTGCAGAGTTAAAGCAGATATGGGCTGTTAATCTTGATTTGCTGAGTATAT
>ERZ842401.880-NODE-880-length-44476-cov-5.633124_pt1 | contig 44476 bp, 40 predicted proteins | sample MGYA00521270_ERZ842401 | MGnify/ENA primary metagenome ERZ842401 (study PRJEB31892, sample SAMEA3878208) | bioreactor metagenome | biome: Moose rumen | place: Sweden | collected 2011-10 | study: EMG produced TPA metagenomics assembly of the PRJEB12797 data set... | reverse complement strand
ATATTTTCCCGCTAATGTTTAGAAAATTTTGAGACATTTTCCTAAATTATTGACACAAATAAAAAGAGGTTTATACCTCTTATTTAACTGGTTCTGATGAAACAAATACAAAATTTCCATCTTCAGACTTAAATGTAAATTTGTATAGTGCAGCTTTAGAATAATCTAAATCTGTTTCACTACCACTATACTCTTTAAGTACTTTAGTTCTAGCATAATCAGAATAGAATATACTACTTCCATCACCAAAGGCCACTCTAACATTAATTTCTAATAATCCATCAGATTCTACAGCTTTTGTAATTATGTATTTTATTCCTACAGGTCCACTAGTCCCACCACATGCGGTTTGTTGTTTATTAAATGTTTTTGTATTGGCATCATAATTATATTGTGGGCAACTACTTCCATTATAATTTATACTTTCTGGTTTAAATGCATAATCTTTTCCTAAGATTTTTTGAACTTCTTTAGTAAATTCTTCTAATGAAATAGATTTTGCATCACTTGAAAAATAATTTCTTTCAACCATATGATAAGCAGTTAATTGATCAACATCTTTTGCTTCTACTTTCTTATCATTTACAAACAATTCAAAATGCTTCCAATCTCCAAGAATTGACACATTCAGATTACTAATTAAATCAGTAATTGTTGAATCAGCTGTATCATATACATTTAATTCCTTACAATCTCCTTCATTTATAGCTTTCTTTTCATTTTCTACTGTAGTTTTTGTATTTTCTTTAGCTGTTAATTTATCTTTATTTACAAAGATAAATGCGCCCATTCCTACACATAATAGTAATAATAAAGCAACAAGTATAATTAATCCTGAATTTCCTTTCTTTTTCTCTTCCACTCTTTCACTCTCCTCTATTGTCAGTATATCATAAAATATCATATTGTTGTTATAAATTTTGTGTTTTCAATGTAAATTAACTAAAAAAAGAAAGTTATCTAACTTTCTTTAATAAACTTTTTAAATAATTTTTAGCTAGAAGAAATCTCTCTCTTAGATTTTCTTTTAATTTAGGAGAAACTACCCAACTAAGTATTATTAGTAACCATAAGCAGTCATAGTAATCTCCTACTAATAAAGCTCTTACTCCAAAATATAGAGCTGCGAACATAATACCTATAACACAAATAACAATAATTAAATTACTTATATTATTCATATTACTTTTATTTTTAAAATCTATTTCTTTACGTTTTATTAGTTTATCAGCTTTTTCTTTAAATCTAGAATATCTCTCTTCTAAATCATCCATATCTTTAATCTTATCAAGTGATTCATATAAATCATCTCGATAAAGTATTTTAAAATCTTCTTTAATACTTAAATCAACATTTTTATAATTATCTAAATCAAGTTTAACATTAAACTCTTCACAAAATACTTTTAGTAACCTATTACGACATTTATTTGAAATAAAACTAGATTCATTAATATATACTTTTAATTCTTTATTTATTTCTTTTAATCTATTGGTACTCATAGGTTCACCTCTTTTTATTTTTCTTTTAAATTATAATATACATCTTGAACATCATCTAAGTCTTCTAGAGTATCAACAAGTTTCATTACTTTTTCTTGTCCTTCTTCATCTAATTCAACTTCCATATTAGGAACATAAGTAAGTTCACATTCTAAGAATTCTTTAACATTATTTGCTTCTAATGCATCACGAACAGTTGTAAAACTATTTTGATCAGTTGTGATTACATAACTATCTTCTATTTTCTCAAAGTCAAGTGCTCCAGCATCTAAGGCAACCATCATCATTTCTTCTTCATCATATTCTGAAGGAATGACAATTGAACCACGTCTTTCAAACATATAGCTTACTGAACCATCGGTACCCAAATTACCTCCTGCCTTAGTAAATGCACTTCTTACAGCTGATGCTGTACGATTACGGTTATCAGTTAAGCAATCTACCATAAAAGCTACTCCTCCATGTCCATAACCTTCATATCTTAAATTTTCATAGTTTGCAGCATCAGCAGAACCAACTGCTTTATCAATTGCTTTTTGAATATTATCTTTAGGCATATTTTGAGCTTTTGCTTTATCAACTGCCAATCTTAAAGCTGCATTTTGACTAGGATCAGGACTTCCACCCTTTGCTGCAACCATTATTTCTTTAGTTAATTTTTGAAACATTTTTCCTCTAGCTGCATCTAATAATCCTTTTTTTCTATGTATTGTAGCCCATTTTGAATGTCCACTCATCTTTATACCTCCCTTGTTTCTTCACCTATATATTATCATATTATTAACTTGTTTTAAAGCTTTTATTTTATTAAATTACTTACTATGATATAATCTAATTATGGTGATAGTATGGAAATAAAAATTGATAAAAAAACATATGAAGTTAAAGAATACAGTAGTTTTAAACTAAAACTAAAATCTTTAAGATTTGTTTTTGAACCACTTGATTTCATAATAAAACTACCTAATAAAAAGGTAGCTAATACATATTTTTTTGTTCAAAAAGTTGATATCTGTTTCACTGATAAGAAAAACAGAATAATTAAATTATATGAAAATGTTAATTCTGAAAGACTAATCTTTGAATTATCAGCAACTCATCTTTATTATTTACCATTAGGTTGTGCTAAAGAATTTAGAGTAAATGATATTTTAAAATAATTTACTATGGGATATCTTTTTGATAGCTATATTGACTTTTGGAGAATCATTAAATTCTTCAATTAATTCATTTAAATCTTTTATAATTTTTTCTTTAGAAATACCATCTAAATCTTGTTCAAAATAATCAGGCTTATAAGTATCCATAATATAAGAAACAATAATATTATATATTCGAGACTTTAATGATGAATCATTAAAGCCTTTTTCATTTCTTACTTCTTTTCGTAAATCATAAGTTATTAATAATCGTCTAAGCTGTTTTTTCTTACTAATGAAAGTCTTTTCATCATTGAAAAAATTATTATCATCACTTATATATTCATAATTTTCAATTAATGTTTTTATTTCTTCATCAGATAAGTACTTTTGCATCTCATCTATAATACTTTGAAAACCGTTTTCTAAGAAGCATTGATATATTTCTTCATATCCTATTGTAGCTTTTATATTTTCAAACATATGATTATAGTTATAATTAAAACTATATACGTTTGTAATCATATTTCGTAAATAATCTATTAAGTCTTTATATAATCTATTATTGATAGTATTAGTATCAATATTTTTTATTTTTAAAAGTAAATAAACATCTTCTAAAGTTAAATCTTCAAATTCACCTTTTTCTTTATAATCAATAATTATTTTATTTTCTATACATTTTCGCAAGAATTTTTCTGTATACTTTACTGCCTCATTAAATAAAAAATCTTCTTTGTCTTTAATCTCTTTTTTCTTTAATTTACTTTCTTTTCCTTGATTATGATAATTTTCAATAGTTAAAATGTAATCACTACTTGAGATAAACTTTTCAATAGCTTCATTTGAAGCATATTTTCTTAATTCATTGATTAAACCTTTTAAATCACTTCTTAAGTATAAGTTTTCCATTTTTTCTTTACCGACTAGTCTCTCTAATTGTTCTGCAATAGTAACTTGCGTATAATATGAAGGCATTTCATCGTCACAAAAGTATCTTTTATTCATTAACTCTGTATAGCCTTCATTTAAAGATTTACCAATATCTTTTTGTTGAAAGCCTATATAATTATAATCTCTAGTACTTGCCATATGAAACAATTCATGATATATCGCATCATCTTTTAATATTTTGATAGTGTTACTCATTGGTTGATATGAACCATCATAACGCTTTTTTTTCATTGCCAACTTATCTAACAATCTTGATTTTGAAATTGTAATAGACGCAATATTATTATAATAGTTTCTAAGGCTTTCTTCACTATACATAGCTTCAAGTAAATCATTAAACTCTTTTGTTTGCTTATAAAAATAATTTCTCTTAAGTCTTTTTAATGAATTGGGTTTCATTTTCACTTCTTTTACTTTTGGAGATTCTATTTGAGATAGTGTTATTTTTTTAGGTAATATTCCTTCTTTTAATATTCTATATTCTCTTTTTATTTCTTTTCGTTCTAAAAAAAGTAAAAATGCACTCCATCCAGCAATAATAGCAGCTTCATTAGTATTTAAAAACAGACTAAATTGCCTAAGCATCTCTAAAAAACTAGTATCCATATTCAAACCATTCCCCTCAAATGTCCTCATATTATATCAAAAAAGACTTATTCTGTCAAAAAAAAGCAAGCCATAAGGCTTGTCTTTATTGCATATTTTCTCTATATAACATTGTCTTTTCAATAACTGATTTAATATTTTGCTCAGTAAATGGTTTCTCTAACATATCAACTATTTCATAAGTAAATGCACGATCAATAGTTTCCTTAGATGAATCACCTGAGATAATTGATACGGGTATTTTACCTAACATATCATTTTGTCTCATAAATTCAAGTACTGCAAAACCATCTACTTTAGGCATATTTAAATCTAACAATACTGTTTCAATTAAACCATTATCTTTATTAGCCTTCAATATTTCCATAGCTTCAGCTCCATCTTGAGCAGTACCTACATTATATTGATCACTGAAAATTCTCTTAACAAAGTTTCTGATGATATTAGAATCATCAACTACTAAGATTGTTTTAGTAGTGTATACTTCACCAGTACTTTCAGTACTTTCATTACTAGTAGCAACGGCTTCATCACTATTCATATATTCTTGAATTAAAACGATGGCATTGTTTGTTTCATTAATTAAATCATTAATGTGACCAGTAATGTAATAAACATCTCCTGCTTTACTTTTTTCTTCATGTTCTAAAGCAATATCTGCTAATTTTGTAAAGCCAAAATATTTAGCATCACTTTTTAATGAATGAACAGTAATAGCATAATTATTCATATCTCCATTATTCATCATTCCAATTAATTCATTAATCTTACTATGAATACCAACTAAGAATTCTCCTATAGTATCATTATATGTTTGAGCATCTCCAAACAATTCCAAGCTTGACTTAATGTCAACGCCTTTACTTTCTAAAAAACTAATGTCTTTCATAATGATTCACCTCATCTACTATAAATAATTATAACTTAAATAATTTCAAAATACAATAAATTATGTAATTCTTTTTTACATTTAACGTTTATTGTAAACAACAGGGTACGGATTATGATACTTTTTTAAATATCTTTTTTCTAAAGTACCCATTTTACTATCTTCTATTCCACGTTCTGCCATATAAACAATTGTATCTAACCATTCTTTTTCATCTTCAAAATAGTCATAAATATCTCCATGCGGTCCACCTTCACATAAAGCAATCATAAAGTCAACATTATTTCTAGTCGCAGACTCAATAATATTGTAGGTTGCTTCACATGGCATAAATCCAATTAATAAATCAGCATTTCCAATTGGTGTATCTGAATAGAACTTTTCTCTTACTAAAGTTAATTTTTCAGTATTGTGTTCATATTTACTTAATCTTGGATCATAAACTTTAATTTTACCAGTAGTTTGATTACTAGATATTCTTCTAGCTAATCCTGGAATAATTCCTCCACCTACCTCAACAATATTTCTTTCTTGATAATTAAAGTTTTCTCTTAATAAATCTATAAATCCTAGGTAAATATTTTCGTCATCTTTTAATATTCCTAATTTATCATATACTTCCACTATTAAATCAGGAATCATCTTATCTTTAGTATGTCCCCTCAAAGCATAATTCAATATACATTTTCTTTCATAATCAGTAAATATTTCAGCATTACTTATTACAAATTTTACTATCTTTTCATATTCATTCTGATTTATTTGCATAGAACCACCCTATCAACATTAGTATTAAGTATAATCAACTTCTATTACAACTGGATAATGATCACTAGTATTTACATCTGTAATTCTTTTTTTACTAATTAATTTAAAATCTTTAGAAATAAATATATGATCAATTGCTCGATGATATTTTGATATTTTTAAAGTCTTATCAAATACATCAATGTGTTTTATTCCTAACTTTTCTAATTCAGCTACAAAATTATTAAATATTTCTTTGTTAGTCTTTAAGTTAAAATCTCCTGTTAAAATTATTGGATTAGGATCCTTCTTTATAATACTTAGTATTTTATTTAATTGCCTTTCTTTTATCTTGTCATATTTAAAATCTAAATGTGTATTATAAATAGAAATAATTCTTCCTTCATCTTCTATTTCTACCTTTGTCATAATTCTTTTTACAATTGAAGGTAGAAATGGTAAATGATAGGTCTTATTACTAATAACTTTCTTATTAGTAATTATTGGAGTTTTTTCATTATAACGATTAGGTATTAAGAAACGATATGTACCACAAATAGAATATGATAGTTTTTTTAATGACTTAGTTAAGTCTTTATCAATTCTTGAATAAACTTCTTGTAAATTATAAATATCAACGTGATTACTTTTTAATAAGTTAATTATCATATCTCTTTTAGAAATATCATAATTAGTAGAATCATTTTGAATATTAAAAGTACATATTGTTAACATAATATCACCTAGTCCTTAAAATCAAAGTAAAAATCTAATATTCTTACTTGGTCTCCTTCTTTAGCTCCCATTTCAATTAATTTATTATCAATTCCCATTTTTCTTAATTTTTTAGCAAATCTATAAACAGCTTCATCACTAGAAAATTTAGTCATCTTAAAGATTCTTTCTACTTCTTTTCCAGAAATAGCCCATAAACCAGCACCTTCTTTAGTAATTGTAAATGGTTCTTCTTTCTTAAATTTATATAAAACATGACTTTCTATTTGTGACTCATCATATAATGGATTACTTGGTATTGTATCTAGTAAATCTGCTAAATAATCAACTACTACTTGTAAACCTGTATTAGTAGCAGCACTTACTTCAAAGATTTTACAATCTACTTTTTTCTTAAATTCTTTTAAATTATCTTTTGCTTCTGGTAAATCCATTTTATTAGCAATTACAATCATTGGTTTTTTAATTAGTTTTTCATTGAAAGCTTCTAATTCTTTGTTTATTACTAAATAATCTTCATATGGATCACGCATTTCACTACCAGCCATATCTATTACATGAGCAATTACTCTAGTTCTTTCAATATGTTTTAAGAATTTATCTCCTAAACCATCACCTTTACTTGCTCCTTCAATTAAACCTGGTAAATCAGCCATGACAAAACTACGTCCATCAGTACTCTTTACAACACCTAAGTTAGGATTAAGAGTAGTAAAATGATAAGCAGCTATTTTAGGTTTTGATTTAGATACACAAGAAATAATAGTACTTTTACCAACACTTGGAAGTCCAACTAGACCAACATCTGCAAGTAGTTTAACTTCTACTTTCAATAATTTATGTTCTCCCTCTTCTCCTTTTTCTGAATAATCAGGAGCAGTATTAGTTTGAGTTTTAAAAGCTGTGTTTCCTCTACCACCACGGCCTCCTTTAGCTATTACTTCTTCTTGATTTTTATGAGATAAATCAGCAATTATTAGTCCTGTATCTAAATCAGTAACCACTGTACCAAGTGGTACTTTGACAACTAATGGTTCAGCACCTTTACCATGTTGGTTTTTACCACGACCATTTTCTCCATTACTCCCCTTAATTGTCTTTTGGTATCTTAAATCAAGTAAAGTGTGCAGTCCTTCATCAACCTTAAAGATAATATCAGCTCCATGACCACCATTACCACCATAAGGTCCACCCATAGCAACATATTTTTCTCTTCTAAAGGCAGTACAACCATCTCCACCATTACCAGCTTCTACTTTTATCTCTACCTCATCTACAAACATAAATGCCTCCTATATTGCCATTGCAGCTTGATTAGTAGCTTGTCTTTCATTATTTTCTCTTAATCTGTCTGCTTCTTTCTTAGTTAATGATGTAAATCTCGCCCCACGCATAGCAATAATTGAATCTTTACTTTGCATTTCAGATAGAATAGCTTTTGATCTCTCAATCCTTTTACGATAATGATCTCCTCTTATTTCATAGATTGTTTGTTTTAAACCATCAAATAGAGATTCACCATCAACCATTTTTAACAATTCATCATTTACAGCTTGTTTTTCTTCATAGAAAGCTACATTACCAGCAGCTTGTGATAATATTGATTGTTTCTTAATATCTTTTTTATATTTTGAATACATTATAGCTTTTTGTTGATTTACTAAGGATATATCATCGATATGTAAACTAACAATTTTTCTCTCTAATCTCTTAACTTCTCTATCTACTCTTCTTTGCTCTCTAGCATTTACTAATTGATTACGCATTTCCTTTAGATGTTTAATCTGTTCTTGATATTCTTTAGTAGTATTAACAATTTTATCATGTTCAGCATCCAATTCAGAGATTTTTTCTTCTAACTCTGGATCAAGTTTTTCCCTATTAGCAAAATTCTTTTCCATTTCATCTAAAGCTTTTAATTCAATTTCATAACCCATAATTCTTCTAGTTCTACGCCCAGTAATATCATGTTTAGCTCTTTCTCTTAATCGTTTCATACGTTCTTCTTTAAAACCTAAGATTTCTTTCTTACGATCTTCAAAAAGTCCTTCATATGCTAATTCAGAATTTGGTTTTACTCTTTCAGCTTTTTCTGTATTATTAGTTACTGGAGTATTATTAGTTTCTGCAGAAACTGCAGTATTAGTAGCTTGATTTTCTTCAGTTCTTTCGCTATTAGTAGTACTATTACTTAATTCAGCATCTGAAGTATTAACTATTTCTTCGATTTCTTTTTCAATCGCATCAAAGTTCTTAATCATATCATTACTATTAATATAACCCTCATGATAACCCCTTAAATTATTAAGAACTCCATTCATAATATGATTAGCTTGTTCTTGTTCGGCCTTTGAATCAAATTTTGCTTTATCATAATTATTTATAAATTCTTCATTTTCTTTAATAATTTTTGCTAACTTTTCAATATTTTCTTCAAGTTCTTTGGCAGCCTGAGTACTCTTGTCTGGAAGAATATCATATAATTCCTGCATTTCCTCTAATTTGTCTTTCAATTCTTTAATTATTTTTCTAGCTTCTGTCATTCAACATCACCCATTTCATTGATTGCTTTTTGAACCTCTTCCCATTCTTTTTCATCCGTAATAGTTTCTAAATTGTATACATTTCCTTTTTTCTCTAAAATTGAAACAAGAACTTCAATATTATTCTCATCTATTTCTTTATTCATTGTATACATAATATAGTCTTTGTTTTCATAACCAGCCACAGTAAAAATATCTAGTACTTCTACTTCTAGTTCTTTTCCTTGATCATCAACAATAGTTATAAAATTATTCATATATATCACCTTATTTAATTTTATCATAATCATAAAAATAAAAAAAGAGCCAATGGCTCTTATATTATTCACCTACTGGATAAACTGAAGCTTGTTTCTTATCTCTTCCTAAACGTTCAAACTTAACAATTCCATCAATTGTAGAATAAATTGTATCATCGTTTCCACGACGAGTATTTGTTCCTGGGAACACTCTAGTTCCTCTTTGACGATATATAATTGAACCAGCTGTGATGAATTCACCATCAGCTGCTTTAGCTCCAAGTCTACGTCCTGCAGAATCACGACCATTAGATGTTGATCCTTGCCCTTTGTGGTGAGCAAATAATTGAATATCTAATTTCAAAAATTTCATAATTCTCCTCCTTACTTAACTTCAATATTATCTGGATATTTACTTTCCAGTTCCTTCAAAAGCCTAACCATATTATTTATTAATACCTGTGTAGTATGCTCTTCATTTTTTAATTCTATTGTCATACCCTTCTTACTAACTAAATAACTTAGACTACCTTTATCTAGTGCTAGTATTCCATTTACAGTTGTAATAACTATACTACTACAAGCACTGCATACAATATCTTTACCATAATCATCATACATTGCATGACCAAGTATAGTAATTTTTTTATACTTTTTATTTTCTTTTACTACTTTAACAGAAATCATAATTATCCATTAATTTTAGTAATCTTAATTTTGGTATAAGGTTGTCTATGTCCTTGTTTTTTACGGTTAGATCTGTTCTTATTCTTATATTTGAAGATTTTAATCTTCTTATTCTTACCATTCTTTAGAACTTCTCCTTGAACAGTAACATTAGTTAGATAAGGATTTCCAACTTTTGCATCAAGCATTAATACTTGATCAAAATTTACTACATCACCTTCAGCACATTCTAATTTTTCAACAAAAATTTCAGAACCTTCAGTTACATAGTATTGCTTACCACCAACTTTAATTACAGCTGTCATATTTTACCTCCTTTTTTTAATACAAGACTCGCTCTTAAGGTACACTATTGTGTTTTTACCTTTTCAATGCGGTTTGAGCATGAGGCGTCAAACATATAGAGTTTACCATAAAACTAGTTATATTGTCAATCATTTATGATATTCATTACCTCTTAAACTCACTATTATATCATTATAAATATCTGAATTTAATCTCATCCCAGAAAATATTGCATTATACTTTGAATTACCTAAATCTAATAACCTCTTAACTTTATTTGAAGATATTATAGTACCATTTATATTATAAGTTCTTAAACCATCTCTATATTCTTCTAAATTAATTCCATCTAAATCATATCTATTATCCAGTTTAATTTCACTTGGTAAATAATCAATTATTTCTTCATCATTAATATAGAATTTTTTAGTAAGAATCCTATCCAACTCTTCTTTATTTTCTATTTCAACTTCAAAACTTTTTAAAGCCTCTAATCTTTGTAATTTATTGCTATTAAGTAAATTTAAATCTTCTTCTAAAAAATTCTCATAACCCAGTTCAATTAATCTATCAATTATTAAAGCTAAATTATTATTACTTAAGAATCTATAATCACTAGTAGTTTTTAATGAATTAAGTAAATTATAATTATTTAATAATTCTAAGTTTTTTTCTAAAGTATCAGCATATATAAATAATACTCCAATAGAATCAAAGAAAACACTTGGATTAAGGTTATATTTACTTAGTATTTCTAAACTATTATTATAAACTTGATACTTAGTAGAATTCCTATAATAGATATCAATATTATCAATAATAAACTCTAGGCTTAAATAACCCTTTTCTAAATAATCTTTAATAGTAGAAACTATATCTAAATTACTATTTCTTAATATTTTAATAATTTGTTCATTCTTTAAATTATACTTACTAACTATTTTTAATATTTGTTCTACATCACCTAAGCTATTATTCATAATTTTATCAACTTGATATGAACCATTAATAATACCATAATCATTTAAAAGAGCTTGATATTTAATTTTACTATTTTTATCTAAACTACTTAACTCTTCATCTAACTTTTCATAATATTTATGATTATGAAGAGCTATTAATTCTAAAATTGCATATTTTATATCTAAATCTTTAATCTTAGATATAATTTCACGAGCATTAGTTACTTCTTTATTTTTTAAAGAAACATCTAGTAAACTAATTGCATTATCTAAATTAAAAATCTCTTTATTATTATTTTTAGCAAATTGCTTTTCTCTTTTTTCTTCCTCATTTACAAAGCCTTTAACTTTATTGATATCAGTAATTAGTCTATTAACATCATAAAGATCTTTATACATTTTCTTTAATAATGACTTTCTAGTCTTATCCTTAACTTTTCGATTTTCAATTTTTTCATCTAAACATTCTATATCGAAGTGCATTAATCGATAAGCTTTATAAATACCCATTATTTTTAAGAAATCATCTTTCTGTTCTTTGTAGCATCTAAAATAATTAGCCATATCTATTTCTTTATTATTATTAAATTTCTTAATATCTTGTAGTTTTTTAAGAAATTCATAATCTTCTTCTACTTGAGAAACTAATTTATATGCTGATTTAAAAATATTTTTATTATCTAAATAATTAATAACATTATCGATATTACCAGCTGCATCAATTGATAGAGTCATATCTATAAATTGACTAACAGTTTCGAGACTAGATAGTTCAAAAAATGGTTTAAAAGACTCAAATGATTCTTCTATTTCTTCGATACTTTTTTCTTTATTATTTAAGTAGTATAAACACTTCATTAAATGCCAAATATCAACATCAGTAAATTCTATAATATCAGTTATATCATTATTTAAAACATATTCTTTGCAATAATCATAGCCTTTATCTTTTTGATATGATTTACTTAATTCTATTTTTTTAGCTTCCACTAATTCTTGAATTTTTTCTCTAGTCATTACTATTCACCTTCTTATACTCTTTATTATTATCTTTAGAATTAAGTAAGTTGAATAGTTCCTCAACATATTGATCATTTTCAACCATAAATTTCGGGTCATTTATTTTCTTTTTTAACACAGATTCATTTTCTTTAAAATGACTTACTTTTCTTGTTAAAGTATCTTTATATAATTTATCAATATCACTCTTTTTGATAAAAGCTGTGATTAAAGCATATGTATTTTTATCAAGTCTTGAGAATACTACTCTTGTCTTAAACCCTTTTACTTCAGAGATACCAGCTAATTGACTATTACTAGTAAATGTTTTAACATTCTTAAAAGTACCATTAATAATAGAATTAATTAATTCTAAGAAAGAGTCATAATAATCAAGAGGTATATGCTCTAACTCATCGATAACACGAATATTACCACCAATAGTTGGAACTAAAACAATCTTGTTTTTATGTTCTTTTACGGTAGTTTCTTTCTCTTCAATCATAGATTTACGAATATAATCAATTTTTTTATGTTCTTTTTCTATTAACCCTTTAAACTCTAATAATTCTTCTTTACCTATAGTCTGATCATCTAATAACAATTCATTTATTTCTTTGATTTCTTTGTAAGATTCAGCAATTAAACGATTAACAATATCTTCATAATCATAACTATCTTTAGTTGGTAAAATACTAATTACATCATCATAAGTAAATTGATCATCCAATTTCTTATAATTATCTAAATAAAAAGATATTTCATCATCAAAACTATATTCTTCTTGAATATTAGTTTTAATAGTATTATCTAATTCTTCAGTTAAAACTACTTTTTCCTCTACTGGTTCTGCAATAATTTGTTTTTTCAATCTATCAAGTTCTGTTCTCTTTTTTCCAGCTTCTCTACATTTCTTTTCAATTTGTATAAGTAGTTTACTAACTTCTTTTTCAGTAATAGCCATATTATCACCCTCAATAGTTACCATATTATATCATATTTTCCTTATTTTATCAAGATAAAGGACCATTACTGGTCCTTAACTTCACGATAGTTTTCATCAATTATTGAATATAAATAACACTCTACTAACTTATTAGTTTTATTTTCAATATACTTTCGATAACCATTTAGTTGTTTGTCATAATTCTCGTCATCTATATTTTTTAATTTATAATCAACAATAATCATCTTATTATCTTGTTCAATTAATAAATCAATTATTCCGTGTGATAGAGTATTATCTTCTTTATACAAAAACTCATATTCTTTATACATCTTAGAATCTAGTTTATCTTTCATAAAATCACTATTTATAAAAGAATTTATTTTCTCTTTTACTTGGTCATCAATATCATAATTACTTAAATCATAATTATTAAAATCAATTTCTTCTAATATTTCATGAACTTTAGTACCAAACTCCAATAATTCTTTTTCATGAGAGTCTACTAAATGAAGTTTATCTTTAGAATAATGTTTTTCTTCAAGTAAATTACTTTCTATATTTATTTCTTTTATTTCTAAATTATCAGTGACTTTAATTAGTTCTTTATTACTCTTTTTAAGATCTAAATAATCTTTTGTACCAATAACATTACTTTCTATTACATAAGGTAATAATATTGTATAAATACTCTTCATAACACTTAGGAATGAATTATATTTTTCCCTAGTATATAAAGGTACTATTCCTTCAATAAGATTTTCCTCATCAATTTTTGGCATAACAATAATCATTTTCTCTTTAGCTCTTGTTACAGCGACATAGAATAATCTTATTCTTTCAGAGATATCTTCTCTTTTTAAATAATCTTTTAATAATACTTTCAAAATAGTATCTTTATAATAATTATCTACTTTAGGTAAAACTATTCCATACTTATTATCAAAAATTATTTTATCATTTAACTCCATTGTATTAAACTTAGAATATAATCCAGCATAATAACAAACAGGAAATTCTAATCCCTTAGACTTATGAATAGTCATTATTCTACAACTATTATTACTTATATTATTAGTATTAAAAGATAAATCATAATTACCTTCAAATATTTCATTTAAATAATCTACAAAATCATAGATAGTATTACCTAAAGATTCATAATTACGACATAAATTATAAAAATACTCATATCTTGTTCTAAATGATTTAACATTTCCTATAGTAATTAACTTTTCATCATAATTAAATTCATCTAAAACATACAATAAATAACTACTTAGATTCATATTATCTAATTCTTTAGTTAACTCTAAACATTTTAGATATAAATCTGATTCTTTGAAGTTATCATTTATAAAGTATTTATATATTTCATCATCACTAGTCTTCCATAAGAAACTTCTTGAAAGAGACATAAAAGTATATTTAAATTCATTATCAAATCTACTCTCTTTAATACAAATTAATAATCTTAATAAGTTTTTAATTACTACTACATCATCATCTTTTGTTAGAGATTCATCAGTTAAAATACTTAAGGGAATATTTAAGTATTCAAATACTTTTTTATATAAAGTAAAATTCTTACTTTTATCTAATAAAATAACAAAGTCATTATAATTAGCATTTCTTAATACTTTCTTTTTCTTGTCAAACACTTGATAATTATTAGTTACTTTACTCTTAATATCATTTCCAATAATAAAAGCTTCTTCTTCATCTTTAGTAATTTTCTTTAATTCATCAGGATTATACGTTAAAACATCTAAATTATAATTTTGATTACTATTACCTTTACTTAAATAATCTTTATTACCAAAGACCATTCGATGACTTGCTTTATAATTAGCTCCTCCAATACTATCATCCATAATTAAATCAAATAACATATTTATATTTTTTAATACTTCTTCACGAGATCTAAAATTATTAAGTAAATCTATTTTTACATTACTATTAGATTCATCACTATAAGTATCATATTTATCTTTAAAAATATAAGGATTAGCATTTCTAAAGCGATAGATAGATTGTTTAATATCACCTACCATATAAACATTATTTCTAGAGATTAAAGAGATAAATAATTCTTGTAAGTCAGAAGTATCTTGATACTCATCAACTAGTATTTCATTAAAATTACTTGTTATTTCTTCTCTAATATCAGAATAATCTTTAACTAAAGAAATAGCTAATCTACTAATATCTGAGTAACCAAATATTTCATTAGTCTTTTTCTTCTCTTCTAATCTTTTATCAAATTCTTTTAAGATATTTATAATTACTTCTAAGTTTTCTTTAGTACTTAATAGTTCATCTTTTATTTCTTGTGAATTAGTATAAATACATAAACCTTTTATTTCTTTAACTAAACTATAGATAGTATCTTTAATACTTTTACCAATAATATCACTATTACTTGGTGCTTTTACAGTCTTAATATCTGATATTTTACTAAAGTCATCATAAGTATTTGCCTTTAATAATTCTTTTAAACTATCCTCTACTTTAAGGCAAAAGTCATTTTCAAAATAATTACCTAATTCTAGTAATAATTCCTTAATACTAGATTGTTTTTCTCTTAATAAGTTTTCATATTCTTTAAGATAAGAATTGATTTTTTCTTCTGTAAAAACAGTTTTAAAATAATTATTTAAATATTCTTTCTTATCATAAATAAGCTCAATTTTTTTATAAATATTTAAAATATAGTTTTGTAAATCTTTATCATTTTTAAGACAAAAATCATTAATTAATTTCATAAAATTAGTCTTAGGTGTTAAATAATTTTCATCAAATATTTCAGCTAAGATTTCTTTCTTTATAATATCAATAGTAGCTTCATCAGTAATATTTATCTTATTAGTAATATTTAACTTAGTATGGTATTTCTTAACAATAGATAATGAATATGAATCAAAGGTAGTAATATAAGCACTATCTAGTAAATTAGCTTCTTCTAACAAACTATCATCAGCCAATATTTCTTCACGGATACGATCCTTCATTTCAGCTGCAGCAGCATTAGTAAAAGTTAATATTAATAATTCATTAACGTGTATTCCTTGTTTTAGTTTTCTTAATACTCGAGCCGTTAAAACAGCTGTTTTTCCAGCACCAGCTCCAGCAGAAACTATTACATTACTTCCCTCAGTATTAATAGCTAATTCTTGTTCTTTTGACCAATTCATTACATATCACCTCCTAAAAAAGATAAATCATCTACTTTAGGATAATTTACTATATCACTATCTCTCATATAACAAATATCTTTAAATTTACAGTATTTACAAGAATTATTTTTACCATCATAAGCTTTAGGATTAATAGAAAAATCTCCTGCAAGTATCATATCTAGTTTATTTTCTATTTCATTTTTTGTATATTTAACTAGATTTAATAAAGTATCATCATCAATTACTTTAGAATAACCACCAAATCCTTTATCTTCACTGAACTTCATACTTCTTATTAATTCACTATCCTTGTATGTAATATCAAATTCTTTTAAAATATCTGTTTGATCAGTAGAATATCCATTTAAATAATATTTAGATTTTTGATCTTTTCCTAGAGATTTACTCCAAGTAGGATAATTAAATAAAATATTTTGATAATATATACCTGTAAAAATTGGATTAGTAAAGACTCTTGAATAATGAATTAAATATAAATACACTGGTAACTGCATATGTAATCCATATTTTACTGGTTCTATATGAGTATCAATTGTACCTGTCTTATAATCTACTATTGAAAAGTATGTATCTTCCATATTCTTACGATACATTATTTTATCAATATAACCAACGAATTCTACTGATACTTTTTTATCGATTAAAACTTTTGCTTCTTTTTCATATAACTCATCTGAATAATGAGTAAATTCATTTTGCTTTTTTATAATATTAATAAACTCTAGTAATTCTTTTTTTATACGAACTAATAATAATCTTTCTTTTAATGTTAATTCTCTAGTTTCTAAATACTTATTATATTCTTCTTCAAAATTAAAATTAGTTTTTCGATATAAAGATAATATCTTATGATACATTGAACCAATAAAAGCTTCAAAAGTTGATTCATAAGAATCTATTTTTAAAACATAATTTAAGTAATATTTAAAAGCACATTCATTATAACTATTTAATGCAGTATAAGACATTTTTAGAGGTCTAATAATACTTCTTAAATATAAGTCATTATCAATACCAGTAAAGCTATTATTATACGTATTATATGGTATCTTATAATGACTATTTAATATATCTAACATATTATCTTTCTCATTATATAAATTATATTTATCTAACATTTCTGATAAACGTAATTTATTATAGAAATTAGAATAATTATAATTATCAGTATTATCTTTTATGACTTCTAGATTTAATTCTTTTATTAAACTAGACGGATAATAATTATTAAAGGCAGAAGCCTTTTTATATGATAGGTATAAATTATTAATTCTACTTAACAAATAAACTACTATTGCTTTTTCACGATTATTTAAATAATTGGTTTTATATAAAGAAACTTCATCCTTTATACTATCTGAAATAAAACTAATATCTTTCTTTGTTTTAGGCAAAACATCTTGGTTGAATCCTAAAACAAAAACATATTCATCCTCACTGAATTCATAAGTAAATAGATCTTTAATTCTAATTGAATTATCATACTTATTTATTGGATAATAAGTGTTTTTTAGTTTATCGACTAATATTTTTTTATAAATATTGGTACTATTATCTAACATAGTTAAACTATTAATAACAGAGACTAACTTTTTATTTGTAAGAGAATTATCATCTAAATTAAGAATATTTTTTTCTAAAAAGTTATTAACTATTTTAGAACTATAAATTGAATTATGATAATCAATAGTAATAGGAATTTTATAATAATTAAATAGCTTTCTAATTGGATATAAATATTCTTCAGTTACATTAGATAAATAGATTTTATTAATATTAATTCCTCTATTTAATAGTTCAATAATTCTTAAACAAGTCGCATTAACTTCTTCTTCTAAAGTATTATATTCATATACTTTAGTATTTAATTTAGATTTAGGAATATCAAATTTATAGTTAAGCGCTTCTTCTTCATATAAATCTAAATCATAATATCCTTTTACTTCAATTTCGAATTTATTTAGATACTCTTTAAAAGTATTAGAAAAATTTAATAAGTTATTTTTTATTAAGTCTATTTTTATATCTTTTAAAAACGTTAATTTTTTACTTTTATATTCTTTATTAATATCAATTACTATTAAATTATCTAGATATACTTTAGCTACATCAATGTTTAATTGGTATTTATCTATTAAATAATAAAGAGCTTTGTCATCATAACTAAAATAGTATTTGTTTAAGTACTCATTTTTAGTCATATATTTAATGTTAGATATTTCTTGATTATTCCCTAATAATTGCATTTTTATATCATTTGGACAAACAATAAGTTTTTGCATAATACCACCATCTTTATTATAACATCAAAAAAAAGAAACAGAAAACTGTTTCTTTATTTATATAGTGTCCTTGATTGGGATTTACATCCTGTACTTGAAGCTCCCCAATCAGTCCATGATGATCCACAAGCATAACCACAGCATGATCCGCTTGTACATGTATAATAACCACAACATGATTTAGTACATGTTTTTTGAGATACATTCCATGTACATCTATTACAAACTGATTTATAGCATTTACAATTGTAATGAACTACTGTTCCCAAAGAATTTACAACTTTTGTAGTACAAGTTCTTCCACCATAATAGCCAGATGGGCAATATTGATATGCCTTATATCCACCATAACTACTCCATTGTTTATGAGAGCCACAATTTCGACAATCCTGACCTGTATGTGTATTCCATCCACAACATGATCCACTTGTACATGTTTTAGTACCACAACATGATTTAGTACATGTTTTAGCTACATTTTTCTTAATGTATTTATATTGTTTATATGAAGTTACTTTTACGGTACATGTCATGTAATTATTGACATTATCATAAACAGTATATTTAACAGTATCTTTTATTCCAGTTTCTTTATGATCACTTCCACCAGGACAGTTTTTTACTCCAGAACCACCATTGTCGCTACAGCTATACTTAATTGTTACACCATCAGTAGTATTTTGATGAGATTTAGAACCGTCACAAGTTGGTTTTTGTTTATCAACATAAACATTCATTGATGTTCTATCACACTCAGTCTTACCTGCACCAGATGGTGTATTATCAGCTTTGTCTATAACTGTCTTGTCATTTTTTTGAGTCATAACTTTATATGTTTTTCCATCAGTATTATAGGCAACACTTGAAATAGTATTATTTACACAACCACTTGGACCGGAATCGACACAAGTTTTAGTGACTGTAGTTCCTTTTTTACGCCAAGAAGTAGCTTCTCCTGTAATCTTACACGTTGGCCTATCATGGTCAATCTTAACTGTGTTTTTGTAAGAACATGGTGTTTCATTTCCAGCTCTATCTCGAACTTTACCCCCTTCATTTTCTCCAATAGCACCGGCATTAGATGTTTCAATATTAGTACTATATACTTTGTTAAAAGTAATCTTCCATGTTGAGCCTTCGCTATAACAACCACTAGCTTTTGCAACACCATCATCTCTATCAGTTCCATCTTCTACACAAGTTGCAAGTACTCGAGCAGTTTCATTTATTCCTAGCCATCCATACGAACTTTGCTTACTTGCATATGTAGACCATGATGACTCACTACTAGTTTTAGCTTGAACATCAATCTTACATTTAGGTGCTGTAAAATCAACCCAAATTGGTTTCAAACCACTGTAATCTGAACAGTTATTTGCATGGTCACAAGACTTAAATTCAACATTATTTTTACCTTCATAATTACTATCAAAAATAACTTTTTCGCCATTAGCCTCTTCTGCACTACTTGTAGCATAATCTTTTGTTACATGATAAACAAATCTCTTCCAACCAGATAAAGTTACATTTGATGGACCAGATGTATTATCTAATTGCATAGTATCTAAAACTCTAGCAGTAACTGCCTTATTAATCCACTTAGTAGAACCAGGTGTATAAGTTTTTGTTCCATTATCAGAATAAGTATATGTAATATGATTTTTATTAGGAGTTGGTGGTGGTGTCCTATCAATATTAGCTTCAATCTCTAATGTAGTTACGTTATTAGCTTTATCATAAACTTTTAGAACACCTTTTCTTCTTCCTTCTTCTTTAAAAGTAATTGTAATGGTTTTCTCTAAAGTACCACAGTTACCTTCTTCTGTACTAGGAGCAATATCTTCACTAGCTGCTCCATCTCCATTACTAGAATATGTTTTATAAGCATTATTTGTATCTGATGTTAGATATGAAGCATTTGTTTCCCAAGTCCACTTAGCTAAATGAATATTATCAGATATCTTTATTTTATAGGCTACTCCACCTGGATATTTAGTATTATTCATCCACGTTTCTTCCAAATCAGTATATTCAGTATCATTAATGATTCCATAGCCATTAGGCGTATTATCATTTACTTCTATACCACGAGTATAGGTACTAGCGGTACTTTCTTTAATAGTTCCATTAGCTTCTATTCTATAAGCTCCAAGAACTTTAATAGTTGGCAATTTTTGGTCAACATTTACTCTTACACGACACGAATCAGAAGTAGCAGTAACATTACACAAACTGTCAGCAGTTAATAGTAATTGATCTCCATCTATATTACTGTTACCAGAGTTATCTGTAACTTGAATATAACCCCACTCAGCATCAGTTTGTTGGTCGTTTGGCCAAGTTCTAGAGAATGTTGGTCTAATACAACCACTACCCTTAGCATCCTCGCAAGTAGCAGTAATAGTTCTACCTTTAGCTGCTTGATTTTTATTAATCCAATCATTTTCATCTTTAGCAGCTCCACTAATAGTTACACAATGTGGTTTATCAGGATCTTGATAAGTTGCTTGTTTGGCATCTTCTAAAAGTTCTTTTATTCCACCTTTTTTATTTCTAACCGTTACTTTAACGTTAAAATTAGTTGCAGATGATAAATCAACATAATCAGAAATTCTTCTATTAATAATTATATCAGTTAAATTATTACCACTTAAAGTACCAGAATTATATGCTTCTCTCCATACAGTTGGATTATCTTTTGTCTGAACAGAAATTATATAACTATATCCATCAATAGCTAGCTTTTTATCCTCACCTTCTGGTATTTCTCCATCTTCATATTCACCACCAGTAATTGTCATATACATAGTAGCTTTACTAATATTTTTCAATACTTCAGTATTTCGTTTACCTGTGTCATCTGAAAAATACAAATCAATTGTTGGTGTAGGAGCATCGTCTTCGTTATATTCTTCATTACCGCATAAAACAATAGGTGTATATTCATATTTCGTTTTTGAAGCTTTATATACCTTAACAAATGTATTAGTCATACAATCTTCACCTTTAGAATTACTTATGTCACTTTTTAAGTAATGTTTATCTTTTAAAGTTTGAGCTGTTACATTAACTGTTTCACCAACGCTTTTAGGCAATCTATCCCTATTAGATTGCATATAGCTTTCGGCCGCAGTTACTAATATTGATTTTTGTTGTTCATCTTGGGTATCTTTAGCTTTGTTAAGCAATCTAGTAATACTAGTAATTGCTAAAACTGATAGTATTCCCAAAATAACAATAGCACCTAGTAATTCTATCATTGTAAAGCCTTTTTTATTTGAACATTTTTTCATATAACCAATCCTCATTCTTACTAATCATACTATTATAATTGTATAATATTAAGCATATTGTGTCAAATAAATTTATAAAAAAAAAACAGATATTATTCTGCTTCTTTTACAACTTCAACTTTTCCTTTATATGATCCACATTTTGGACAAACTCTATGTGGTTTAATCATTTCTCCACAGTTTGGACATTTAGTCATTCCTGGAAGTTCCATTGCATTATGACTTCTTCTCATTCTCTTTCTAGTTTTAGAAACCTTACGGAAAGGAACAGCAAACATTTGAATGTCTAATTTCATCATAGTATAATCACTCCTTTTCATTATCATCTAATAAAATACTAAATGGATTATTCTCTTTTTTTAGTTCTTCTTCACTAATTAATCTCCATCCATCTCCCTTAAATTTACTATAATCTGTTTCAGTAGTAAACTGTAAGGGAATCTCTAGTACAATATTTTCCCATAAAAACTCAAAAATATCAAGTATATTTTCATTTTTTAGATTACTTTTATTAATAAAATCAGCATATTCTATTGTAAACGGATAATTAACATTCTCTAAATTAATCGAATCAGGTATAGTCATTTCTCCAGTTATAGTACATTCAATATACTCATCAAACTCCCCATCTTCATTTTCTTTTCTTACTATATTACCGTTCACTATAATGGTACTTAAACTTTTAATTTCAGTATTTTTATAATAATCACTACTAATCTCATAAGAACCACTAATATCAATAGTATCAACAGTATTACTACGTAACAAACTTAAATCAAATTCCATAATACACCTATTTATTTATCGCAACTGAAGAATTATTTTCAACCAGTTGAATCAAACCATTATAATACATATCACTACCTGCTGGTAACTTAGTATCTTGTTTAATCCAAAGTCTAATTGAAATATTATCAGTTCCTAAAGCAGATATTTCATTATCAAGTAATACTTTTTCTTCTAATTCATCTAAACTATATATTTCAGTATCTTCTTTATTTACTTTTACTGATATCCTAATGTCTTCTTTAGGTATTAAACTTTCTGTATCATAATTATCATTTTCTTCAACATTATCTAAGACTTTAATTTGATAATTTACTCTTTCAGTTAAATTATTTTTAACAGTAATAGTATATGCTTTAGAAGATAACCCTACTGAATCAGTTACTGGAGTAATTCTTTTTATTGTTAATTTATCACCACTCGCTTCATGATAAGTAACATCTAAAGAATCTGAATTAAAATCAATACTACGATTTTTTTGAAACTTATTATAAATAAAGTATGTAGATATTACTGCTAATAAAAGAATAAAAGTAATATAAACAGTATTTTTAATCATTTCTTTTTTTCTATTGTACGTGTACATATAACACCTCTTAACGTAATTTAATTATCTACCTTTTTTCTTAAATATTAAATTCTTTTACTATATTTTTTGTAATTATTGACATAATTTATGTAAAACTTCTTTTACTGTATCTAATGAATTACAAGTTACTAGAAAGCCAGTATTATGGCAAAATCTAAGTCCTTTAATACCAGAAACATTTTCTAAATCACTGTTCATTAAGCCCATCCATTCTTTTGGAAAAAGCATCCTACTTGTTTTATCATTAATACTTTTAGGAATAGTTTTTATCGCATAACCTCCTCGATTAGAAGGATAAGCAACAAACTTCAAGTTATTATATTTTTCATTATTTAATATTGTATCTTCATATGGTAAAAACTCATCTAAAATTACATACAAATCATTTTCATTAACATTACTCAGTATTTCTCTTACTCTAATATCTGCATGAACTTTACCATTAACATAAGCAATTTCTTCACTAAAAATACTTTTAGCAATTTCTACAGCTTTTAAAAACTGCTCACTTTCATTTTCTAATGAATCATAACTAGGATTAAACAATTTAATAACATTACTCAATGTTTTAACTTTATAATTAGCTTCTATCTTAGGAAAAACACCATTATCATCAGCATCAATAGCTTCTATTAGATCTTTATCTATCCCATCAAATAATAAATCAATATTCTCATATCCGTTAATACTTAAAAAATCTTTTCCAAATTCTTTCCATAAAAGGCCTAAAGAACAGTAAGTTATTCCATTATCTCTTTTTTTGGCATCACTTTGATGATGATCAAATTCACCTCTACCAATATCATAAACCAAGGTATCTTGAGTTACTTGATTCCAATCAACTTCTCCTACTCGGTATACTTTTAAACTTCCTTTATATAAATCTAAAAAGGCAGTAGCAAAAACCTCATCTGCATGCATCGTACCATTATGCGTAATACAATTTGCTTCATTATAATTGTTAACTATTTTTACCATTAATCTCTTCCCCTAGCAATTAATACTAAACGTAATATTTGTAGAACTGCAGTTGCGACTGATGCTACATATGTTAAAGCTGCTGCTGTTAACATTTTACGACAATTACGATGTTCATCAGAATTAACCATTCCTAAATCTATTATTTGTTTTAAAGCTCTTGAACTAGCATTAAATTCTACTGGTAATGTTATCAATTGAAATAATAAGATAACACATTCCATTATAATACCTATCTTTAAAAAACCTAAAGCTCCCATAAACAATCCAATCATAATAGCTACATAACCTAGTGTTGAAGCTATATTAACAAGCGGAACAATACTACTTCTAAGTCTTAAGAAAAAATAATTATCTTTATCTTGAATAGCATGGCCACATTCATGAGAAGCTACACTAATTGAAGCTAATGACGTATTATTATAAATATCAGTAGATAATCTTACAACTTTATTTTTAGGATCATAATGATCACTTAAAACTCCTTCAGTTTCAACTACTTTGACATGTTTTAAACCATTAGAATCTAAAATTTTTCTCGCAACTGCTTTTCCAGATAAACCTTTACTATCCATAATCTTTTTAGTTCGATTATAACTACTATTAATATAACCTTGAGCCCCTAAAGTAATTATTAATGTAATTAATAAAATAATCATATCCATTTTACTCACCTCAATATCATTATTATAGCATAACTTTAATTAGTTTTATATCTCTTAATTATTTCTTCAGCAACTTTTATCCCATCAATAGCAGCGGTAGTAATACCACCCGCATATCCAGAACCTTCACCACAAGGATAAATACCTAAAACATTACTTTGTAAGTTCTCATCCCTTTTAATAATAATTGGCGAACTTGTTCTAGACTCTACCCCTAATAAAACAGCATCTTTTCTAGAAAAACCTGTTATTTTTTTACCAAAATAATCAATACCTTCCTTAAGAGAATTATTTATATCATGAGAAAACAATTCATTTAAATTACTAAAATTATATGAGCCCTTAGTATTAGGTTTTATTTCTCCTAACTTAGTAGTTATTTGATTCTTTTTATAGTCATCAAATAATTGAATTGGGATTAAGCCATTACCAAGTTCATAAGCTTTTCCTCTAGTTTCTTTTGAAATTCCATTCCAGAAAATAAACTATCACCAAAATCTTTATTATTAACAGTAACTACTATGGCACTATTGGAATTTACTTCATCTCTTTTATAATTACTCATACCGTTAACTACTAATCTACCCTTTTCACTAGAAGCATTAACTACAAAACCTCCTGGACACATACAAAAAGAATATACTCCTCTACCACTAGCAGTCTGATAAGTTAATTTATAACTAGCTGGTGGTAACAACTTATAACTTTCACCATATTGACTCTTATTAATCATTTCACTAGGATGTTCCACTCTTAAACCTACTGCAAACGGCTTAGATTTCATATCAAGATTATGTTCATGTAACATTTTAAATGTATCACGAGCAGAATGACCAATTGCTAGGACTAAAACATTACAATCAATAATATCTTTATTATTTACTTTAATACCTATTAATTTATTATTCTCTATTACCAAATCAGTAAACTTAGTATTATAAAGAATCTCTCCTCCCATTGAAATAATTCTATTTCGTATATTTATAATTACTTTTCTTAAAATATCAGTACCAATATGGGGTTTTTGTAAATACATTATTTCTTCTGGGGCACCATTTTCTATAAATATTTCAAATACTTTTTTACCTCTATAAGCTTTATCTTTTACTAAAGTATTTAATTTACCATCAGAGAAAGTACCTGCGCCTCCTTCGCCAAACTGGATATTGGATAACTCATTTAATTCGTTAGTTTCAAAGAATTTCTCAACTGTTTTTACTCTATCTTCAATTCTTTCTCCTTGCTCAATAATAGTAACTTTATACCCCATCTCCGATAATAGATAGGCACAGAATAAACCACTTGGTCCACTACCTACAATTACTATTCGATTACCAAACTCTTCAGTACCTTTAGTAGGATAAAGATACTCTTCTTTAGGACTTAGAAAAATATTAGAACTTTTTCTTTTCTTTAACACTTCATTATTTACATCAACATCTACTTCATAAACATATAAAATATTATTTTTAGCACGCGCATCAATTGACTTTTTTATTATTTTATAATTATTAATATTTGTCCCTAAAATAGTAGTTATCTTATTTAATAAATATTTATCATTATCCTTAGTAATAGGTACTTTTATCTGTCTTATTCTAATCATTTCTATCACCTATATCAGAACCAGCTAATAAACCACTAATCCAACAAGTAGTAAGATTATATCCTCCACAATTACCATTCATATCAAGTAATTCTCCAGTTATATATAAATCATTAATTATTTTAGATTCCATAGTTTCAGGATTAATTTCTTCTAAAGAAACTCCTCCGTTACAAATTTGGGCATTTTCAAATGAATTAGTCCCAGTAATATTTATTTTTAAACTACGAAGATTCTTTACTAAGATTAATTTTTCTTTATTTGTTAAATCATTATAATATCTTTTACCATCAAGATTACTTAGTTTTAATATTACATTAACTATTTTATAATTTAAAAATCCTTCTAATAATTCAGTTAAATTCTTACCACTTTGTTCCTTACTATACTTTTCTAACCAAGGAGTAATTAAAGTATCAATAAAAGGTACTAAGTTAACTTTAATTACTTCTTTTCTTCCTTCTTCTAATCCTCTAGTAACATAATTACTTAAATTAAAAGTACAAATACCACTAATACCATAATTAGTAAATTGTAATTCTCCAGTCTCAGAAGCAAGATATTTATCATCTTCAAATAATTCTAAATAAGCATCTGTTCTAACACCGGATAAATCCTTAGAATATTTAAAGTCAGAAACTAAGCCAACTAGTGCCGGTAATGGTTTAATAATAGTATGACCAAACTCTTCTAATAATTTATAACCTAATCCATCACTACCAGTCTTAGGGTAAGCTTTACTACCCATCGCAATTATTAACTTATCACATTCATATTCTTTATTAGTACATTTAATAATAAACTTATTTTCTTTTTGTACATCTAATACTTCACTATTACAAATAATCTCTATTCCCTTTAATTCAGCTTCTTTAAGTAAAGCATTCTTAATAGTTATAGCTTGATTAGATACTGGATAATAATAACCATTCTTTATCTTAGGAATAATACCAATACTATCAATAAAATCTTTTGCTTTAGAAATATTTTTATCACTAATAATTTCATTTACTATATCAATATTTTTACTATGATAATTCTTAGTACTATATACTTCGTTAAAATAATTACATTTACCATTACCTGTCATTAATAGTTTCTTTAAAGGACTACTATTCTTCTCTAAGACAATAACATGATTATTTTCATTTTTAGCTTTTATAGCCGCAACAATACCACTTGGTCCTCCCCCAATTGCAATAATATTATTCATAAGCCCCTCCTAATCACTCATATTATATCAAAAATAGTTAATTATTACTACTAAATAATATTGTTAAAAAAGTAAATTTAAGATATACTAATGGTGGTGATTATATGAGTAAAAGAAATTATAAAATAAAACCTAAAAAAGCAACTTATGTAGTTTCTCTATGCTTACTTATATCTATAGCAGTAGTTGTATTTATTGGTTACAAAATGTATTCAAATAATTCTTTAAAACAATTAAAAACCAATTATAGTCAATATATTATTACTACTAAAAAGACTAAATTATATGATAAAAATAATAAAATAATTGGTTCTATTACTAGTAATTATTATTTAGAATTAGTTAAAATTAATAATTTAACTCTTAAGAATAAACATTTACAAATAAAAAATACTAATTATTATATTTCTTATAAAGATATTAAAAAGACCGATAAAAGAGTGCAAAAAAAAGAAGTAAATAATTCTTATTACTTAGATCTTAATAAAACTCTTAAAACAAATAGTTCTGTTACTTTAATGAAAGATAATAAAAAAATACTTACTTTAAATAAAGGTATAACTACTAATATTAAATCTATTGATGATAATTATTATTATGTTGATTTTTTAAATGATACTTTTCAAATTAAAAAATCTAAAGCACTTAAGGTTGAAGATAATAAAAAAGAACAAGATAATAGCTATGTAAGTGTTATTCTATATAATAAAATTAATACTGATTGTAATGAAGATACTTGTTTTAATCCTAATAGTATTAAAGCTCATATTAATAGATTAAAAAAAGAAGGATACTATTTTATTACTTTAGATGATTATCTTAAATACATAAAAGGCTATGTTAATCTAAAGGAAAAAGCTGTTTTATTAATTACTAATGAAGAGAATGAATTTACTAAGAATATTACGAAGGAAACTAGTGTTACTATTAATGTTTCTACTAAAGATATGAAGTATACTAATAGTAATAAGAAATCTACTAATAAAGATACATTATCTAATATAAATAATTATTATCCTAAAAAATATATGGTTATTGATGAATACTTAAAGATGGCTAATGGCCAAGATATTACTGATGATGGTGGTAAAGATACTGCTACTGAGATAGCTGTTGTTAATTATCATTTCTTCTTTAGTTCAGAATTAAATGAATCTTGTAATGAATCAATTTGTTTAGATACTAAAAAATTTGAAGAACAATTAAAATGGCTCCAAGATAATAATTATAAAACATTAACTATTAATGAATTTGCTGATTGGAAAGATGGGTATATTGAGTTACCTAGTAAATCAGTACTACTTACTATTGATGATGGAGCTATGGGAACTGGTAAACATAATGGTAATAAATTAATTCCTTTACTTGAAAAATATAAACAACATGCTACTTTATTCTTAATAACTGGTTGGTGGGAATTAGGTAATTATCAGTCTCCTTATTTAGATGTTCAATCACATACTCATAATTTACATTTTGAAGCAAGATGTGCTGATGGACGTGGAATGGTTGCTTGTTCTGATTATAAAACAGTTAAAAGTGACTTAGAAGAATCATTAAAAGTATTAAATGACCGAACTTCATTCTGTTTCCCATTTTATTCATATGATAAAGAATCACTTCAAGCCTTAGAAGAATTAAACTTTAGAGTGGCTTTTATCGGAGGAAATGTTAAAACTAATAGAAAGCAAAATAATCTATTAATTACTAGATATCCTATTTTAAATGATATTACTCTACAAGATTTTATTAATATGGTTGAATAGAAGACTTTAGTCTTCTTTTTTTTGAGAAACATTTAAGATAATTCCAATTGATGCTAAACTAACTAATAAACTACTTCCTCCATAACTTAAAAATGGTAAGGTTACTCCTGTAACAGGGATTAAGCCTACTACTACCATTAAATTCATAATAGCTTGGAAGATAAGTTGAAAACCAATTCCAAACACCAAGTATTTAGCAAACAAGTCTTTAGTATTAAGAGTAATCTTTATAATTCGATAGAATATAATAAAGAATAATCCTACTACAATTACAGCTCCTAAAATACCAAACTCTTCAACTATGATTGAAAAAATAAAATCTGTTTGAGGCTCTGGCAAATAAAAATGCTTTTGAATGGAATTTAAATAACCTGTTCCAAGTAACCCATGTGGACCAATCGCATATAAACTTTGGATAATTTGAAAACCAGTACCTAATTCATCTTTCCAAGGATTAATAAATGAAGTGATTCTATTTATTCTATAAGGAGCAATTACTATTAATCCAATAATTCCAATTACTCCCAGTATTCCTCCACCAATAAAAAAATAAATGCTTATTCCACTAATAAATAAAATAGCTATGATTGACATTAAAAGAATTAAGCCTGTACCCAAATCAGGCTGTAACATAATTAATCCAAAAAATAATAATGTAATTATTAGTATTGGAATAATTCCTTTTAAATTGTAAATTAAATAATCATGATTATTAGCTAGATATTTACTGCTAAAGATAATTAATCCTATCTTAGCAGCCTCACTAGGCTGGATTCCAAATGAACCTATTCCAAACCAACTTCTACTACCATTTCTAATACTGCCAATGCCAGGAATTAAGACAAGAATTAATAAAATGAGACAGCTAAATAATATAACATTAGCATATTTATAATATATTTTATAATTAATTCTTGAAACTAATAACATTATTAATACTCCAATTATTAAGAATAATAATTGATACTTAAAATAATGAAAACTATCATTAAATTTATATTCTGCCCAAACATTTGAAGCTGAATAGATCATTATAATGCCAAAAACAGATAAAGAAAGAACTGTAAATAAAAGAACTCTATCTATTTTTTTCATCTAATCACCTATTTAATATTATGAAAAAGATAAAAAAAAAGAACTAATGTTCTTTTATACCCATACTCCAAAGATAATTCCAGCCATGGATAATATTAATCCAACAACCCAAAATAACTTTACAATATCACTTTCAGACCAACCTAGTTTTTCAAAGTGATGATGTAATGGAGTCATTAAAAATAGTTTTCTTTTAAATACTTGAACCCAGAAAGTTTGTAAAATAACGGATAATGTTTCTATTACAAATACCGAAGCAACAACAAGTAGTGTTAACTCACGATGAGTAAGAATTGCGATAGCTCCCATCACAGCTCCTAAAGCTAATGAACCAGTATCACCCATAAATACTTTAGCAGGATGTGTATTGTAGATTAAGAAACCTATTAAACTACCTGTCAATATTAAACTAAATATTCCAATATCTTCAAAACCAACTGATAAAGATATTAGAGCAAAAGCAATAAAAGCGATTGCCGATAATCCTCCAGCTAATCCATCCAAGCCATCAGTTAAGTTAACTGCATTACTAGCTCCCACTAAGATAAACAAAATTGCCAAACCATATAACCAACCAAATTCTAAATCAATATGCAAAGTTCCAACTACCCAAGCCGTTTGTCCACCACTACGCATATAAATATAGAAGAAACCAATAGCAATTAATACTTGCATAAATAATTTTTGATATGTAGTAAGTCCTTCATTATTACCTTTTCTAATTGATAAAAAATCATCCATAAAACCAATACAGGCATAACCTAAAAATACCAATAAAACAATTCCTAAATTGGATGTATATGATATCTTACCAGTAATTATTAATCCTAATGTTGCGACTATTGTAGGAATAATGAAAATTAGTCCTCCCATGGTAGGAGTACCCTCTTTTTTACGATGAGCTTCCCCAACAAAAATAGATATTTTTTGTCCAATATGAAGCTTTTTTAAGATTGGTAGCATAAACAACCCCAGTATTACTGAAGATAAAAAACCAATCATTATGGCAAAAATAGCTTTAGTTAAAAGTAGCATATTTTTCACTCCATTTCTCAAAATATTATATCATAATTAACATGATAATATGCTAATTTAAAGTTTATTTACAAATTAGTTTACAGTGTTTTTTTATGTTTTTTATAAATATCAAAAGCACTTTTTATTACATCATCCATATCATAATATTTATACTCAGCAAGTCTTCCACCAAAAATGACATTTTTTTCCTTTTTAGCTAACTTGCGATATTTTTCAGCTAATTTGTTATTTTTATCGTCATTAACTGTATAATACTGTTCCATTCCCTCTTCATAATCTGAAGGGTATTCAAAAGTAACTACAGTCTTAGGACTAGTAGTATCAAATTCAAAATACTTATGTTCAATAACTCTTGTATATTCTACTTCATGTCCTGTATAGTTTACAACAGCATTTCCCTGATAATTAATTTGTTCAAAAATTTTAGTATCAAATTTCAAACTTCTCCACTCTAATTTTCCTAATGAATAATCAAAGTATTCATCGATTGGTCCAGTATATACTATTTTTTTAGTAATAGATTTGTAATAATCAACATTATCAAAAAAATTAGTATTTAATCTTACTTCTATTCCCTTTAACATGCCTTCAATTAGTTTGGTATAACCACCAATAGGTATTCCTTGATAACAATCATTAAAATAATTATTATCATACACTAATCTTACAGGTAATCTTTTAATAATAAAAGCAGGTAAATCTTTACAGTCTCTATTCCATTGTTTTTCTGTGTAACCTTTTACTAGTTTTTCATAGATTGTTCTACCAACTAACGATATAGCTTGTTCTTCTAAGTTTTGGGGTTCACCAATTATTTCTTTCTTTTCTTCATTAATATGCCTTAACGCATCTTCCGGAGTAAATACATCATCCCATATTTTAGAAAATGTATTCATATTAAATGGCATATTATAAATCTCATTACCAATTCTAGCCACTGGAGAATTAGTATATCTGTTAAACTCTGCAAATTTATTTACATAATTCCAAACATCTTTATAATCGGTATGAAAAATATGAGCTCCATATTTATGAACATTTATTCCTTCCACTTCTTCAGTATAAATATTTCCACCAACATGATCTCTTTTTTCAATTACTAATACTTTTTTACCGTCTTTTTTAGCTAAATTAGCAAATGTAGAGCCAAACAAACCAGAACCAATTATTACATAATCATATTTCATATATAACACCTTTCATTTTCATTTTATCATACTTTTATTATTTCATAAATAATTTAATCTTACTTCCATCTTCTATTGTTGTACCTGCTGGTGGAGATTGATAATAAACAGTATTTCCTATACCTTCCTTTATAATTTCAAAGTTTACTAATAATTTTTTAGACTCTTCATAACTTTTTCCAACGACTTTAGGAACTTTATAAGTTACTTTATCATTCCATTCTAAATCTTTAGTCATTCCACTAGTCTGTTTATCTATTTTTAATTCCTCAATAATATCTAATAAAACTCTTCTAGCAATTGGTGTTGTTGTATAACTAGATAACATAGCAGTATTCTTAGGATTATCAATTGCTAAATAAAAAACTGCTTCTGGATCATTAGCTGGAACAATACTCATAAATGACATAATATAATTATTACTAAGATAATGACCATTTTCTTGTTTTTGTGCAGTACCAGTCTTTCCCCCTATTCTATAACCCTCAATATAAGCACTTTTTCCTCCACCTTTAGCTACTACACTCTCTAATGCATATCTCATAGTAGCTGATGTTTTACTATTAATTACTTTTCTCCTTAATATCTTATTATTTTCATAAATAATACTATTAGCATTATCATTAATATTCTTTACAATATAAGGCTTATATAAATAACCACCATTTACAATGGCACTAACAGCCATTACTTGTTGAATAGGAGTTACACTAATCCCTTGACCAAAAGCAGAAGTAGCTAATTCTACATTACCGACTCTATTTAATGGGAATATTATTCCTTGACCTTCACCATTTAAATCAATACCTGTTTTTGTACCAAAGCCAAATTTATTAATATAACTAAATAATCTTTCTTTTCCTAAAAGTTGACCTAATTTTACAAAACCTGGATTACAGGAATTTTCAATCACCTGTAAAAATGTTTGATCTCCATGTCCTCCTGCTTTCCAACATTTAAGAGTACTTCCATCTACTTTAACTTTACCAGAATCATAGAAATGATCTTTAAAAATATCTACTACGTTTTCTTCAACCGCTGTAGCCATAGTAGCAATTTTAAAGGTACTTCCCGGTTCATATGATGCCCAAATAGGTAAATTACGGCTTAATACCTTTGAATCATATTTTTGATAATTATTGGGGTCATAACTAGGTAAAGAACTCATTCCTAATATTTCACCTGTCTTTGGACTAACAACTAAGGCTAGAGCCATATCCGGATTAAACATATCTTTAATATTATTCATTTCTCTTTCTAGTGATTTTTGAATATTTATATCGATAGTTAAATTTATATTTAAACCACTAGTTGGTTTTACATAAACATCATTCATTGTAATTTTATCTCCATGGGCATCACTAAAATACTTAATAGCTCCATCTTCACCAGTTAAATACTTATCATATTGTAATTCTATTCCTGATAAACCTTGATTATCTATTCCTACATAACCTAATGTATGAGCAAGCATCTTACCATAAGGATAATATCTTTTAGACTCTTTTACTAAATAAACACCTGGATAATTTAAAGCATTTATTCTTCTCGCAATTTCATAAGATAATCTTCTTCCTTCAGGATGTACTCTTTCAATAGAAGTTTTTTTATAAACATGTTTTTTCATATCATTATAAGAAACATTTAGTATTTTTGCTAAGTCTTTAGTTACCTTTTTCTTATTCTTTATTTGGTTTGGTACTAACACTAATGTAGTTGTAGTTAAATTATCTGCTAAAACAACGCCATTTCTATCTAATATTTTTCCTCGATCTGCTTTTAATTCTAAATTTCTACTCCATAAATCTTTAGCTAATGTATTTAATTTAGAATAATTAAATATTTCTATATATAATACTTTAATAATAATTAATAATAAAGGTATACTAATCAATAAAAATAGTATTTTAATTCTTTTATTAATACTTTTAAAAAACATAGTTCACCTCAATAAAATATATGAAAAAAAAGAATAATAATTATTCTTTTTCTTTATTTATCATTTCAATGAATTTTTTAGTCGCAGTAGTTAAAAAATCTTCAATATAAACACAACATATATCAACTACTGGTAAAGTATTATCAAAATCTATTACTTCAAGATTGGAGTTATCTTCCAAAGTATTAATTAAATAACCAATACCTACTCCATCTTTTACCATATCTAGAATTATTTCTCTAGTATCAGCTTCAATTAAGGAATTTAAAGAAGTATTACTAGATTCCATATATTCATCTAATTTTGAACGAATAGATGTATTATAACTAGGTAATATTAAATTATACTTATTAAGATCTTCTAATTTATTAATATTTATATTTTTATTAAGTTCTTTATTGTAAACAAAGTAACTAGGCATTTTTGAGATAATAACTTTTTTAAGATTCTTTTTACTAGTAACAGGTAAAGTATCTATCAATATATCTAGTTTTCTATTTTCTAACATTTCTAATAATTCAGTAGTTGTTTTACTTATTATTTCAAACTTAATTCCAGGATATTTCTTTTTAAATTTAGAAATATAATTTATTAAGCAAAACATTCCTAACTGAGGAGTAATTCCAATTTTAATATTTCCGACACCTAAATTATTAATCTTTTTTAAATGCTCTTCTGCTTCATTTAAAATACTAAAAGCATTTGAAATATAACCATATAATTCCTTTGCTTCTTCTGTTGGCTCTATTCCCTTAGAATTTCTATAAAATAAAGTATATCCCAATTGATTTTCTAATTCTTTTAAACTATAACTAATTGCTGGTTGAGAAACATATAATTTACTAGCTGTTTTAGAAATACTTTTTTCTTCATACAAATACAAGAATATTTTATATAAATTATAATCTGTATTCATAATGTCACCTCGTGAGCTGTATTATAGCTTAATTTTATAAAAAAGTCAATTGCTATAAATAATATTTATAAATAAAAACGTAGGCTATGAGCCTACGCTTGAATATCTTTTTAATCCTAAATAGAAGGCAATTATACATGGTATTAAATATAGTATTACTAATAAAGGAGAAAATCCATATATAAGAGAATCTTTTTTACCTATAAAATATAGTAATGGATAATAGTTTACAAAAGCATATGGAATAATAAAAGTAAAGAATAGAACAAAACCTTTTGAGAAAACTCCAATTGGGTATTGTGCCATATGTTTACCACCATCAGTAAAAACATTTCTTACTTCTAAGCCTTGAACAGTATAGAAGCAATATGAAGCAGCAACTAAGAATATCCCAAAGAATATAATACAAGCTGAGATCAGCATTAATAATAAAGTTATTACTTTGAAGATATTCCATTCAATCTTAAGCTTAAGTAAAGCAATAATCATCACAATAATAGCTTGAATTAATTTAGAACTTTTTACAAAGTCACTATCACTACATAATACTTGTAAAATAATGTTTTGAGGTCTTAATAATAATCTATCAAAGTCTCCTCTAATAATTAACTTATCAAATTGATCAATACCTCTGGCAAAAACTTCATTAAATGAAAAGCCAAATTGAATAATTGAAAAACAGAGAAGAACTTCATACATCGTAAAACCTTTGATATTATCAAATTTTGCGAATAAAGCTATTATTATAAAATAATAAGTAAAAAAGACTAATATTTGGGATAAAAAAGATAAAATGAAATTCACTCGGTATTCTAATTCTCCTTTTAAATGCATACCTAGTGATTTAAGATAAAGTTTCATTTATCCTCCTTGAACCACTACTCTTTTTAAGTTCTTTTTCATTAATAAATAGCCAATAACAATTAATAATATTAGCCAAATAAATTGAATCATTATAGCTGGAATACAAGAACTAAGAGAAATATTTCCAACATAAATTCTAAAAGGTAAATCACTTACATATTGAAATGGTAATAAAGTTGATATTCTTTGTAAAAACAAAGGGAAAAATGGGATTGGTACTACTAAACCAGATAAAATATTTGCAATGTTAGTCATTAAACTAACTATTCCTTTTTCACTCATAGTAGTAAGAGTAATTATTGGATATAGAACTGTTAAAGATGTTATTAATAGAGAACCAAGTGTCAATGAAATCAGAAAAAACATAAAATTTAATAATGATACTGGTAATCCTAAACCATAAGGATCTGGTAATAATAAAGTAACTAATACTAAAGGGAAAAATCTTAATGTAACTCCAGCTAACTTTTCTCCCAAAACTTTAAAATACCACATAAAATATAAATTCTTTGGCCTAGCTAATTCATAAGAAATTGTTCCATTACGAACTAGATCAAATAATTCTTTATCTTTTGTAAATTGATTAACTAAAGCAAGTAATGCTTGATTTAACCAAAGATATGTTATTGTTTCACTTAAAGTCATAGGAATATTCTTACCACCAGATTCATAGAAAGCTATATAAACCATAATATAGACGAATCCAAAGAAGAACTGAGTTGCAATTCCTGCCCATGCTGCACTTCGATATTGGAGACCAGTAATAAACTTTAACTTAAAGTATGAGTAATAGGCTCTCAAATCTGATAATCCTCATATAATCTAACAATCATTTTATCAATTGGCTCTTGCTCTATTTCAATATCTTCGATGGATATTTTCCCTGACAGTGTTTTTAATAATTCTGAAATAGAAAGTATCTTAGTATTAATAACAAAACTATATCCTTCTTTATTCTTCTTTTTACTAATAATTCCTTTTTTCTTAATATTTAATGTATCTTTAGTTTTAATATTAATATAAGTTTCTGTCTCATATGTATCTTTTAATTTTTTCAAACTACCATTATATAAAACTTTACCTTTTCCAATTAAAATGATTCTTTTTGCGAGTGTCGTTATGTCCGACATATCATGAGTAGTCAGAATTATTGTTGTATTTTTTTCTTTGTTTAATTTCTTAATAAATTCTCTGACTAACTGTTTTGATACAGCATCTAATCCAATAGTTGGTTCATCTAGAAATAATATTTCTGGATTATGTAATAATGATGCCGCAATTTCACAGCGCATTCTCTGTCCAAGACTTAATTGTCTAACTGGAATGTTTATGATATCTTTGAGATTTAATTTTTCAATCAAATCATTTTTAGTAGACAAATATTCTTCTTCTGGTATTTCGTAAATATCTTTCAATAAATCAAATGTATCTTCAGCAGGAATATCCCACCAAAGCTGACTCTTTTGACCAAAGACAACACCGATTTTTTTGACATATTTTACTCTTTCTTTCCAAGGTATCATACCAGCTACTTTGCATTCTCCTGAATCAGGATTTAAAATACCACTAAGTATTTTAATAGTCGTACTTTTACCTGCTCCATTAGGTCCAATGTAGCCAACAATTTCGCCTTTTTCAATTGAAAAAGAAATATTATCTACTGCCTTAATATTCAAATATTCGCGTTTAACGAATGATTTGAAAGCTTCTTTCAAGCCACTTTTCTTTTTAGCAACTCGAAAGGTTTTAGATATCTGCTTAACCTCGATGAATGACATTTAAAAACTCACTCCTTTCCACGCAAAAAAACCACATATTTCCAATATGTAGGTATGAAAATACATAGTTGAATTGCAAAAACGTCGAATTCAATATACAACAGCTTTAAAAAAAAGTAAATAGAAAAATTAAAAAAAGTTGTAAATAACAACTTTATTTTAATTCATTTTCCCATAGACTATGTTTATTACAATAACTATAAGCTTTTAATCCTTCTTTGTAATCTACTTCTACTTTAGGTTCATCTCCAGGATTAAAGCTTTTAATTATTTGCATGTCACCATAATCAACCATAATCCATTCAATATAGTGATCATCTTCCATAACATGATTAACTGATACTACTAGTTTATCACCATTTCTTTCAAATTGAGGAACATGTTTTTCAAAAGCTGCATCTACACTATTAGCCTTAACTATCTTTTCATCTACATTTTCTTTTTCAGTTAGTACTGCCATAATATTTCCAGTACCTTGACATTTAATTATTTTCATATTAACTCACTCCATTCTTTTTCTTTAAATCCTATTAATACTTTATCATTAGTAATCAATAATGGTCTTTTGATTAGCATACCATCACTTACAAGTAAGCTTAGTTTTTCTTCATAACTCATAGTAGATAATTTATCTTTTAAATTTAATTCACGGTATTTCATACCACTAGTATTAAAAAACTTATTTATATCTTTACTACTCTTATTAATATATTCATCTAACTCATTATAACTAGGTGTATCTAGTTTAATATCTCTTGTTTTAAAAGATAAATTGTTACTTTCTAAAAACTTCTTAGCTTTCAGACATGTTGAACATTTAGGATAACAAATAAATATCATATTAACCTCCTATAATTATCTTATAATTAATTAACTAAATAGTAAAGAAAAAGATATTAGAAATCTAATATCTTTTATCTACTACGACTATGTTCTTCTTCTGGAGGGTTTAAGCCAAGTTCTTCTTCAAACATTTCATCTATTTTATCTTTTGTTTCTGATTTATCTTTTTCTTCAGGTTTTTCTTCTTTTGCTTCTTCGTGATTTTCCTGTTCTTCTTTTTCTTCCTCTGACTCCTCAGTATTTTCTTCTTTTAAACTCATCATTTTTTCTTCAATTGCTTGACCTCTTTCTTGTATTTCTTCAGAAGGGTTTATTTTCTTACCATCACGATCAAGTAATTTCATAGCTAGAAGAGGTACGCCAGCTAATCCCATATAAGTTGTAAATAAATCAGACTCTATGCCTTCAGGTGCATAAACAACTCTGTAATTTGCTAAATGTTCAGCATCTTTCATAACATCTAAGATAGCTTGATCAGCATCGATAACCTTATCACTATTCTTAGCATAGAAAACAAGATTATCATATAATTCATCAAGATGATCAAATTCTGGATGATTTTGAATGTATTGTGCTAATCCTGGTGCATATTCAACAGCTAACTCTTTATAAGCATCATTAACAAACTTATTAATTTCAGCAGTTTGCTCCATTAAATCTTTTTCATTAATTAATCCATGAGCTTTGGCATCCATAAGGAATTCTGTTCTTGTTTTAGCTTCATGTAAGATAGCCTCTTCTACAGCATGATCATCAACACCATGTTCTTTATAGTATTTAGTAGATCTTAAAGACTCAATCCAATCCCTACCATTGGTATCTAAACCTTTTCTTTCCATTAATCCATGGAATCCAGTTGAATCCCTTTGGGCTCTAACCAAATCACCTTCAGCAATTCTACCTCTTTGATCTAATTGATGTTGAGCTGTATCAATAACATCTTTTTCGCCAGCTTTATTCTTGATATTTGCCTCATGAATTTGTCTTTCTAATTCTTTATTATCAACTTTATGTACTCTATAAGCATTAATTGCACTAATAACTGTTGTAATAGCAGTAGCAGTTATCATTAAGTTTCTAATAAATGGATCAGCTCTATAATCTAATCTATCATTTAATGTTCTTTGTTGCATAAATCCTACTGATTTTTTACCCATAAGGATATCTTTAATCTCAGTATTCTCAATTGCAAATTGTTCTGAATCAATAAAACTATTCATTAAAGTTTCATAATCTTCTGTATTATCAAATTCATCTATTCTCTTAATGGCAGCTTCATATTTATTACCATTTTTAGCATATCTTTCTTTTAATTCTTCAATATCAACATTTCCTATCTTAGAGAATCTAAGGCCTTCATAATTCATTTTACTTTGCTTTGCTTTTATATCTTCTTCAAATCCATGAATTCCATCATCTAAAATTTTATTATTAATACGTCTAGTTTCAACTATCGTACGAGCTGCTTGACCACCACGTCTTACAAATTCGTTACGCTGTTCTAGTAAATTTGATCTTTCTTCTGCTGTTAAAGATGAATCTTTTAATTTTTTATCAATACCCATTATAGCTTCTTTGGCACTAATCATAATTATATAATTTGCTTCTATTATATCGTTATTATGATTAACTTTTTCCATTCCATATTCAACCATTTTTTCTAATATTAATGTATCAATATCCATAAGTCCCTTGAATTTAAGAGATTCATTAGAACGATATTGTTCCCACAATATTTCTAATTCTTCTGGAGATAACTCATCCCATATTTTATTGAAATTTCTAATATATTTTTCACCTTTACCACTAATAATAGACTTAGTTGTTGCAATCATTGAACCGATTGTTGTAGCAAGAGTCTTTGTAGCAGCTGGAATAATTGATAATACAAAATAACTAACTCCCGCACCTGTTTCCAAACTACTTGTAAAAGTTTGTCCTAATTGGCGAGCACTCATATTAGCAAGTTTTTCATTTCTTATTGCCGTATAGTTATGTTTGTCTTCTCCTTCATATACTGCAGCAAATATCTTAGTTTCTATATCATTTAGAGAATGAGCTTCTACTGCTTCTTTTTCAGGTTTTGGTTCATCAGGAATTGGATCAAAGGTTGGTTCAATTGTTGGCTCAAATGTTGGTTCAAATGTTGGCTCAAATGTTGGCTCAATTGTTGGCTCAATTGTTATATCAGGTCCTTTTTCTTTCTTTGTTCTTCTAACTACAGTGAATGGTGTTACCTGAGTTTCACCATAATCATCGCCATCCATAACATCTGAAGCTTGATCTCCAGGAATTACTACTAATTCATCTTCAATGTCTCTTAATTCTGGATTTTCACGGAAAGCAATATCTAACATTCTTTGTTTAATAGCTTCATCTAATTCTTCCTCAGACATTCTTGATGCTCCTGGAATTGGATCCATTGGATAAAGTCCACTATATACTTCTTCATCTTCATATTCTTCTTGAGCAGCCATCACTTCTTGCATATCTTCTGGAGCTGCTTCTGGTTCATATGAGATTTCATTATCATTATCTCTATTAACAACAACTTCTGGTAAATTACTAGTTTCTTGTCTCATTGCTTCTACATCTTCTGCAGCCATTACTTCTTCATTAGCTGGCGTTTCTTGTTTCATCTCAGATTCAATATTATATATAGCTTGAACAAGATCTAATACAGATGATTCTCTATTCGCAAGTTTAGCATCAGCAATTCTATCAACTGCTTCTCTTAAAGCATTTCTAATTTGTTCTTGTTCCTCTGGAGTTCTTTCATCAACTTCTTTTTGATAGATATCGTAAATTCCTTTATCTTTTAATATTTTTCTTACAATTTCTTTGTTTCTTAAAGTATTAGTAATCTCACGATATTCTTCAGGTGTTAAAGTTTCTTCAGCCATCATATCAGCTTGAATTAATTCCTTTTCTTCTTGTAATGAATCTACTTTATTTCTTTCTTCTGCAATATCTTTCTTTAATTTATCATTAATTGCTTTTACTTCACTAAGTTGACTATTAACTTTCTTTAATGCTACATAGTCTTCATTATCTAATGCAGTTTGTAAGTCTTTAATTAAATCATTCATCTTCTTGATGTTATCTTCATAATTAGCAATAAGCTCATCTAATTTTTCTTGAAGATCATTTAATTGTTGCTCAATTTCTTGTAATTCTTTGTCATCATCATTAGCAACACTTTCTATTACTTCATCTCTTTCTGCTTGTAATTGCTCTTCTTCAGTTAAAGCATTATTTTCTTCTTTTTTCTCGCGTCTTTCAATAGTTCTAATTGATACTGAGAATGGTTCATATAAATCATCTTCTACTCCACCATATTCAGCACCCATACCTCTAATAACGTGTAACTTTGATTCATCTAGCTCAGATAAATCATGATCTACTCCATATTCATCTTTAAATTGTTGAAGCATCATCTCTTCTATTTCTTCATCAGTCAAACTTCTAGGAGTAGTTCTATAAAATTTACCAGTATTATAAATTATATCATCATGAATTATTTCTTCATATTCAGGTTCTTTTACTTCTTCTTTTTCTTTCTTAACACGACGAGCAATAGCATATGTCTCATATACATCATCATAGATGTCACCGTTATCAACATCTACTGCACCCATTCCACGGATTACCTCTAAATCTTCTCCTGTTTCTTCTGGATGTGATTGTAAGAATTGATTCATCATATCTTCTTCTATTTCTTCATCAGTCATTTGTCCAGGTCTTGATGGGGTATATATTCCAGTATATATTGTTTCTAATTCATATTCATCTTCATCAATAATTTCAGATTCTTCAGTCTTTGCTCTATGACCAATTGCATATGGTTCATACACATTACCATTGCCATCTTCCATAGCACCCATTCCACGAATTACTACTAAATCATCAGCATTTTCTTCAGGATGAGTTCTTAAGAATTCATCCATCATTTCTCTTTCAATTTCTTCATCAGATAACATTCCAGGTCTTGATGGATAATATTTTCCATCAGAGAAAATTATTCCGTCATTACTTAAATTTTCTTCTTCTAAAACTTCCTCTGGTGATATTTCTGCATCATCTAAACTCTCTTCTTCTATTAAGGTTTCTTCTTCGATATCATTTACTTGATCTTCTACATCTATTGAAGTTACCGCATTCATTTCAATCATTTCTGGAGCTGTATCAACTACTCTTTGTAAATCTTCTATTTCTTGTCTATTCTTAGCAATTTGTTCATCTATTTGTCTAACTGCTTCATCATATCCTTTAACACTATCTAAACTAGCATTATCCTTTTCAACTAATTCATTCTTACGATCAATGTTCTCTTGTTTATCTAATTCTAGTCTAGCATTTTCAGATTGTAGTTTTGCAATTTGTTCCTTTTCAGTTAAATGAAGTTTTTCCCCTACTTCTATAAACATTTCATCAGCTTGTTCCCTTGTAAGTTCGCCATTTTCAACAGCTGCATCTAGTTTTTCAGTAAGAGTATCTATGGTTTCTTCTTTCGTAAATACAAAACTAATTTCTAACCCAGCATCTTCCTTAGAAATAGTTGCTTCATCTTTAGGTTTATCAGCTAAGCTAGCTATTTTCTCACCAGCAACAGCTAACCTTTCATAAGCTTCATCTAATTTTGCCTTTAATTTATCATATCTATCTTTAGGAACATTTTTTAAATTAGCTAAGTCTTCTTCTAGAGCTTGTGTTTCTTCATAAATTTCTTGAAAATCTCTTTGTGCTTCTTCTCTCAACTCTTCAATTTTATCTTTTTCCATACAATTAAACCTCCTGACTATTTATTTCCTTATCAAGATTATTTAAAAAATTGCCTACTATTTCCAAATCTTTTTGATCAGTTACTTTTTCTAGGCCATCTAGTGGATTATTTTCATCAGCTTTATCCATATTTACTGCTGAAATATACATCATTTCTCTCCCATCTTTCATACTATGATCAGTATATCCAAAGAATATTTTATTTACATCTTCACTAAAAAAAGAGAACAACATATCACAATCAACTAGTTTTCCATCTTTCTCAATTTGGATTTTTTCTTTGTTAATATCAAACTCCATCTTTATTCCTCCATCAATGTCTATATATTCTATATAATTATATCATTATCCAAAAATCAAGTCAATTAATTCCCTAGAGTTTGTGATTATCAAGCGAAAATTTCCCGACTATTATCAAGCGAA
>ERZ842401.879-NODE-879-length-44514-cov-5.302841_pt1 | contig 44514 bp, 34 predicted proteins | sample MGYA00521270_ERZ842401 | MGnify/ENA primary metagenome ERZ842401 (study PRJEB31892, sample SAMEA3878208) | bioreactor metagenome | biome: Moose rumen | place: Sweden | collected 2011-10 | study: EMG produced TPA metagenomics assembly of the PRJEB12797 data set... | reverse complement strand
CAAAAGAACGCGAAATACTTTATAAACTGCCTGCACTTGCATAAAAGCAAAGGGGTGGCGACAGTCTGGCAAGTGTGAAGCTTGAGTTTATAACTTTAATGCCTGACTTCCGAATAACCAAAGCCGTTGCAAATAGCTGTAATTCGGGTACCTTCCTGGCACATTCTGCAATTATCATGACTATAAGAAACATAATCCGGTATGTCGGATTTACTGAAAAGTGTGTTGATCTCGTGTCCTGCTACAGTTGTTCCTGCCGAGAAAATTGTTGATACACCGCTGACATGTCCACCATAATACTCTATTCCCTCGATTGCTCTTGTAACAGTCTTACCTGTAGTCATAGAAGCAAGCAAGAGCAGTACATGCTTTTCATTGACCATCATAAGCATATTGTCACGGAATATAAGCTGCCCCGCCTGATCATACTCGGGTGTAGCCACGTATATGGTCTTATGACGATTCATTGACAAAATGCCTGCTTTGGAGAGTTCATCTGCCAGATATGCTCCGATTACTTCAGTTCCATCCATGCAGATAATTGTGTCAATTACTGTAGTTACCATATAGCTCTGACTCATAGCCATCGCAACTGCTCTAGCTTCCGACTGCCTGGTCTTCATGGTAGTCATATCCATATAGTAATTGATATGGGAATTGGGAGTTACAAAATGTCCCGGAATAACCTTAAGTGCAATATCCGGATACTTCTTGGAATAAATCTTTGTGTACTCTAACATCAGCCTCTCCGTTCCGGGAGCATCTATGCTCCCACTATTGTGATTAATGATACCAAAGCAACAAACTCAAAAAATCCCACCAACAAATCCAGAAATACTTACATGTTTATTTTATCATAATTTCGTATATTTGTAGTCAGTAAATTCAAAGCCGTCATGCTTACGCAAAATCCAGAAGGTGCGTTGCAATTGTAAAATATGCAAGTAGTGATATTGCATCAACAATAGTTGTAATCATAGGGCTGGCCATTACCGCAGGATCGAGTCCAACTCTCTCAGAAAGCATAGGAAGAAGGCATCCTACACACTTTGCAATAATTACAACGATGAACAGGGTTGCACATACAATAAACGCAATTTCAATAGCTATCCTGTCAAAAAGCAAAAGCTTGGCAAAGTTTGTAACTGCAAGCGTTGCACCGCACATAGCGGCAACCCTCATCTCTTTCCACAGAGTTCTAAACAAATCTTTGAATTCAATCTCATCAAGTGAAAGTCCACGAATAATCGATACACTCGCCTGAGACCCTGCATTACCACCGGTATCCATCAGCATGGGGATATATGCTGTTAGTACAACATACCTGGCCAGAGCATTCTCAAAACTTGTAATAATAGCACCTGTAAAAGTTGCACTTATCATGAGAAGAAGAAGCCATGGCATTCTCTTTTTGTAAGTAGCCAATATACCCGTCTTAAGATAGGGCTTATCGGTTGGTACGATAGCTGCCATCTTCTCGATATCCTCTGTAGCCTCTTGCTCTAGGATATCCACTACGTCATCGACTGTAATGATACCGACCATTCTGTTCTCGTTATCAACTACAGGCATGGCGGTAAAGTCGTACTTTTGAATTGTACGAGCAGCCTCTTCCTGGTCATCCATGGTACCAATCGAAATAACGTTGTCATTCATGATGTCACCGATGATAGAATCTTCGCTTAATATAAGAAGATATCTAAGATCAACGGTTCCGACCAAAACACGTCTTGCATCCAGAACGTAGCATATATTAACAGTCTCTGAATCAAGACCTATTCTGCGAATTCGCTCTATTGCCTGACCTATTGTCATATCCTTCTTCAAATCGACATATTCCACCGTCATGATAGAACCTGCCGAATCTTCCGGATATTGAAGCAGCTGATTTATATCCTTACGCGTCTCAGGATTGGCATGCGCAAGGATTCTTTTGACAACGTTAGCGGGCATCTCTTCCAAAAAATCCGCTGCGTCATCGGCGTATAGATTGTTTACGATGTTTGAGGTTTCTCTATCTGACAGGAAACTAATAATATAGTGCTGATCATCAGATTCAAGATTAGCAAATACTTCGGCAGCCATATCCTTAGGCAAAAGACGGAAAAGCTTAAGTGAATCTTCATCCTTCATTTCGCCCATAACAAGAGCGACATCGACTTCCTGCATGTCAGCGATGAGCTCACGGAGTTTGGTATACTGCCTGGTTTCGAGAAGATTACGAATGATCTCCTGATAGTCTCTTTCTTCCATGGCTATTCTCCTTTGGTTTTAATTTAGTGCATAATCGGGGCACGGGGTTGTCGTTATTAGATTTATGACTTTCCTTCATTAAAACCACCTCCTTTACCATGGATTATCTTACAAGACCAAATAAAAGATATAAAACTAAACGAAATATAGTTAAAGCAATTACTTTACGATTGTAAGACGGCCGAAATCGTGTTTCAGCTATCTGATAATAACACAATTCCGGCCAAATGTATCCACCTTTTTTTATATTTTTAAATATTTTTTGTGATGAGCTTTTTGGCAAGCTCAATGAGCGAAAACAAGGATCACAGAAACCTTTGTTTTAGCTTTTATTCTGGCCTTGGTTCCGGATTTAGTTCTTGTTTTGGTACTTGCCAAGGTTATGGCTTTAGTTTTTGTTTCGGTATTTGCCTAGATTATGGTTTTAGTTTTTATTTCGGTACTTACCTAGGTTATGGCTTTTGCTCTAACTGTTGTATTCAAGGAATTTTTGTTCAAACTCATCTACAGGAACGGGCTTAGAATAATAATATCCCTGGAAGATATCACAACCAAGCTCCATGAGGAACTTAATCTGGCTTTCTTGCTCAACTCCTTCTGTGATAACCTTCATATCAAGTTCATGCGCAAGACTTATAACAGATTCAAGAATCTTCTTACTTCTTTGCTCATTTTCTGTCTCTCTCAAAAATTCCATGTCTATTTTGAGAATATCCGCCGGCATATCCTTAAGAAGACTCAGAGACGAATACCCCGTTCCAAAATCATCAATCTCAAACTCAAAACCAAATTTATGAAGTCTCTGGATAAGTGTAAGCTGTCTTGACGGTTCTATCATAAAAGCCGTCTCAGTAATCTCAAGCTTAAGTTTGGACGGTGATATATCATATTTATTGACAAGCCCTGTAAACTCCTTAAAAACATCTATATAATAAAAATCTTTAGGTGATATATTAACAGATATATCCAACTTCTCAAACGGAGTACCTTTCCATGCAGCAAGCTGTCTTGCTGCTAGTTCCCATACATAAATATCTAGTTTGTACAGGCATCCTGTTTTTTCAAGTATATCTATAAAAGCACCCGGAGCCAGAATTCCACGTCTTGGATCGTTCCATCTTACGAGTGCTTCTGCTCCTACTATTTCATTACCTGCTTTTATCTGAGGTTGAAGGAATATTACAAATTCATTATTTGCAATCGCAGAGTCAAGCTGATTACCAATCTGCCTGTCATGCAGAATACTCGACATCATATTGTCATCATATTCTACTGCTTTATTGTTAGGTTCCTCGCGTATTGTACTTATAGCCATATTGGCTCTGTCACACATAAGCGATACTTCCATTTCAGGATTGGTTATGTGATATATGCCGCAATGAATCGTCATACTGTAATACGAACTTGCTATAAGCTTGGATACCTCATCAAGCTGTTTTATAATTAGTTCTTCATTATATCTTTCTTTGGTAGTAAGAACGGCAAACTGGTCTGCTACTATACGAGCCATCAAGTCCTTTTGATGACTTCCGGCATTTATCATTACAGCAATCCTTTGAATGATTTCATTACCTTTATCAAAGCCAAACAAATCGTTTATAATCTTAAAATCTCTAACATTTGTACAAACAATCACATAATCGTTCCGAGGTTCATTTTTTAAAGTATTTCTTACCGCCTCATAAAATCCCTCTTTGTTATAAAGGCCTGTCAGTTCGTCGTGTGTAAGCTTGTAGTGCTCTGATATAAGCGCATTCTGTTCTGCTGTATGATCTGTAAAATTATAAAATCCGCCGATCTTATTGCCATTTGAATCTGTAAGAAGCCCTCCGTCTACCTGAATATATCTTATACCAAGATCTCTGCCGGGAATTTCTTCAATCCATCTGTCAAAAGACTTATCATACCCATCCCTCTTATCAAGAAAACCTTCTACCACTTCCTTAAGAGCTACTATATCCCCTGGGATTATATTTAAAAGCTCGAACGTAATATCGTTAACGAGCGCAAGATTGCCATCGTTATCATATGCAACAAGACCACTGCTTTGTCTTTTTATAGACTCTTCCATTGTTCCCATCCGTATCCTATTAGGAACATAATAGCCCATGACATAATAGCTCAAAACTATTAAGAGCGATGCGAACAGCATTATTACCGGTACAGGTAGACTTAGATAGAAATTGGTCGCAAAAAGAAATTCCATAAGACCGTATATAATTAGTATAGAGATAAAACGTGTCTTATATATGCCTTTCGAAGAAAAAACACCCCTTATTGACGGGATAAGGAACCCCAAAGTTATAACAAAGCATACAAAATAGTGAATATACGCCGCCTTATTATTAGTCACAACTATTCCGATATAGAGGAACTTATAAACATTTTTGTCAAGTTCTATTGAAAATACCCAATTCGTCCAAATATTAGTGATAAGCAATATTAGATCTATAACCACCAAAACTTTTATGAAAGTATCCGATGCCCTTTTTGTGCCTTCACTATACATGAAACTTACGAATAATCTGTAAAAAAAGAAAAACTCAAACAACGACATAATGTAATACAGCGATTCACATACCATTATTGCCATCAAATTCTGAGTACATGCAATGACTATATTACAAACAATGGTTATGACCATAGCTACAAGAGCCAAAACCGGATACGAACTGTATAGTTTTGGCTTTCTATGAATAACAGCTATAAATATTAGATCAACTATTAAAATCAGAAATAAACATATTACTGCCATAACATTGATCATCTGCTTCACCTTATTGACGTTTTATTGTTTCTTAGGATGTCTTGGATTTTGAGAAATTATTCCTATCGATTTAACTATTTCCTGTACCACCTGTGCATCATACTGCTTGTTCTGCGCCTCCATATTTAGAAAAATAGCTCCTTTGTCAGAAGATGTATATTTAGGAGGAAGGTGGTTTAATGTAAGATTAGCAATATCTTGTTTGCATTCATCGCAAGTGCATGTGTCGGGAAACATTGTAAGTACAGAATCAAGTCTATCAAGAACTATTTTTTCCATATAATTTGTCAGTTGCATTTTGTATCCTCACATTTCACGTAAAAGCAAAAACGATAAATTATCTCATTAAAAACCAATCATGATAAACGTAATTATGAATTAGAACCCAAAGTTCAATATGCATTCCCATAGGTTTATCGTCATATTGAGCTTTTTTATTAAGTCCTGCTAAAATATCCACCAAAGCTTTCTACAGCTAAATCAAAAGAATTCACGAAAAAAGCCGAAGCGTTAAGCTTCGGCTTTTTGGCTTATATAATACAATTTATTATTTTACTAAATCTTCCTCTCCGAATGGATCGCCACATTCCGGACAAAACTTTGGCGGATTGGAAGGATCCTCCGGTTCCCATCCACACTTGTCACACTTATATTGAAGTGCTCCTTCAGGCTTCTTCTCACCACATTCCTGACAGAACTTGCCTTGATTTAGCTTACCACACTTAGGGCAGTTCCAACCAATCTTAACTTCTTCCGGCTTCTTCTCTCCGCAGTTCTGGCAGAACTTACCGGTGTTCTCTGTACCACATGCAGCGCAAGTCCATGCGTTAGCGGACTTTGGCTTGATCGAAGCAGCTCCGAACCCGCCATCTGCTGCTGTAGTGTAATTATTAACAGGTGCCTGACCCTGCTGACCCGGGAATGTATTCATAGCACTCATTCCTGCATTCTGAGCCATATTCATTCCCATAAAGCCCATCATTGCTCCATTGGTGTTCTTGGCAGCATCTCTCATGGCATCTGCTGTTGCCCCAACCATAGTAGCCTGAGCCATTCCGGGATTTCTATTAACAGCTGACTTCTGGATGTCTTTGATCATCTGTTCATCTTCTTCAGATGCCTTTACAGATGAAACGCCAAAAGATGCAATCTCAATACCACGCTGATCTTTCCATTTTGAAGAGAGCTCCTCATTAAGTGCCTGTGCAATTTCTGCTGTATGGCCCGGAATTGCGGAATATCTTACGCCCAGACCGGAAATCTTGGCAAATGCAGGCTGCAAAGCTGTAAGAAGCTCGGACTTAAGCTGAGAATCAATCTGTGATCTGTTATAATCACTTGATACATTACCACTTACATTTGTATAGAATAAAATAGGATCGATAATCTTGTAGCTATATTCGCCAAAACACTTAATAGAGATATCTACATCAAGGCCTACATTCTGATCTACTACTCTAAATGGAACGGCATTGGCTGTACCATATTTGTTACCAAGTATTTCTTTTGTATTGAAATAATATACTCTCTGATCCTTTGGAGCTTCGCCTCCGAAAGTGAATCTCTTACCAATGTTTGCAAATGTTGCACCGATAGATTCACCGAGATTACCGGAAAAGATAGATGGTTCTGTAGAAGCATCATATGTGAATTCTCCGGGTTCTGCACAAAGTTCTGCAACCTTGCCCTGATCAACTATAATCATGCACTGCCCGTCAGCAACTGAGATAACAGAACCGGAAGTTATAATATTCTCATCACCTTTTGTATTGGATGAACGACCAGATACCTTCTTACGTCCCTTGGTCACCAGAACATCATTTGGAATCGCCTCACAATAAAAATACTCTTTCCAAGAATCTGCAAGGGCGCCTCCTGCTGCTCCTGTAATAGCTTTAATTAAACCCATTAAAATTTCCTCCTTTAATACCAAATAGCTATTATATTGATACTACTAAAACTTTTTTCGCATCTGCAATACATTATAACAAAGACCTTATCTTTTTTCATTAGAAATTTAGGTCTTTAAACACTCGCTTTTTGGTAAAAATTCCAAATTAAAGGAGTTAACTTAAACTTATCACCTCCAAGCTTTAAAAATTCTAAAGTAAAGAAATTCTTGCCAAGTGGTAGAATCTCCATCCCAAAAATACTAGATACCATACTTAAGGTTCTATGTAGTTAAAAGTAATCTCTATGCTGGTTACTTCCGACAAGGAATCTACATCAAGAGGCACAGATGTGACAATAGATGTATCTCCATCTATTGTCCTTATATCATCCGGAATCTCAACTACCCACTCATTATAAAGATTAACTCTTGTACACTTATTATCATCGCTTGTGGTATAGGTTTTACCCAAAAGTGAAACTTCTTGTCCATTTATCTTGACGCTCTCTATGTCTATAACATAACCAGGATAAAGAGTCTCTCCATTTGCAATTCCAAGCGCCATAAATGCACAACCTTCTCCGCAACCTGCAGATGTGCCTGTAAGATCTATGCTTACGGTATACTCTCCTTCTCCGGTTATTTTTTCATCTATTGCAATTATGCCTTCTGTTGATGTATCCGGATTATATTCATCGCCAACGCTATATTGCACCGCCCAGTCACTTGATGTATACATAATCCAGGCAATCGCCTCATCATCCGAAAGAACAAAGCCCGGCTCTGCATTTTCCAATGCTTCGTCAAGATATTTTTGCGCAGCTTCTTTAATTTCTGTGCTTGTCTTTAATTCCTGATATTTGAGGCTGTATTTTTGATACATTCTCATTAGCTCATCAAAAGAAACTCTGCAGCTTTCTTTATCATAGACAAAATTAGTATCCCATAGCACAGGACAATACCCATACAGATCACAATTATTAAGAAGATTCTCTATATATTCTATTGCTCCATCCTTAAGTGTCCCTTCGTCTGATGCCTGAACTACTCCATATTCACCTATTACCACTCCATATCCATCATCCGTAAACTTGGTCATTTTAGAAAAGGTATCATTCATATAGGTATAATCAGCTGTATCTCCCCAGTTTGATACTGAGTCAAATATGCAATAACCCGAAGGGTCATAATAATGTACTGATATAAGAAGTTTGGAATTAGCACTATCTGTGGGCATTACAAATCTTTCATCACAGGTCGATTCAATATTGGTATCATATCCGGCAATAAGAAGAAATCTTTCTGCGTTATTGCCACCGGATTGTCTTATAGTATCTACAAACTTTTGATTAATTTCATTTGTAATTGTGTAGGTTTCCTGCGATGTAAGCTTTCTGGCTCCTTGAATTATTGTCTGCTCATCAGGATATGAATCATCTAACCTGTTTCCAAGTTCTTCATTGGATGATTCGAATATAAGATAATCTGAATAATCTTTATACCTATCGGCAATCTGTGACCACATCGAGGTGTATAATTCCATAGCTTTGTCCTTGTCTTCAGAGAACATAGCCCACCATCCGCCGTCCCAATGGTCATTGATTATCACATACATTCCGGCATCCATAGCATATCCAATAATTTCTTCAACCCTGTCAAGCAGATCATTACGAATAGTATAGTCACCGTTTTCAAAATCCATTGTCTGAACCCATGCAACAGGAATTCGTATTGTGTCAAAGCCTGCGTCCTTCATTCCTTGTATCATATCAGCAGTAGTTACAGGTTGCCCCCAACAGGTCTCATAATCACTAATATCAGCGTCTGTTCCAAGCTCTGTACGATTCCAGGCTTCCATGGTATTGCCAAGATTTATGCCATTGCCCATAAGCTGCGTAAGTTCAAGAGCAGTAAGATCAGATCTTATATACCCATCAGATACTCCTGAATCATTTACATTATTGTCGTTTGAGCTGTAATTTGTACTATTACCGGTTGTAGATGCGCCATCTTCATAAGAATATGAGGCAGTGCCAGTCGTTGACAGATAATTGCTGTCAGTTTTTTTATTGTTTCCACATGCGTTCACGGACATAATCAGTAAGAGTGCCAGAACATATGCAAGTATCTTTTTAATACTTTTTATATTTACCATATAATACTCCCTTTGTTCTACTTAACAATTTAGAAGCTGGTTATAAAAAAATGCGGGCCGATCGTAGCATGCTGATCGGCCCGGTCAAAATTTTAAACAAATCTATCAACTGTCAAAACCAAAATAATTTGATTCTATTGAGGTTTTAATTAGATGCTGATACTTTATCTTCAGCTGCTTTTCTTATTGCTGCTTCGTTTTCGCACCATGCTATACATTCGTCATATCCATGAGATTTAGCTTCTCCTATAAGCTGAGATACAAGCTTATTGAACTCTTCGTCTGACTCTGCATAAATTGCATTCCAGGTATTCTTGACTATCGATTCACCAACAGCATTCCATTTAACTTCAAGATCATCGCTTCGTGAGCCTTCCGAATAGTCTGACCCGGGGCTAAGAAGATAATTAAGCGAGCAGGTATAATCGAAATAATTGGTGCTTTTTGTATATTCTCTCCAATCTGCTTCTGCATCACACTGAGCATCGGACTGCTCGGTATACCAAAGTTCTGAATTAAATACTTCGTTATGCTCAGAATCTATATTAAATGCTGATACACTCCATGTTGTATTATTGATTTGAATTATTCCGTCCTGATAAGTTCCGCTGTAGCCGGCTGATTCCATAGAAGTACCTTGAGGGTCTTGATTGGCCTGTTTGCCAAGCTCTGTAAAATATATATATCCATCATCATTGTAATCCCAGCATGCTCCTTTTGGACCATACCACATAGTAAGAGCTCCTTCAGGTGTAGATAACCAGTTAATAATTTCCATACAAAGTTCAGGATACTCTGTACCGGAGCCAATCGTCCACACTCTGTTGCCGCCAAGCGGTGATAAACCGTAAACTATAGGGCGGGCATTGGTTGGAATCAAGGATTCCATTACCTGGTTATTAGCTATATGCTCAGGCGTATTATAAATATCTCTTCCTGCATAATTGAAAATTGAGCAAAATACTCCTCCGGCTTTCATCTTCTCTGTATATGTATCATAAGTGGCTGTCATAGAATCCGGATCTATAAGCCCCTTTTGATAAAGCTGATTGAGGAATTTAAGGGTCCTCATATATGGACCATCCTCATCAAGACAGCCATAGAAATCTCCTGTCTCAGGATCGTAAAGTCCGAATCCGAATTCGTCATAACCATAATAAGCTGATGCCATTGCCTTAACATACATCACAAGATTTCCATCCCAATCAGGCCACATCGAAAATGCGTAGGTTGGATTACCATTTTCGTCCGTAGGACATATTTCTTTCATTTGCTCAAAAAGAGATATGAAATCCTCAAGGTCATTAACTTCAGGGTGACCTAGCTTTTCATAAAGATCCCATCTTACGTCCCATGTATAGAGAACCGAATCCACACCTGATTCTCCGGCATTACCTACATTATGTCCAAATCCATGAACAACTTCTTCTGTAGATCCTTCCGGTTGAATCGATGCATTTTTTTCTAAAGCATAGGGGAAATTAGTCTTTATATCCTGACCATATGTATCGAGAAGGTCGTACTCATTCCAGTCAAGAAGCAGTCCTTGCTTAATCGCCTGAAGATAATCGTCTCCGTCACTTCCAAATACAACAATGTCTCCCAAATCTCCCTGCTCAAGTCTTGTCTGCATAGCTCCGTTCTGATCAGGCACTATGTTTATGACTACGTTGAACTTATCAAGCATAAGGTCAGCTCCCCATCCTTGAATAGGCCCGCTGAAGTTAGCTAGTTGCGAAAAGACGGTGATCTCAATCGGATCATCACTTGCATCCTGCGACTTTGTTTGAGAGCATCCTGCAAGAAGCGAAGTGCCAATCGCCGCAGTCATAAACGCAGATATAGCTCTTTTTCTGATATTCATATAATCTTCCTCCCATAAATAGTTTTTATAATAACAACAGATAGGTGTTTAAAGCTATGGACTATTACCCTTTTACAGCTCCAAGCATAATTCCCTTCTCAAAATATCTGTTCATAAAAGGATATACAACAAGGATTGGTATAACCGTTACCATTGAAATTGTGTATTTAAGAACTTTGGCATTGAGCATATTCTTGGCGACACTTGATGCTGTGCTTCCTCCTGCGCTCATAACAGCGGAGAGGTTTGTAGTCTGTGTCAGATACTCATAAAGTCTATGTTGAACAGTTTTAAGTTCGGGCGCGTTCTGCATAAGGATGAGTGAATCGATATATGAATTCCAATGTCCAACCGCACCGAAAATAGCAATTGTTGCAAGTATTGGTTTGCACAAAGGCCATATAATCTTTTTGAATACAACCAGGAACCCTGCTCCGTCAATAAGTGCGCTTTCTTCAAGTTCAGCCGGAATAGACTCTATATAAGTCTTTACAAGAATTATATTATAAGGAGCTACTATTCCCGGAATAATATAAGCAGCAAAATGATTGGTAAGTCCAAGCATGCTCATATTCATGTACCAGGGAATTATTCCTGCATTAAAGTACATCGTTATGATCAGGAATCTATACCAGAATTGTCTATGCCACATTTCTTTTTTGGTAACCAGATATCCAACAAAGGCAGATGCTACAACCATGAAAAGAGTTCCTATCAAAGTTCTTAGTATTGTCACCAAAAATGCCTGCCCAAGGTCAGATACATTAAGCATTTGGGCATAGTTTTGAAGATTGATTCCGCGTGGCAGGAGTTTGACCTGTCCCGCCTGAACCAGACTGTTATCCGATATCGTGTTTATAAACAAATAATAGAATGGAAAAATACACATCAGTGTAAATATACCAAAAACAAGATAATTTATGATTTTGAATACAAGGTCACCTATTGTGATATGTTTTGCAAGGCTTTTTTTATGTTTTACAGACATTACAGCTTCTGACATTTAGAATCCCCCTTTTGTAAAAAACTAATAGCCGTCAAATATAACAAAAGACTGTTTAAACTATGCTTTCACCACGGACTGCCTTAGAGAACCTGTTCGCAGCAAATAATAGAATCACACTTATAACTGACTTAAGCATTCCTATTGCTGTAGACAAGGGAATGAGACCGCCCGATCCAATACCCAGGTTATAAACGTATAAATCCAGAACTTCCAGAGATTCGATATTTCTTGCATTGCTAAATACAAGATACTGATCCATTCCGTTAGAAAGAATATTTGCTATCTGCATAAGGAGCATTACAAAGTATGTAGGCAAAAGCCCCGGTACAGTTATATGCCACATCTTCTGAAATCTTCCTGCCCCGTCAATATCTGCTGCCTCATAGAGCTGTTGGTCAATACCGGATATCCCGGCAATGTAAATAATCGCACTCCATCCTATACCTTTCCAGGTTCCCCACAAAAGCATCTTAATCCACATATGAGAGGCATCCATCATGTAATTCTCACTTCCGCCTGTCATGGTGTTGATAAATCCATCTGTAGAGAAAATTGCAAGTGCAATCGAATATACAAGTACCCAGCTGATGAAGTTCGGAATCGTGGTACATGTCTGAATGATTCTTCTGAATCTTGAATTTTTGATCTCATTAAGAAAAATAGCAAAAGCAATAGGAAGCCAGCTTGTAAGAAGCCCCAGGCCGCTCATTGCAAGTGTATTCCTAAGTACCCTTAGGATATCTATTCTGTACGCCTTATCAGCCAACAACAATGTAAACCAGTGAAAACCCACAAAATTATCAAGAGAAAGCGTGTCACCTGAGCTGTAATTAAAGAATGCATATCTCCATCCCCAAAGCGGAAGGTAACTAAAAGCAAAACACAACAGCGCAAAAGGAAGGAACATAAGAAAAAGCTTATATTTAGCTTCCATGTAGGGTCTATCCTCTTTGCCTGCTTTGGGAAGTATCAACAATATAATTATGCTTGTCACAAGTATTATAAGAGAAATAATGACATACAAGATAAAAGCTTTTGGAAAAACAGGTTCAAGCTCCTTAACAGCTGCGGACGAAGCAAGCTGATTATAACTTATATATACAAGGACAAGACCTATTATCATACTTGCAACCCCAACAAATCCGAAAAAAAGCCCTATACGTCTTAGTTTAAGATTGCCTAGTGACATACACATTGATATGCAGCAAAGAATTATACCGACCAGAATGAGCATAGCTCCGGCATACAGAAAACGAATCGTCTCCTGCGTGAGCATATTATAATGAATTGCTCTCTTTACAATATCGTAAATACTATTGTAGGAAACTGCACATGTAAAAAGCGACAGTGTCCTTGCCATCTTGTTGGAAATTTTCGCAGGATTGAGTGCAGAAAAGAAAATACAGACAAAAGCCAGAAAAACAGCTCCCCTTTGCAACATGTAAAGCTTGTCAACAAGTTGCATGCGTTTTTGCATAGTTCCCTCTTTCATAGTCAGGTCTCCCCCTTAAATGTCAATATTTTTAAATATCCAAAATACGCATTATAGTATTTTTATTAATTTTATATGTATATTTATACAATATCTTGCTTGTATTGGTTCTAATTGAAATAAACTGATTATCTGTTTTTCGAATATATATTAATTTTGAGAAAACTAAAATATTTTTTTATTAAAAAATAATGTCAGACTATTTAAAAGTCGATGCAGTAATAGTGTGAATATACACCTACATAAGGCATATTAGCAATTATTAATGTATACGAATATTTTAATTAATTTACTTTTACGTGTCTATAGAATTATCAAAAAATCACAACTCTTTTTCCAAAATAATGCAAATATATCTCTAAACCGTGCATTTATGACCATTATATAAGTATCATTCAAAAAAGATCCATAGCTTCAAGCTACGGATCAGAAAAATACATGCACATATTATTTTAGTAATAATTAAACAAGTTATTTTTTCTTTTTGGAAACAATCACTCCTGCGCATATAGCAATAAGTGCAACAATTACAACAATAACAACAAGCGTTTTGGCAAAAGAGCCTGTGCTCTCTGTATTTCCTTCATCTTCGCCACTTGTTTCTTGCGTAGAAGCATCTGCCGCTGCTGTATCAGTACTACTATCTGTGCTCTGTTCTATTGCTTCATCTTCAGTTTTATCATAATTAAATCCGTCCGCATCGAAAGATATCTCAATGCTTGTAAAAGGCGTTACATAGTAGCCAATTGTAGCAACGTCATCATTGTACTCACTCTGGAGCTGAATCTGAAGATAATCAACACTTTCTTCGTTTATGATTGCACCATTTTTGGACAAATCAACTTTGGAACCATCAATAGTAAGAGTTACATTACTAATTGTAACCTCACCTGTATTAGGAATATCCGTAGATATATATATCATTCTCATGGTATCCTGATTTGCAAAATCCGTATCTGCAAATTCGATTCCATCTACTGATACCGTATAGGTTCCGTTACCGGCAATTTGAGCATCATGAATTGTTCCGGGAATTACAATCTCAGAGCCATCATCTGCCCAGCCTGTAAGCTGATCAAATTCGGGTGTACCATATCCATAAGAAGCGTCATCATAAGCATTTCTGAAAGTATAAGATGGAGACTGAAGACCTATATATGCATTATATGTACCATCAAGATCAACAGGTCCTGCGCTTGATGATGACACCTCACCCTCCTTTGCCTGTGAAAGAGCATTAATTGTTATAGTATATTCTATAGTTGTAAAGTCCTTGGGTTCTTCGATATAGCAAGTTCCCCACTCGTTATATCCTCCCAGAAGACGTACTGCATTAATATAATCGCCTGTAGCTTCTGCCCACCATGCATCGCCGGCAGAAGAATCGATACTAACTTCTTTACCATCAATCTTAAGAGTTACGTCTGCATCCACATCTGCAAATATGACGCTGTCATCAGATGTAACCAAAACAGGCGCTACCCACCATGTATAATAGACTTCTTTTGGGAATGTCAGCGAAATAGTAAGAGTATCGCCAACTTTGCCGCTTGCTAAAACCGCTTCTATATCTCCGGCGTTACCTGCATTGTCAGGGTCATTGTACTGGTATCCCCAGTCATTATCTGACTCTACATCTCCGCCGAATCCAACATATGCAGTTACATCGCCGGTATAGTCTGTCCCATTAACTACTGCCCGTTCGGAAAGTGAATTAATCGTTATCGTATATTCAACCTTAGTAAAGCCTGACGGTTCCTCAATATACTTAGTCCCCCATTCATTAAAACCTCCTGCAAGCCTTACTGCATTGGTGTAGTCACCTGTTCCCTCTGCCCACCATGCATCTTTTGCAGATGTATCGATAGCAACATCTTCACCATCAATTTGTAGTGTAACATTGGCATCAACTGTTCCGAATACTACGCTGTCATCATCAGTTACGATTACAGGTGCCATCCACCATGTGTTAACAACTTCACTTGGGAATTCAAGTGCAACAGTCACTGTATCGCCAACCTTGGCTGATGCCGTTGTTGCAATGATATCTCCTGCATTCCCTGCATTTTGAGGATCATTATATTGATATCCCCAATCATTTTCGGATTCTACATCCCCACCAAATCCTACATACACTGTTACTTCGCCGTCGTAATCCCCATCTGCGGCTGATGCAGACACTGAAGGAACTGCTGTCAGTACGAGTGCACCGGCCATGAGGAAAGATGCCAGCATTTTGAACATCTTCTTCATAAACCCTTCCTCTCTTTTACCAAATTATTTTAGTTTTTGGTAAATCCATGTATTTTTCTAATAAAAATATAATACGTTTTGTATAAAATTACAATTTCATCTTTGGCTTTTGCAACAAAAACTATACATTGTATCGTTAAAACCGATATAATATAGACAGACAATTATTATGCAACGCATATTTTAAATTGGGGTTATATATGAAAGAACTTCAACATCATGAATTATTGATTTCCAAAGATAATCACAGGGTTGTTTCCACTGACCCCGAGATGTATGCTTTTCTTTTAGAAGATGATCACTCTCCAATCGAAGATCATATGCCTTATGATGATGCACTTAGATTCAGGAGATTGACTGCGCATAACACAAAGGGATGGTTTGTCACAAGGCTCATCAAAGACGGTGAAGAAGTATACTTTTATGCTCAGATTAGAAGCGATTCATCTGACGATCATTTTATACTAAGGCTTATGAAGCTGTCGGTTATAATTAACGAGCACTATAATCTTTCAAGAAAAATAAGCTATAACGATGCCATCTTCAAGTTGATAGACTCTATATTTTTTCTGTACGATATAAATAACGATGTAGTTAAGATTTTCGGTGCTGAGCGCAGTATTCTAAAAAACGGCAATTATGATCCTTGCAAATTACAGGATCTGATTATTGAAAGGACGCCGCCAGATCAACGCAATAAAATCCATGAGTTTTTTGCAAAGATAAAATCTAAGGCCGGAAGGTTCGAAATATCTATCGAAGGCGATATATTGTCTTTAAATCCTTCTGCATCCAAAACAATATTTAAAGGGTCTGCGGTATACAACGATTTTTCTGTCGATTTTGTAGCAGGAATGATACAACTTGAATATAATTCAGCTTCAAACGACTCTGTTTCAAGATCATACGATCCGCTAACCGGAATCGCTACCAAAAGCGACATAACAGCTTTTGCCATGGAAAGGATATCTGAACACCCCTGTGAAGAGACGACTGTCGCAATAGTTGATATTGATTTCTTCAAAAACGAAAACGACCGATACGGGCATCAGTTCGGTGATGTGGTGTTGCAAACTGTATCTCAGATTCTGGTAGATGAAGTTGGAGACGCAGGAGAAGTCGGAAGATTTGGCGGCGACGAGTTCCTTATTGTATTCACGCAGCTAAATGGACGAGATGATCTAAGAGCAAGGCTAAGGGGATGTAAGAATTCGGTCAATTCTGCATTTAGAGGCAAGGGTCCAACCGAGACAACATCTCTTACCCTTTCAATTGGTTCTGCAACATTCCCGGATGATGCATCGAATTACGATGACCTTCTGCGTGTGGCAGACTATTGCCTCTACATGGCCAAATTCAAAGGCAGAAACAGGTACATAATGTACGAAAAGGACAGACATGCCCCTGTTGATGAGATACTGTCCGACAATCTTATTGGTTCGGAACTTTCACAAAGAGCAACAAAATCGCCTGATGAACTACTTGTAAATATTCTATATCAGCAAAAACACGGACTACCAATTCCTGTTCAGAGTGTTTTGGATGACTTTGCTTCAACCTGCAATATTGACAGTATCAAAATATTTAAATCATCTCCAAGGAAGCTTGCTTTCTCTGCCGGCAACAAAAAATCCGCCGAAAATGAAGCTTTGTCATCGAGAAAAGCTGAATTTCTTGACAGATATCAAAGCATATTGATTCCGGATAAACAGACATTTTTTATATATAATCAGATACAGAGAATTCCGGACGAAGCCGAAAGTTTTAAGAATTTCCTTATTGAGAACGATATTTTGTCACTTATTATTTTCTCATTCACAGACGTTAACGACAATGACTGCATAATGCTGTTCGAATCCCTCGGTTTCAGAACCCAGTGGAATCAGTTCCATTTAAAATATTATCACCTTCTGGTTGATATACTAGGAGATGAAAGTATATAACTCAAACTTCCCACTTGCCAAATAGGTGCCTGTAAGCAACACAAGCGTATATTTATCACAGTTTGAATTTCTTATATGCTTCAAGACCTTCATCTGTCCTTTGGGCATAAACTATGCCCTTATGTCCTGCTGCATCTTTGATATAATCAATAGCTTCTTTTCGCTTTTTGGGCGAAAGTTTTCTAAAAGGCTCATCCATTATAAGAACGTCAGATGGAATGCAGCATGCTCGCACAATGCAGATACACCTTTTGACATCTTCCGGCAGCTTCATAACCGGTATTCCAAGATACTCTCTGGATATAAGAGTCGCAAGTTCGTCTCCTGCTCTTTTTTCTGAATATCTGTTATTTACCAAAACTATATTTTCTTCTGCAGAAAAATACTCGCAAAGTCTATCTTCCTGGAACACCACTCCGGCATTAACACGGTCATATTTGTAATCACCAAGAAGTGAAACGTATCCTTTGTCAGGCTTTCTAAGTCCCAAAAAAACGTCAATTAAAGTAGACTTCCCACTGCCCTCTTTTCCTGTAATAACCCAGGTATCATCGCTACTGATGTTAAAAGTCACATTATCAAGAACAGTCCTGCCATCAAAACTTACTGTAACATTCTTCGCTTCAATCGTCATTTTATTTTGGCTCCTTTGTTAACATCTTTTAGTCTTCTTTGATATAAATTCGGAAAAAAGGCCGGAAAATATATATATTTTATCTTCTTAGCAAGAGACAAATGATATATCTGTGCCATCTCAAGCATCTTCTTGTCGACTTTCTTATTTTTCATACATTTTCTCCTTAATCTCTTCAATTTGTTCTTGCGTAATGCCCTGCGATATGCTATTATGATTAAGTTGCAAACGCCGGTGTGTCGGAATTGGCAGACGAGGCAGACTCAAAATCTGTTTGGGGCAACTCAGTGCGGGTTCAAGTCCCGCCACCGGCATTTGGGAATGGATTCATAGTTAAGGCTATGAATTTTTTTGTTATATCCATGTATGTGCTTACCATGAATCTATGCAAATCTTACACAAAGTCTTATATTGCCGATACTAACTTCTGAGCCTGAATATATTGCAATGCAGTCTTCAACAATTTTACCATTAACTTCAATTGAACCGGTCTTGCTCATATTCCTGATATAAGTCTTACCCTCAACAGGATATATGCGGCAATGAACATCTGATATCATATCGCCATAGTCAAGGCAGACTTGATTGGATGCGCCACGTCCTATACAAACTCCCTCATCAGTAAGCGGAAGTTCAAAACGCATCTCTTTATTATCAGTGTCATTTATCCATATCTTTTTGGGTGCGTCGAACAAAAGCATTGTATCACCCGAATATGAAGCATCACTTTTTATAAATTCTGCCGCTTTTATTTCATCTGTCTGTTCTTTGTCTCCAAAAGAATTGTATATGCTGCCTTTTGCTTTTTCAAATATATCTTTGTCGCCTTCATCATAAGGAATCATTTTCTTGCGCTCAATATAATTGCTACTGTTATTAGTTACTGTATTCTTGATATAAATCAGCAATATAATAATAAGAGCGACAAGAAGTACTATTATAGCCACTAAAACAAACCAGTACTTTTGAAATATTTCCATCACTTTATATTCCTTTCACTCTTTGACAACACATCTTTAATCTGTTCAACGAAAGCCGTAATCTTAACATAGTCATCTTCAATCAAGCAAACTATAGCTTCTTCCTTTGTACGGAACATATCTGCTTCTTCACCCTTCCAGGAATTAAAGGTCTTTTCATCGATATCTTCAATAACTTTTATGACATCTTTTTTCAAAAAATCCGAAAGTTCTTCAATTTTATGTATCCTGTCTTTCAAAATCTCCGGATTTATATTATTATTCGCCATACAAACACCTCTAATTTTAATCAAGCAATTCCGATTCAAATACTTCCGACTTTATGTCTTTATTCTCATTATCAGGAAAGCAATCTGCATAAGTTATCGCCATGTCATAGATATCTCCAAAAACTTCTTTGTAAATTTCTGCACTTTCACTTATCCAATAACCATTTATACGCGTCATAGTATTTTTTAATTCTTCTACTTGCATTTTCATGTAATTCATAATAGGTTAATGCTTCCTCCTTCTAACCTTCACAGACATTTAAAAGTAAATAGGTTTTATATTTCTGAAAGAAAATGGGTATTATACCTTGAGGTATTCTTATTAGGTCAACCCCTGTTTATATCATACAGGAAGCTCACATATCCTTCTTTTACTATAATTATTCAACCTTGATACAAGAAATAACATCTCTTATTTCGCTTCTCATCTTCCTGTAATTACAAAGCGCATCATTCAAATAACGTCCATATTCTATAAGCCCTTCAAAAGCTTCATCACCCTTATGTTTAATATCTAAAGGTTCATCTTTTCTTAAACTTTTGATTCTTACAATACCATCCGAAAAAGACCTTACATCTCTTGAAAGTTTATCGATATCAATTTCTATCTTGTTCAATTGTCTTCACCTTTTCCTATATTAAGACTTTCTCCTTTTATGACACGCTCATAAACGGGTCTTAAAGGATTTAGATTATTTATAATTCCCTCTTCCCTTGTTCTTATAAAGCCTGCGTTGTCGGGAATTGCTGCTATACGCTTTTCTGTATCTTCACAGATTCTTGCTATGCTGTGAAGAGCAGTTCCCGTCTGCCTTATCATTCGTATGTCTCTTATAATTCCTTCATAGATATTCTGTCCTTGGAGGCATATTTCTTCAAGCTCATCATAAGTTCTAAATTCCTTAATTATCTTATCAAACTCTTGTAAATTTTCTTCCAGCTTTCTACATATTACTATTCTGCTATCAGCTGCTTCTTTTATAATATCTGTGTCAATTCTCATATTCATACTCCTAGAACAACATAAGGCGCTCTGCGCTTCTTATATTCTGCTTAGAAAGAGATTTTTCTTTTTGCAGTATCTTTTTTTGATCTATCGAGCACAGCATAAGATCTTTGTCATCTCCAAGCATTTCGCACTGTTCCTTTTGGCACAGAATATCTTTGATCTCAGTTATAAGTTCCCAAACGCATCTAGTCTCGTCCAAACTGAACTGATAATGCTTATCAAGAGGTGCAACCTGTAAATCTATAATTATCATATATTCACCCACATATTCTCATAAGATGGCCAAACTTCCATTTCATCATGACCTGATAGGATATCTCCTGCAATGCATTCGATACACCATTCTGCAAATTTGCCTCTTAGCATCATACGATATCTTGTGGCTTGCGCATCGCCTGAACGCATATACATCATTGCAAACAAAGGAGCAATTTTGCTACTTTTATAAGCTTCTTCCATCCATTGTGTAAGGCTACTTCCATCCGGTCTTCTGACTGCTTTTAGATTTTCTCTCTCGATGTCGTCTTGGTCAATTGCTCTTGTATACTCATTGCTGGCATCTTCTGTATCTGCCAGGTTTTTTTCGAGATCAAACTCATCTCTAATCCATTCTTCAAATTTTTTTTGGGCAAAAGAAGTTATTCTTAGCCGTCCTTTTTGGTGATAGTCTGCTTCTACAAGCGTTACTAGCTTATCATAAATATATATAAACTTCTGATCCATCTCTTTGTTATATGGAACGAGTAATACTACTTTGTCTGCATAAATTAAAGGCTTTATATATTCCATCGCTTCTTTTGACGGTTGTATATTATAAGGCCTAAAATCTTCTGTTTTGGATTTATCATCTAAAGTCTTTGGAATATCCAAAAGTCCGTCCCTTGAAAGCTCGAATATACTTTTTATCATTTGGTAATCATCAATTTCATCTACCGCGGGTAGTGCAAGTGAACATATCCTGTCCTTTTTTGCAGCAAGTAGAAGGACCGCCAAATCCAGCCTACTCATAACTAAACTACTCATCATCAAATCCATAATCTTTGAGTTCCTTCTTGTATGTTCTTGAAATAGGTACAAAATCGCCGTTTTTCAATATGATGCCATTATCCACAATTGAAATACTGTCGACGAATAGCATGTTTACAATATAGCTTCTGTGACACCTAATAAAATTTTGGGGCAGTTCCTTAGCTATATCATCTATAGAACCATTAACTACATATTCCTGATTTTTGATTCTAAGATACAATTTCTTATCCCTACTTTCGATATAAGAAATCATATCAACTTGAATCTTTTTGACAGCATGTCCGGTATATACGCTTATAAGTTTCCCCTTACCTTTTGAAAGCCTTTCATATATAAGTTCAAACGACTCATCAAGGACTTTTTTAATTTTCTTGTCATCCAGAGGTCGCATTACAAGGGCATCAGGAGCGACACCTGCTCTTATATACTTCATGGGATTAGTACCGTCCGAAGTGAAGATCAGCAAAAAGGCTGATGGACAATTTTTTCTGATAAAAGAAAGTTCTTCTTCTGCACCTTTGACCATTGTATCCCAGCTTATAACATCCTGTCTTTGATTAACTTCAATTTTGTTCTTGGCAGCCTTAAGTTCTTGCGTATAAAAGTACTCCCAAAAATCCTCTGTAAATCTTGCTGCATAAGAAGGAATGTGCCTTTCTAACATGCAAGAATCTCTTTCATCAGACATAAGTGAAAGAAAATAAAACATTGTTACCTCGTCTACCCTTTTTATTAGCACTCTTGCTAAGTTTCTATCAGATATTTATCTGATTTATCAGCGTTCAATCTAATTTCAATATGTTTTCTACTACACAAGCGGTATTACAACACTCATAGAATTCTCATCTCCACTTGACGATGTTATTGCACTTCCCGGCTTTCCTATAGCAGTAAGCTTTTTGTATGGAACATTGTTAAACCTAAGTATGTTTTGCGAATCTGCTTCTCCTCCAAGGTGTATACCGTTTTTGTATGAAATATAAGATTCGTATACAGATAATCCCAGAACCTGTGATTTCTTTTCATCATCATACGTAGCAAAAAAATATATATTGAGAAGATTTCCTTTTTCAAAAAGATTGGTTACAGCTCCGGATAGATTATGTTCTATACCTTCAAAACTATGCATATTCTGCGCAAAGCTTGTCAGATCATCTATAAAAACAAAATATGGTTTATACATTTTCCTTATTTCATACAATATTTCTTCATTATTTCTTCCTTCGTCTTTAAGCTTTGATTTGTAAGAATTTCTTTCTTTGAAAACAAAAATGATAGCTTTAAGCCAGTTGATAAAGCCTTTAAGATCTGATATATACTCATATCCAAGACTTTTTGCATCGCTTTCAAGTTCTTTGTCATCTCCAAGCTCAATAAATGTGGCAAGCTCCGGATTTTTAAGTTTTACTACTCTTCCAAGAATACGCACAAGATTGGTTTTACCGCTCCTTGGTCTTCCGCTTATAAGATACAAATATGTCTTATTCAAATCAACATTTTCAATTCTTGCACTATCTTCGTTATAACCAAACGGAAGCAAATTCTCATAGTTTTCGTGCAAAGCCTTTCTAAACTGCCCCCATGTAGGTCTGTCAGGAATAAAAGGAACAGATATCGCACGCCTACCTTTATATCCATTACTTTCAAAAGCAAGAATTTCACGTATGTATTCAGACCTTTTAATTTCGTCACCTTTTATGCAAATAGCTGTTTGAAACAAAAGCGTACTTCCGGATGACAATATCAGCCCTCTTCCGGGAATTCCTTCATTTGGAATCAGGTCAACAGAAGCTGTCCTGAGCGCGTCAATATATCCTATCTTATCAGGCATATGAAGGCAAAAGACGTTACGAATACTATCCGACATTCTCCCCGGAATATCCCTTATTCCAAATCCGCTGCCCGAAATAAGTAAATATATTCCTACAAAAGAGCACTCTCTTGCTATCTGTATAATAGCATCATCATACCTGCAATCCGTCTTTTCACGAAAAGAGGCGATGTCATCAATAACAACAATTATGGCCGGATCATCAAAATCATTTTCTTTTCTTGCAGCATCGAATCCAGCGCCTTTATATTTTATTCTACGCCTTGATATCTCATCTTGAATCATACATATAAGATTAGAAACCTTCTGTATTTCTGAATCATATACCACTCCGCCCGTATGGGCATCCTGTTCAAATGCTTCAAACGTTCTGCCGCCAAAGTCGATAATATACGCATTCAGCATTGACGGATCATAGCTTTGATATAAAGAAAATATAACAGTCTGTAAAAAGGTACTACGACCACTCATAGTCATACCGCAAACAGCCGCATTACCGGATTTAGAAAAGTTTATTACAAGCGGCATTTGATACTGATTGGCCGGATCATCTATAAGTCCTGCATAAGCCTTTATATCGGCAGGTTCATTGTAAATTGGCCACATCCCGTCATGATATGAGCTTTCCCTGTATCCATCAAGCGTATCTAGTACAATTTCATTGCCAAGTTCAGGCAACCATAAAGGATTTATGCTATGAAGTTTCATATTGTCAGCTACTTGATTTATATATTCTATCACGCTATCAAGCTGTCTTTTGGCTCTTCTTTGGGGGAGCCTGATATTCTCAATCTCAGATTGTTCGATAATTTTCCACGCCAGAGCATCGTAATCACCATAAAGCTCAGGATCCTTACTTAAAATTTCATCACGAAGTCTTACCAAATTTAGATATAACCTATCCTCGTAGGGAGTTAGATTTATAGCTTTTGTATCACTAATAAGAAGCTTTATGTAATCGTGTCTCAAGACAGCTTTCTTACGACTTTCAATATAATTGCCAATAAGGCCTTCACGACCGGTATTAGTCAAAAGTCTTGCAGTTATCTTATGAGTCTTTTTATCCGTATCATAGATTCTACCTGTATATCCTGACTGAAATTCCTCATATAGCTCATCACTTCCAACTTGAAGTATGGCTCTTCCGGCACTTGACAGAAATGCTGCATCACTTTTGTGAAGTATCTCTTCACTATCTTTTTGATCCTGAACTCGTAGACATATTTTGAATTTGGAGTTACTCCATATATTATCGTCAACAACTCCCGAAGGTTTCTGAGTCGCCAGAATAAGATGTACTCCAAGACTACGTCCAACCTGCGCAACGCTTATAAGTTCGCGCATAAAATCCGGCTCCTGTGCTTTAAGCTGGGCAAATTCATCAATAATTATAATAAGGTGCGGAAGCGGAATTTTGGCTTCACCATTTTTGTACAGCCTTGTATAAGCGTCTATATTGTTAACACCATTTTCAATAAAAAGACGCTGCCTTCTGCGGTTCTCACTCTTTATTGATACCATGGCACGTCTTGTAAGCTGTCCCGAAAGATTTGTTATCTGCCCTGCAAGGTGAGGAAGATTTGAAAAGGCATTTCCCATTCCGCCTCCCTTATAATCAATAATAAAAAAAGCTATGTCTTCAGGACTGTATTCTACAGCAAGTGACAATATTAAAGTCAAAAGAAGTTCTGACTTACCGCTACCAGTCGTACCTGCTATAAGGCCATGTGGTCCGTGGTATTTCTCATGCAGATTCAAAAAGCACTCTCGTCCGCCTGCGATCTGACCGATAAGTCCTTTTATTCCTTCATAGGTGCGATTTCTACGCCATCTGTCTTCTATACGTAAATCTAACGGATCCAAAATTCCATACATATCAAAAAAGCTGACCTCATCAGGAATCTCACCGCCTCCCTTTTCATTGTCTACTACAACTGTAGACAACGTTCCTGAGAGCTTATACAACGTTTTACTACTAATATTGTCAAATTCTACTTCGCTTCCACTACTTTTCCCTTCGCGTATATAATATATGCCTTTATAATTGTTGTCATTCTCGATTACAAGATTACAGGCATTAGGAAGATCCGACACTTCCTGCGCCATAAGAAGCGTTGTAACAAAAGGAGCATTTTGATGATCCAATAGATACCTGGTTATGAGCTCTCCTTCAAGAAGAGACTGATCCTCAACTACGATTACATAATGCGGATGTTCTTTTTGAGGGTTTTTAATATATTCTCTGAATACTAATGTGAGATCATAGCATACATCGCTAACCTCTTCCGGACTAAAAGCAACATAACGCCTTTTTCGATCCTCCGACCAGACATGTGGGAACCACAATCCAAACGACCACGAATCGTTATAATCCGAAATATCATTTGCACATAGAAATGCAAGCTTCACATCAGTATAACAATTCTGCGTAGTTATTTGCGCTATAAGATCATATACAATCTGATAGGAACCTCTTTTTCCATTTCCACCGACAATACCGATTAGATTTTCAGAAGAAAGGTCAACGCATACCGGGACATCTTCCAGCATCCTATATTTTTTTGAGATTTTAAGACATCTTTTATCAAGTTCATCATCGTAAAAAACATTGTCATTTTCCGGCAGTTCAATATCCATCTGAAAAGGAATTGCTCCCTTGCCTATTCTGTGATACAAAAAGTCCTTATGTGTTGTATTCCTGCTCCAGAGATTATCAGGAAGAGAATTGTAGGGCATGCAAACAGCTTCTGCGCTAAGGTACCTTCCGTTAAGAATTTGGCGATTTCTTTCCATACTTGATATAATCTCATTTTCCACCGTATCAAGGTATTTGGAATACTCGTCCCTGATACGCTTTATCTCTTTAGATACTCTGGTATATGGGATAGCTGCATCATCAGCAATAATATGAGCTTTAGGCGGAAGATGTTTTAAGATTATATCATCGTTTGAAAGCCTGTCCATATTCCGGGGAGGTCTATGATAGATAACCTTGTAGTTATCAGTAAATGTATCGCCACCGGATTTTTTTTCGTCATCTTTATAATCTTCAAAAATGTTTGTATTATTGTTTAAAGGTATAAGTTTGTCAGATAAAAAAGCATGACAAGTCTGGTCTATAGCAAGGACATCCCCTGCATAAACTATATAAAGTCCCCAAATGTTGATTCTATCTCCAAATGAAAGCTTCCGATGGTTCTCTATCGCCATATCGTTTACGAATGTCCCATTTGTGCTTACATCCGTAATATACCATTCCTCTTCTTTGGGATCTTTTTTTAATACTGCATGGAGAGAGGATATAACTTCTCTCTCTGAAATGGGAAAAGAATATCTGATATCGCAGTCTTCTTTGCTGCCGATCATAAGACTATCTATATTTTTAAGACTATACTTTTTATATACTATAAATGGATTTTTCTTTTCTTTGACCATCACAGCAAGGCGTTCACCGTACCTTGTACGTAAAGAAAGACTGTCGCCCTCTTTGAGGTCGCAGCCATCATAATTGTCTATACTGCATAAAGGAAGTTTTGAAGAAATTTTATCATATAAAGAAATGAATCTCCAATTTCCACTTATATTTTCCAATAAAACAGCAACATCTTCTTCTATACGAAACTTCCGACTCTCAATGCGAAGCGATAACCTCCTGTTAACGCCGGCCGGAAGAATAAATTCCTTGAACGCACTTTTAGAATATATTGTAATAACTATACTCATGTTAAAACCTATATATAGGCCGGATTCACTCCTTAATCCGGCCGCACATAACCCCTATAAAGATAAATCCAAAAAAACATAACGGACTAATAAAAACTAAAAAGAACTAATTCAAAAAGCGTTATGTTTATTACTTCTTTCTTTTTTTGTCCCAGCTTACTTGATAACGACCTCTATCCAAAACCTTTTCAAAGTCATTGTAGCAAAGGGGCCTATCAAAAAGAAATCCCTGAGCACTACTGCATCCCATTCTTAGCAAAAAATCGACTTGATTACTGTTAGAAACTCCTTCGGTAATAACATGGAGCCTTAATTTATGTGCCATCGAGATAACTGAGCCAACCACGGCCTCATCCTCTCTTGTAAGCTCATCTCTATCAATAAAGGATTTATCAATTTTAATCTCACTTACAGGATACTCTCTTATGACTGATAGTGAAGAATATCCGGTACCAAAATCGTCTATAGAAGTTGAGATATCATCATCTCTCATATTCCTCAAAAACGACAGAAGCATTTCCTGTTCATCAGAGTATGCGGTTTCGGTTACTTCAACAATAATCTTATCCCTTTCTACTCCGTACTTATCAATGATTTCTGTTATCTTTTTGGCAATGTTCGGAACTTCCAAATCACGTTTTGAGAAATTAACCGAAATCGGAACAATTGTCTTGCCTTGCCTTTTTCTTTTAAGAATTGTCTTGCAAACCTGTTTCAAAACATAGAAATCAAGCTCACTTATTCTTGTGGATTTTTCAAGGATAGGAACGAACTTGCCCGGCGAAAGAAGTTCACCATTAAAATCCCACCTTGCAAGAGCTTCAGCTCCTATAATTTCGCCTGTATCAAGGTTAACCTTGGGTTGATAGAAGGTTTTGATATTACCATTATTGATAGCATCTGTAAGGCCTTCATATATCTGCTTATCAAAAAATATTTCGTCATTAATCTCCGGTGTCATCCATACAACACTTCTACGCTTTTTTCTAGCATAGTTAAGAGCTGCTCCTGCCTGTCCTATCACTTCGCCTGGATGATGCATTATAGATGTATTTATCTGAAATATACCCACTCTTGCAGAAATGGAAATTGGAATTTTAACACCCTTATAGATTCCATAGGTTCTTACAGATTTGATAAATTCAAGGAAGAATTCTGTACGCTCCTTTTTGATTAGAGCTACAAAATTATCACCACCTAAATGCGCAAATACCTCATCACTGCTTACAACTTCATTAACGGTCTGTCCATATCTTCTAAGGATAACATCTACTTCCCTTTCATCAAAATCATAATTAAGAAGTCCAAAACCGCTCAAATTAAAATAGAAGGCTGTATAATTATCCAGAATGCCTTTGTCATAGAATTCGAACACCTTATCCGAATAAGCAATCTGATTGGGGAGTCCTGTAAGCTTCTGAGTATGATAAGCTTCTTCCAGCCCCCTTCTGACACAGAGTCTTTCTACATGTATAAAATATATCGACAAGAATATTTTTAAATCGCTAAGCTCTTCTTCAGAAAATTTACCATCACGTGAAGTAGATGTGCATAAGAATAAAACATTTCTATCTTCAGGCCCATATGAAAAAGCTTCTCTATATCTGGATATTCTGTTAACATTTTTGTTGGTAAAAACGGCACTCGAAAAACTTCTTTCCCCTATAACATAATCTTTTTCACAGGGGCTAAATAAAATTTTAAGTTCAACCCTTGCAAGTGAAACCCTATCTTGAATCTGCTCAAATAATTCCTGAGCAATCGCAATTGAATTTTCGTCTGTTAATAGTGTCCTAATAAAATTCTGCAACAATGTGCTACATAATACTTCGTCCAAAATACTTTCCTTCCTGATCCATTTTCAGTAATTTCAACCCTCAAGGGTATCAACAATAGTCGGCAGGAACTGTTTCTTTCGAGATACTACACCTTGCAGATATGCTCCATTATTCCTTGTTTCAACTGAAAATCCATTTTCTATTATATTCTCTGCTCCGCTTCCTGCAAAAACTACATCAGATGACTCTTTCAAAATGTTTGTAAGCAGGAAGAAAATCATATCAATTCCATCCTCCTTTAGGGAGTTATCGAGTTCAGATACAACCTTTTGTTTAATGTCTGCAAGTTCCTCAGCACTCATAGAATTAATCTGACCTATACCGATGGTCTTATTGTCAACGGTAAACTTCTTGAAATCCTGATGTATAATTTCGCTTCCCGTCTTAGAACCAAGATTACTTCCGGCATGGAACATTTCCATCGCGAATTCTTTTGCATCAACGCCGGCTATTTTTGCAAGCTCTGCACCGGCATTTTTGTCTATCTGAGTACAGGTAGGACTTCTGTACATAAGCGTATCCGAAAGAATCGCAGCCATAAGAAGACCTGCTGTCTGAGCATCTATATCAACATTATTTTCTTTATACATAAGGTATACAATAGTAGACGTTGAGCCAAGCGGCTGATTTCTAAAAAATACCGGTGAAGATGTAGAAATCGTGCCAAGTCTGTGATGATCGATAATCTCCAGAAGTTCAGCAGATTCTATACCATGTACAGCCTGATTTTTTTCATTATGATCAACAAGTATAAGCTGTTTCTTCCTGGCACCAAGGAAATTACGACGCGAAATCATTCCAACATACTTATCATCTTCATCAAGTACAGGGAAATAGCGATGACGCTCCTGTGCCATTACTTCCTGAATATCCTCTATATAGTCATCCATGTGGAAAGAAACCAGCCCCTCACTCTTCATGAAATGATCTATCGGCATACTGCTGTTCACAAGTCTTGAAGCAGTATAGGTATCGTGCGGCGTTGTTATTATGCGGCAATCATGAGCAATTGCCTGCCTTTGTATAGTCTGGGCGACCTCTGCTCCATCACATACTATGATACAATCTGCATCCATTTCAAGCGCACAAAGCTGAGTTTCATAGCGGTTTCCAAGAATAACAACGTCACCGGAGTTAATAATATTCTCCATGACTTCAGGGCTCGCAGCAGCAACAACAACTTTGCCCTTTTCTACATAGCCATCTTCGTCTCCTACTATCATCTTGCCATCAAGAGTCTTAACTATATTTCTGTATGAAGTCTTAGCACTTGAAAGGATATCCGAATCATAGACATCCATATAAGATTTAACAATATCATTAGTCGTAATTATACCCTGAAGCTGATCATCCTTGGTAACACATACTGTCACAACTCCTGCATTACGCATAATCTCCCATGCATCCTTAAGCGAAGTATCTCCCGATGCTCCTGCAAGTACCCTTATCTCAAGATCCTTGACCTGCGTTCTTACATCAGTAAGCATCTGCGGTTTGTCAACGCCAAATCTGTCAAGTACATAACTTGTCTCTTCGTTTAGATGACCGGCTCTTCTTGGCTCATATTTGTTGCCAGTAACAATTGTCTTAAGTCTTGCGTAGGCAATTGCAGCGCATACGCTGTCTGTATCGGGGTTCTTGTGTCCAACTACATAAACGGGACGTTCTTCTTTCATATAATACCTCTATATAATATACCAAAAAATAAACGTATATCCTTACGAAATACATAAATAAAACAAAACAATGCATGTGTACCATATACATCTCTATATAATACGTAAAAAAATTCTCTATGTAATACGTGAAAAATTCCTCTGTATAATACGTAAAAATTTTCTCTATGTAATACGTAAAAAAATTTCTCTATGTAATACGTAAAAATTTTCTCTATGTAATACGTAAAAATATAGTTGTCTATATAATACGTAAAAATATATTGCTCTCTATGTATAACTCAAGGATGTTAAGTAAAAAAAGCATTTTCATACATTATCTTTAATCATTCAGAATTATTATAGCACACTACAGTAATAATGCCGATTGAAATTATTTTAAGGTCAAACAAGAAGCTCTCTTTAAAAGCTCATACATAATCCGCAATTAAACATAGTGAACCTGACACTATAAATAATTAATCCGCATAATTAATCCTAAGTCCTTTTGGATAATGGTTTTTAAGTCTTCTTCCGTCACTTTTGGCAAATCCAATGCTGCAACCATCCGTGGTTATAAGATACCATGCATTTTCAAGCTTTGCACTAAGTGTAAGCCCGGACGTATAATCTTTAATCTCCTGACTGGTAGATGCATAATCTATGTAATACTTCACATCTTCTTGTCTTAGGAAAAGAGCCAAAGAATGCGAAGGCTCAAACCTGTTCTTCTTAATAGTCCCTAGATGTAGCCCAGGTCTTTTGACTTTAAGCTTATCTGTAGAAGGCATGATAGAAGGCGCAATATACACATTTTCACCAAAGGTGAATAAAGTTCCGTATATTCTTGACTTGCCGATATCTGTAAGAACATATTTCGAAAACTCATCCCAAAGTTTTGCTGCTTCAGCATTATTGGCACTACCACCAGAAAGGTGATTCATATTTTGAGCAAGCTTTCTTTCTATAACTCTTCTATCCTTAGCTTTTAGCTTTTTATCGCCTTTATTCATGGAATTTCCAACTACAATACCTTTTATGTCAGCACTACCATCATTTATATCTGCGGATTTTGAAATTATAGCTTTTATTGTATCATCTTCATCCTTTTCAGTTTTTTCTATCCTTATTCCTCTCTGAAAATCTCCCGGACAATAGGTAACAGGTAATGTTACAACATTTTTTTCGATATCATCACTTCTTTCAAGAACAGCAAGAAAATGCCCTTCACCTTTCAAATGATGAGGCCACAATCTTATACAATTTGAAAGCTGTTCCATATCATCACTAACATCACAGTTTTTGTAGCTATCTTTATCGGAAGTATCTACTAGTGCCCATTTTGGACTGCCATTATCCATACCATCAAATAGTGGCACTTTGCACACATGAAACTTTGGATGAGACAAAAGAAATCTATAGATGGTTCCTTCATCCTCATCAGGTGCAAATGTGCAGGTCGAATATACAATTCGTCCTCCTGGAGCAAGCATTGATGCAGCATGGTCGAGTATTGTATCCTGCCTTTGGGCACACAGTCTGACATTTTCAGGTGACCAGTTTGATATAGCTTCATCATTTTTTCTGAACATCCCTTCGCCAGAGCACGGAGCATCTACAAGTATTCTGTCAAACCAACCCTCGAATCTGGATGATAGATTCTCCGGTGTTTCATTTAGAACCAGCGCATTAGAAATGCCCATTCTTTCGATATTCTGTGATAAGATTTCAGCTCTCGATGAATTTATCTCATTTGAAACAAGTATTCCTTCTCCCTGCATTCGTCCTGCAATTTGTGTACTCTTTCCACCCGGAGAAGCACACAAATCCAATACCCTCTCACCCGGCCTTGGATCAAGATAAAAAACAGGTGACATTGCACTTGGTTCCTGAATATAATATAGTCCTGCCATATGCAGAGGATTTTTACCGGGTTCATCCTCGTCCCTATATATAAATCCATTCTCTTCCCACAAAATACTAATAGTTTCAAAAGGAAGAATATTTATGGCCTTACTTATACCCTCTTTAAGCTTAAGAGGATTAAGACGAAGAGCTTTTATTCTTTCACATTCAAAAGAGGCCAGAAATGCTTCACATTCCCGGCCAAGCATAAATTTCATTCTGTTTACAAAATCACTTGGAAGCATCTAAATCTTTATTCTTATTGTTCTCCTTAATAAATTTCTTTATACCGGCAAATGTGCTGGCACTTATGATATGTTCAATCCTGCAGGCGTCGGTTTCTGCAGTTTTCTCATCAACACCTGCTGTAATCATCAAAAATTTAGTAAGATTTGTATGTCTGTCATAAACGCTCTTAGCTTTCTCAATTCCTTGCTTCGTAAGAACAAGCTCACCATCCTCTTCCACTGTGATATAACCGTCTTCTTTGAGAATTCCGACAGCCCTGGATACACTAGGTCTGGAAAAGTTAAGTTCATTGGCAACGTCTACAGATCTAACGCTTCCATTCCTCTTCTTCAAAACATAGATAGTCTCAAGATAATCTTCTCCTGACTCATGCATAGGTTAAGCCCCCTTGTAATTAGAATATTACGAATCAATCAACAAACTCATGTTAGCATATACTAACTTTTTTCACAAGAGCATAATAATTAGAATTTTAAAACATTTATAAAAAAAGAGCAATACCCATTTCCAAAAGCAATAATTCTCATTTCCAAAAGCAATAATTCTCAAACAGAAATTCCCATTAATTCAAAAAGAGCCGAAATAAATTCGACTCTTTTGTTATTTTCATATTTAATTTTGCAACTTCGCAAGCCTTATTTTGCGAAATCAGTTGCTCTGCTCTCGCGGATGACATTAACCTTAATCTGACCAGGATATTCCATCTCAGCTTCAATCTTCTGAGAAATATCATGTGCCAAAATCACCATGTCTGAATCAGTAACCTGATCCGGAACAACCATAACACGAACCTCTCGTCCAGCCTGAATAGCATAAGAGCTTTCAACTCCCTTGAAGCTATTGGTAATATCTTCAAGTTGCTTAAGTCTGGTGGTATATGTCTCCAGCGTCTCTCTTCTTGCACCCGGGCGAGCTGCAGATATAGCATCTGCTGCCTGTACCAGAACAGCAATAAGAGACTGAGGTTCAACATCACCATGATGTGCCTCGACAGCATTGGTGATCAGAGCTGACTCCTTGTACTTGCGACAGATATCTGCACCCAGTTGCACATGCGAGCCTTCCATTTCATGATCAACAGCTTTGCCGATGTCATGCAAAAGACCGGCTCTCTTAGCGACACGAATGTCAAGACCAAGTTCGCCTGCCATCAGACCGCACAACTGAGATACTTCAATCGAGTGTTTAAGAACATTCTGCCCATAACTTGTACGGAATCTAAGTCTTCCGAGAAGCTTGATGATTTCAGGGTGAAGTCCGTGAACGCCAGCTTCCATAGATGCAGCTTCACCTTCTTCTTTGATCTGAGCGGCAACTTCTTTCTTAGCCTTCTCAACCATCTCCTCGATTCTTGCAGGATGGATACGACCATCTACAATAAGTTTCTCAAGAGCAACTCTAGCAACCTCACGACGAATAGGATCAAAACCGGAAATAACAACAGCTTCAGGTGTATCATCAATGATAAGATCAACACCGGTCATTGTCTCGAGAGTACGAATATTACGTCCTTCTCTTCCGATAATACGTCCCTTCATTTCATCACTTGGAAGCTGAACAACCGATATGGTTGATTCAGATACATGATCTGCGGCGCACCTCTGGATGGCTCCTATCACAATCTCCTTAGCTCTCTTATCAGCTTCTTCCTTAGCTTCGGCTTCGATGTTCTTGATCATGACTGCCGATTCATGCTTAACATCATCTTCTACAATCTTGAGTAGATACTCTTTAGCTTGATCTGCTGTAAGTCCTGAAATTTTCTCAAGTTCCTTACGTCTTTGCTCATCCAGCTTCTGAATTTCCGCGCTCTTTTTATTAAGATTTTCCTCGCGTGCACTCAGGCTCTGCTCTCTTCTCTCAATCGCTTCTGATCTCTTCTCGACATTTTCCTCTTTCTGCTGTATACGTCTCTCAGAGCGCTGAACTTCTGCTCTGCGGTCACGAACTTCTTTTTCCAGGTCATTCTTAGTCTTCAGAGACTCTTCCTTTACCTCAAGGAGTTTTTCACGTTTCGTATCTTCTGCAGATTTGAGGGCATCGTCAATGATCTTCCTTGCTCTTTCTTCAGCACTGCCGATCTTAGCCGCATCATTTTTCTTATGACGGGCGTTGTTAACGTTAACGGTAATGATGACAGAAAGTGCAGCTACTACTACTGCTATAACTACCACCGTAGTAATACTCATTACAGGAGCACCTCCTTATTCAGTTTTCATTGTACAATATTTTGTATATCATGCCCGAAATCAGCATTTGTTTATACAATTTTACAACACTTTTAGTTTACGCCTGTAATAGCTCTCTGTCAAGAATGGGAAATGGTCTTTTTCTGGCAGATTCTCGTAAATTCCTATATTTTTAGTTCTTTAAATAAAGCTTTTTGATTCAAAACAAGGCTCAAAAAAAACGTACAATCCGCGACACCAAATCGAAGATTGTACGTTTTTTATCATAGTCTACCCATATCAGTTTGAGGCTTCTTCACTACTTTGGGTATTGGAGTCCTGATTTTTACTACTATCGGCATCAGAATCCTGATCTGATGAATTATCAGAGTCGGCATTATTCGAAGAATTAGATGCATTTTGGCCACCCTTATCCATATGACCTCCTTGCATACCTCCTTGTCCCATGCCACCGCCGCCCATAGGGCTCATCTGGCCTCCCATTCCACCACCCATTGTGGTAGTGGAACTGGTGCTAACAGAATCAAGCGTTATCTCTTCTGATTCATCATTTACTGTAACTGTGTAGGTCTCATTAAGTTCAAGATCTTCACTACTGAATATTATTGCCGTTCCGCTCTTTACAGCAGTATATTCATAGATTATATTTCCTTCAGAATCAGTTATTGTTATTTCATCACCAGAACTGTATCCATTTTCAAAAACAAGTGCAAATGAATTCTGCTCTGAATCATCAGAAAATGCTTCCATCATTCCGGAACTGCCAAGTGCAATAACAGTACCACCTTTTACGATAAGCTCGCCTCCGCTCTCAGTACCGGAGTCAAGTGCAGCATTATCACTTCCTTCAGGACCGTTAACTACAACATTACCGCCATAGATAATGAGGTCACCATTAGAATCAAGACCATCGCCGTCTGCATCTACATATATATTACCGCCATAGATTGCAAGACATTGTATCTGAGTAGATTCACTGCTAGCACCATCAGATGTGTCTGTATTATCTGTATCCGATGCAGAGTCTGATGAATCTGTGCCTGATGCAGCATTCATATCCATAGGTGCATTTCCGGAATCCTGATCAGACGAAGGATTGAATTCTTCACCGGATGCTAAATCGCCATTTTCATCATTACTACTGTCGGTAGACGAATTATCGTCATTGCTTTGGTCAAAATTCATGCCTTGACCGCCGCCCATGTTCTTGCCACCGCCCATGTTACCGCCAGGCATTTGTCCACCCATCATGCCCATGGATGACATATCTGTGCTACCTCCGGCGTTCATTCCGTCATCTGATGACGTGATACTTATATCTCCATCATAGATATTGATAAAGTAGCCTTCAATTCCTTCGTAGCTTGTCTCTATGACAATGTTACCATTTTCGATATCTACCTGGTTGTCTGCATGTATACCATCATCTCCTGCGGATATAGTGAAGTTACCGTCTACTATATCAACATAATTATCACTATGAATCGCATCATCGGAGCTGTTAATAACGAATGTACCACCGCTAATAGTAATAGTATCGCCCGCCTTGATACCCTTAGCACTATCGCTTTCTTCTTCAGATGTATCTGCAGAGCTTTCGTCATTACTATCATAATCTTGGCTTGATGCATCAAAACCATTTTCATTTTCTGCATCTGTGCCACTATTTTGACCCGCAGAAGGATCGCTGCCGTCTTCCATGCCTGCGCCATCTTTCATATCAGGCATACTATTGTCATCGCCAGACTCTTTTGACATATCCATATCGCCGGGAGCACCATTCATTCCCTGACCCATGTCAGGCATTTCTTCGAACGAATCATCCTCTGTTATACCATATTCATCAATCAGACTCTGGACGTATTCCTGAAGATCTTCATCAAGGTCATCGACATTGATATGTGAAAGCAGTTTAGAAATCTCTTCATCACTAAGTCCGGAAATAAATTCTTCGATATTTTCCTGTGTGAGCTCAAAATCAGCATGATCTGCGCCGCCATTATCACCATGGCCGCCCATACCGCCGCCTCCGCCGCCCATCATATCATCAGAATGAGCTGCAGCGTTTTCGTATCCGCCACCTGTTGTAATATCAAAGTCGCCACCGGATATAGTAACATTTGTCACAGCCGATATGCCGTCATGATCGGCTACAATTGTAAAAGTACCGCCGGTTATTGTCACATAACCTTTTTCTTCATTTGTTTCATTATTAGATTTTATACCGTCATTACCCGCTGTCAGATTAAGTGTACCATCACAAATACGAACCGAATCCTTACCAAGAAGCGCATTGTCATCAGCTGTAACAGCGATCGTTCCACCTGCTATTACCAAATCATCCTTACTCTTTATGCCGTGACCACCTTCGGCTACAACGCTTAGAGATCCATATCCATTTATAGTCAGGTCGCTTACAGAATATATAGCTGCATCAACGTTTGCTGCTACTGCAGCATCTCCGCTCAGATTATAGGACTCTACAACATTTTGGGAGTCCTCTTCAAGGGTTATAAAAACCTTATCAGCCTGTGCAACATATATAGCCGGAAGAGAATCATTGGTTATATTGATACCATTTAGTACCAGCTGAACCTTAGCATCAGATGCATCGACTATTATCTGGCTATTAGTAAGTGTACCACTTAAGACATAAGTTCCTGCAGTAACTATATACAGATCACCATCAAGCTCATAAGCACCGCCACTTGTATAGCCATCAATATCATCCAGATCAATATACACCGCTGTAGCTTCCGAATAGGACGGATCCAGATCCCTGTCTGAAAAGATTCCATCTTCGTCGGCCGTCGCATCAGATGTTACTACTGTAACGCCAAGGCTTTCAGCATTCATAAATACAACAGTCAGTACAACAGACAGGATGGTAATTATGATACAAATCAGATTTGTATGTTTGCTAAAAGACATAATTAGCTCACTCCTATATGTATTTTACTGATATTCACCGTTATAACTTACAAGAACTGCGCTCTCAACATGTGCTTTGTCAGAAAGAGCTGTAACAAAAGTTGAATCTTCAGAATTAAGTCTTACTTCATATGTAAGTTCAATATTTCCTTTACGTGCTGTCTTACCCTTAAGAACAAGTTTTTCTGTGCTTGATTTAATGAAATCCATAACTTCTTTTTCTGCAGATGCATCATCAAGTGTAACAACGATTATATATGGCTTAACATATGTCTTGCGATTAACAAAGAGCACAAGAATAAGTCCGATTACCAAGCTTCCGAATACTGCAAGAGGAATCATTCCGGCTGCAAGAACTATACCTACTGCGATTGACCAGAACAAAAATGCAATATCAAGTGGATCCTTAATAGCTGTTCTGAAACGGACGATAGATAACGCACCGACCATACCAAGTGAAAGAACTACATTAGATGTTACTGCCAGAATAACAAGTGTTGTAATCATTGTAAGTGCTATAAGTGTTACGCCAAAACTTGGAGAATACATTACTCCCTGGAATGTCTTTTTGTAGATAAAAAAGATGAATACGCCTATTCCGAATGCCAGAACAAGGGCAATTACCATATCAAGAATACTTACTGATGTTACATTTTCCAAAAAGCTTGATTTAAAAATATCACTGAAAGTCACGGTTTTATCTCCTTTTTTATATGTTTGATTATTTGATTACCGGTTACATATGCATTATCATTCAAATATTCTGCATGTTGCATATTTCGAAAAAGCTGTTGCTCTGGTATCTTCTACCTGAACTATTTCTCTTACAATATCAGGAAGAAAATTGTCCCATTTAACTTCTAGGATTATCACATCCGGTGCAACCGGGATGGTTACGCAGTCAGGGTTAAGAAAATCCGTACATCTAAGCCCGCTCCTTATGTGATGATCAAGTGTTACTCTGACATTTCCTGCCGAGTAGATGAATGGATCTCTTGTATAATCAACAATGGTCTTAGGTTTAAGTCCATCATTTTTCATTCCACGATACAATTCCCTCACAAGAGGATGATCATGATCTTTCATCCATTCAAAATCATTATCAACAATCCGTTGACATTCCTGTGCAGTCAAAGCTGCTGATTGCTTGAAACCGATATCTACACGCTTACTCTTTTTCTCAAGATGAATAACAGAGGTATCATTGTTGTAAAAACGGATTCTGTACTTATCTCTGTCTCTGACTCCGTCCAACTTCTCTTTTAAAGCTCTGTCATCATATGAATCAAAGTAGAGACTTCGAATCATATAGCAGCCCGTAGGCCCCACATGCTTATCCTGCTTTAATACAGCTCTTAGTCTTTGGCGCAGTACGTAGTAATCAGACAAGCTAATACTGTGTTTAATCTCATGTCTACCTTGCATATATAAGCTCTCCTTCGAAAACGATTATATTTGCCCTTCCTTAATTCAAAATAAATCAATTATTAAACAAATATAATAAAACAGGAATTCATCTGCCTTTGGGAGCAAATCGTTATTCTAGCTCAAACTTGCAAAACCGGCGCCACACCTCTTTGCTGTTATGTAGATACAGCAAAGAGGTGGCGCCAGTTTGGCAAGTGGGAAGTTTTAGATTCTAATTTATTCTATATCCATTGCTTTATATATAAGTTCGGTACTATATCCCTTCCTGTACAAAAAAGCCATAATTTTCTGTTTTTCTTTATAATCCATTTCTTTGGAATAATGTTTTTTCAAAAGAAGGTTCCGAATTTGATTCATTTCATTATCGCTATTTTCATCTGCATAGGCTTCTTTAATTACTTCCGATATCAAATCCTTATCAATTCCTTTTTGCATAAGATCCTGGCTTATTCTCTTACTACTCCTTGACTCCATATAATATCTTGTATAATCCGCCGCGTACCTTCTATCATCAAGATAGTTATAGCTTTTAACATAAGCTATTGCCTCTTCCTGGCACTGCTCGGGGTACCCGCCATCTTTTAGCTTTTCCCGAAGTTTATATTCTGTATAATCACGTTTTTGTAAAAGATTCATTGCACGAAGAATTGCACGCTTAGTAAGAACCTCCCTTATAATTACATCTATGGTCATCTGGTCAATTTCTTGTCCCTGCATTATCTTATATCGGCGAATTTCTCCTTTATATAACATAAACTGCATTTCACCATCTATATATATTTGACACCTTTTTTTGTCATATTCTTTGATTGACGTAACTATCATATATTTGTCCTTTTATACAATTTAATTTAGCTAGTGCGAAGTCATAATAATTAGTAACTCAAACTTCGCACTTGCCATGGTGGCGTCAGTCTGGCAAGTGCTAAGTTTGAGTTAGTAATTTTAGGCTACTATATAAATAAAAAAGCGACCCGTAACCAATGCACTGACCATACATATTAAATCAAATCACTTGTCCACGAATTTATCATCACATTATAAAATCTTCACAATAATTACATCGCCATTGATTTTATTCACTTTATATAAATCCATATTCTCGCAATTTGGATAAGACGAACGAGTCAGAACGCCATGTCACGGATCGCTATACTATAAATATATTGTATTATTTTATTCTTCGGAAGCTGCCTTCTTTTTAGATGCCTTCTTGGGTGCAGCATCTTCTGCATCCGAAGGAGCTTTAACAGCCTGTGCTTTTGAGAACTCGTCAGCCGGTATATTATAGAAATCACGCACCCTGTTCTCTACTTCAGCCATAATCTCGGGATGCTCTTCAAGATATGCCTTAGCGTTCTCACGCCCCTGACCAATCTTCTCGCCATTATACTGATACCATGCACCCGACTTGTTAACTACATCTATATTAGCAGCAAGATCAAGGATATCACCTGACTGCGATATACCTTTTCCAAACATGATGTCAAATTCCGCTGTCTTAAATGGCGGAGCAATCTTGTTCTTAACAACTTTAACTTTGGTATGATTACCAACCACTTCACCGCCAACCTTAATTGAATCTGTGCGGCGAACATCAAGACGTACCGAAGAGTAGAATTTAAGCGCTCTACCACCTGTTGTGGTCTCCGGATTGCCAAAAAGAATTCCAACCTTCTCTCTGAGCTGGTTGATAAATACTACTGTACAATTAGACTTACTAATAACTGCTGTAAGCTTACGAAGAGCCTGTGACATAAGTCTGGCCTGAAGACCGACATGAGAATCTCCCATTTCACCGTCAATTTCAGCCTTTGGTACCAAAGCAGCAACAGAGTCAACTACAACAATATCGATAGCGCCTGAACGTACCATTGTCTCTGTAATCTCAAGTGCCTGTTCTCCGCTATCAGGCTGCGAAATGTATAGATTATCAATATCAACACCTATATTTCTGGCATATACCGGATCAAGTGCATGCTCAGCATCAATAAAGCCGGCAATTCCGCCTCTCTTCTGTACTTCTGCAATCATATGCAGTGTAACAGTTGTCTTACCTGAAGATTCAGGTCCATATATCTCTACAATACGTCCCTTTGGTATGCCTCCAAGTCCAAGGGCAATATCGAGACTGAGCGAACCTGTTGGTGTAGTCTCAACGCTCATCTGATTAGTGGGATCCCCCAACTTCATTACTGCACCCTTACCATATTGCTTTTCAATCTGTCCAAGGGCAGCCTCAAGTGCTTTTTGTTTTTCTTCTCTCTCCATGATATCCTTTCCTGCGCAGACGCGCACGACCCCTTATAAAAAGAGATCTCTCCTCTCCGGCAGATATATTGTATGAAAATTCTTGCTGAAATAGCCTATGAAAACCTGTGTTAATGCGATATTGAACATCTCCCGCCACATTAACCACAAGAACTATTTTAGGGTATATCCTGCCGGTTGTCAATTGTATTTAGCATTTTAAATGCTTATTTTATCTTAAATGCTGAAATGCTTTGGCTGATATGCCACAGATTTTTCAGAACTTTAAGAACAATACGATGTTAGCATGAAGTTTCGTATTTTGCAACCATATATTTTGATTCAAACATCATATATATTTTGATTCAAACATCATGTATTTTCGACTCAAAATTATATATTTTCGACTCAAACATCATATATCTTTGACTCAACCATCATATATTTTCAACTCAAACATCATATATCTTTGATTCAAACATCATATATCTTTGACTCAAATATCGTATATGCTATTCGCTCGTACATTTCTTATATAGTACATTGTAGTTTTTGATATATTGCATTTTTGTATACACAAAAACATGCACAAATATTGCGTTTTCTATATACAGCAAAAACAATGTAGGTGTAGAATAGGTTTTGCAGCAAACTACTAAAGGTTGTTAGTTTCCATTTTTTGATCAAGTCTATTAAAGGGGATATCTACTATGTTACGCAAGAAATTAGCATCAAGGGAAGTTCTTGAATTCAAGAGAAGTGATATATGGAGAACAGTTCTATGTATTTGTGCCGGAGTTATAATGGCTGTAAACTTACGTACATTCGTTTACACCGGTGATCTTCTTCCTGGTGGTTTTTCAGGTCTTACCCTACTTCTTCAGGCAATTTTTCAAAAGTTTATGGGTATAACGATACCGTATGGTGTTATATATTTTGCAATGAACTCGGTACCTATCGCTATTGCCTATAAGTTCATCGGAAAGAAGTTTACAATATATTCCTGTATTACCATTCTATTGGTAACATTTTTAACTGATATAATTCCAGTACGCGCAATAACATATGACGTTCTTCTTATCAGTATATTCGGAGGACTTGTTAATGGTTTTGCTGTAACACTGTGTCTCAAAGCAGATGCCACAAGCGGAGGAACGGATTTTATAGCTATAGCTATTTCCGAAAAATTCGGAATCGATTCCTTTAACTATATCCTATTCTTCAATGCTATAGTTCTTACTATTGACGGTTTTATCTTTGGATGGGACAAAGCTCTATATTCTATAATCTTCCAGTTCTCTTCAACACAGGTTATACATATACTATATAAAAGATACAAAAAAAATACACTCCTTATTGTCACTCAAAAACCCAAAGAAGTTACGAGTATGATTTATGAACTGACCGGGCATGGTGCTACAGATATAGAAGCTTACGGCTCATACCAAAATGCAGACAGAACTATTGTCTATTCTGTTGTATCCAGTGACGAGCTTAGAACTGTTGTTTCCGAAATACTTGATATTGACCCAGGCGCATTTCTAAATGTAATCAAGACGGAACAACTAAGCGGCAAATTCCATCTTCATCCAAATGACTGATGACATTACTACAAGAATAAATGAATAACTTACTCAAGCTTCGCACTTGTAAAACTAGCGCCACCGCTTTACTATTATGCCAATACAGCCAGTTTGTAGATGTGAAGTTTGAGTATATAATTAAAAAAGGGATTGTCCGAAGGAAGACAATCCCTTTTTAATTTATTCAAATATCAAAACTTACCAGCAGAAGCTGCTTCCTCTATGGAAACCGCAAGAGATACTGTAGCACCTACCATAGGGTTGTTACCCATTCCGATAAGCCCCATCATCTCAACGTGTGCCGGAACTGATGAAGATCCTGCAAACTGTGCATCTGAATGCATACGTCCAAGAGTATCAGTCATACCATAAGAAGCAGGACCAGCTGCCATGTTATCAGGATGAAGTGTACGGCCTGTACCACCGCCTGATGCAACTGAGAAGTACTTCTTGCCTTCTTCAATTCTCTCCTTCTTATATGTTCCTGCAACAGGGTGTTGGAATCTTGTCGGGTTTGTAGAGTTACCTGTAATAGAAACATCTACATTTTCGTGCCACATAATCTTAACGCCTTCGCGAACATCATTTGCACCATAGCACTTAACTTTTGCACGATCACCATTTGAATAAGCTGTCTCTGATACTATCTTAAGCTCATCATTGTGATAATCCATTTCTGTTTCAACGAATGTAAATCCGTTTACACGAGAAATTATCTTAGCAGCGTCTTTACCAAGGCCGTTAAGAATAACACGAAGTGGCTTCTGACGAACCTTGTTAGCTTTTGTTGCTATACCGATAGCGCCTTCAGCTGCTGCGAATGACTCATGACCGGCAAGGAATGCAAAACACTCTGTCTCTTCTTCAAGGAGCATCTTTCCAAGATTACCATGTCCAAGTCCTACCTTACGCTGATCTGCAACAGATCCCGGAATACAGAAAGCCTGAAGGCCTTCGCCAAGAGCTGCAGCTGCATCGGCTGCTCTACGACAATTCTTCTTGATCGCGATTGCTGCACCAACTGTATAAGCCCAGCATGCATTTTCAAAACAAATTGGCTGTACACCTTTTACAAGGTCATACACATTAAGTCCTGCATCTTCTGTAATCTTCTTTGCTTCTTCCATAGAAGAAATACCATATTCGCCAAGGACTTTGATAATTTTATCATAACGTCTTTCTTTAGACTCAAATAATACGTTCTCGTCTGCCATTATTCCTATTCCTCCTTATAAATTATTCCTGTCTGGGATCGATGAACTTAACAGCATCATCAATACGACCGTACTGTCCCTTAGCCTTCTCAAAAGCTGTAGCTGCATCGTCGCCTTTTTTGATGAAATCCATCATCTTACCAAAATTAACGAATTTATAACCAATGATATTA
>ERZ842401.878-NODE-878-length-44519-cov-30.744377_pt1 | contig 44519 bp, 54 predicted proteins | sample MGYA00521270_ERZ842401 | MGnify/ENA primary metagenome ERZ842401 (study PRJEB31892, sample SAMEA3878208) | bioreactor metagenome | biome: Moose rumen | place: Sweden | collected 2011-10 | study: EMG produced TPA metagenomics assembly of the PRJEB12797 data set... | reverse complement strand
TACAGTAAGATTTTGCGGTTGTCTATTAGTTGCTTTTCTCAAGAAAAAATACAAACTACGTTAGATTACTCTGCTTATACCATTACAATTTTTTCGCTCCTAAAACACGCTCGCGATATTTGAAATCAGAAGCTCGCTCACTTTACCGCGCTTTTTTGCGTTGGAATTTATCATTCGGGAAGCAAAAATCCGTTTTATTTCAAAACGCGCATACAAATCATCAAAAAAGGTGTCGTTTTCGTCGGCATTTTTTGGGTCAGAATTGCTCGCAAGGATTTTCGCGCCTTTTTGCGCACATTCCTCGATAAATTGCTTTAGCGCAATCTGCTCTTTGTCTGAAAATCCGCTTTCAGAATACGAAGTAAACGCGCTTGTGGCGTTGAGCGGGCGATACGGCGGGTCGATGTATACAAACGTGTCTTTGTCGATAAAATCCCTACACGCTGTATAATCGCCCGTGCGCATTTCTACATTTTGTAACAGCGCAGAGCAAGCACGGAGGTTTTCTGCGTCGCACAAAAGCGGATTTTTTGCGCTGTTGAACGGCACATTGAAAAGCCCTTTTGCATTCACGCGATACAAGCCGTTGAAACACGTTTTGTTTAAAAAATAAACAGCGCGGATTTTTCAAGATTGTCAGATTCGCTTTTGTTCGTTTTCAGTTCGTTGAATCGGCTTCGTTTTTCATAAAAAAATGCCTTGTTTTCTTCCAAAGTCTGATTTTTGTAGCGGTTTTGCACCTCGAAAAGAATCGAAATCAAATCATCACAGCGATTTTTTATCTGTCCGTATGTGTTCATCAGTTCCGCATTTATGTCGTTGATAAGAACGCTTTTTGGGGAAAATGTTTTCAATACATCAAACAGCACCGCGCCGCCGCCCACGAACGGTTCGCAGTATGTTTCGATTTTCGCGGGATATTTTGCTCTGATTTCCTCAAGCAACTGCCCTTTTCCGCCCGCCCACTTTATAAACGGTTTTGCAATACTCATAAGTGCAAAAAATATATCATTTTTGCCGTAAGATTTCTACTGCGCTTTTTTTCGCGCAGGAAAAAGACTGCATTGGCGATAACTGGAGTTATCGCGCTTCTTCACTTTGAAGAAAGGAAATAATTGCAGTTATCGCACCATTTCACCACTGAAACAGGAAAATAATTGCAGTTATCGCGCTTCTTCACTTTGCAGAAAAGAGATAATTGCAGTTATCGCACCATTTCACCAGTGAAACGGGAAAATAATTGCAGTTATCGCGCTCCTTCACTTTGAAGAAAGAAAATAATTGCAGTTATCGCACCGTTTCATCGTGAGCCAAAATATTTACACAGCGTTTCAAAAAGTCTATAATGCACAAACGGAGGGCATTATGAATTATTTTAAGTATAATTCGACCGTTGCGGCTACGAATACTGTAGCGCTGGCTGTTGTGGATTTGGTTGAAAAGCAAAAAAGCGATGATAAAACGTTCAATCTTTTTGGCACAAAAATAAAGGAACTTGCGCAGGCGCAAACCGTTGCGATTAAAAAAGACCGCGTGTATTCGGGGCTTGACGTGTTGGATGCGGAACGCGATTCTCTTTGGAAAGCGGCGATTGACATCATCAGCGCGTATAAAAAGAACCCTGTCAAAGAGATTTCGGACGCAGCAGAGAAGATTTTTCCGATTGCCGAAAAATACGGCAAAAAAATAACCCGTGTGACTTACGACGAGGAAACGGCGTATTTGAAGAGCGCACAAACCGATTTTAGCGCGGAGGGTGCAGCAGCTGCTATAAAGGTTCTCCCGGGATTGAGCGAAACGCTTGAGAATCTGTGGGCGAAAAATGCGGATTTTGAGGCGCAAACGGCGTCTTTTGTTTCAACAAGCGCAAACAGTGAAAAAAGCGCGACCAGTTTGCGAAAGGAGTTGGTTTCTCTGATAAACTCGTTCATTACTTATGTGGACGTTGTTGGCGTGGTGAGAAGCGATTTGCTTGGGTTCAGCAAAGAACTGCAAAGCCGCATTGACCGCGCAAATGCTCTCGCATAACGTTTGCGTTTTTTCTAGAATACCGTGCAATCTCTGTACGGTATTTTTTTTTGCTGTTCCGCGATTGTTTTTGTCATTGGCGTGCTTGACACGGGAATCTATTTTCTATGCCAATAAAAACAAGGGACTTAAGTCCCTTGCTGCCTCCTGCATTGAATAAAAAGATTATCGCGGTTTACACGTCCGAAAAATCTTTGATAATGCGTTCGGCGACTTTTCGCTTGGCAAGACCGCGGTTCATCGCTTCTTTTTCAAGAAAGCGGTGCGCGTCCTGCTCGCTCATTCCGCGTTTTTCCACGAGGACGAGTTTTGCGCGGTTGACAATGCGGATTTCTTCCATTTTGCTCTTGAGTTTCACGGTCTGGCTGGAAAGCATTTGGATTTTGTACTGCACGGCAATCGCAATTTTTATCATATTGTAAAAATAGAACGGCTCGAACGGCTTGGTCATCGTCAAAACGCCGAACCCTTCCACGCGATACGAGATTTCGTCAAACAGCTCGCTCGGCGAAAGCAACACGACCGCGCTGTATTTTTCCGACACCTGAATCGCAAAATCCGTGCCGCTTGACTCTGCGCTGTCGGCAATGATGATGTTGAACTGCCGCTCATCAACCAGCCGACGCGCTTCGTTTATGTCGTCAAGAGAAATAAGCTCGAACATCGGCGGAAGCAAAAAAGCACGGATTGCCGACACAATTTTGCTGTCGCTTGAAACAATCAAGACCGAATAACAATCGCCCGTCATAAGCGCGTCCTAAAATGAAATGCCGCCGAGGGCTTTTTTGACGAACTCGCTTTTTTGAGCACATTCCCGAGCCTCTTCGAGCGACTGCGGAAGCGGTTTCAAGCCGATTTTCGCCGCCGTTTTGCTGTCAAAAAGATTCACCGCCGTTTCTTCGCCCGCGCTTGCCCCGCACTTGATTCCGTCGATTGCCGCGTGAATGAGCAGAGTGAGTGCAAGATAGGGATTGCAAGAGGGGTCGGGCGAGCGCAATTCCAGACGGGTTTCGCGCTTGGTTGCGGGCAGACGGATAAGCGCAGAGCGGTTCTCTTTGCCCCACGAGATATATTTCGGCGCTTTTGCCGAACCCAATCGCTTGTACGAATTTTCCACGGGATTCAAAAAATAGGTGATGTCTTCGATGTGGCGATAAATGCCGCCGAGGATATAAGGGAGCAGGGCTTCGGCTTTTTCGCGATTGCCGTCGCCGCCGATTAAACGGCACGACAAATTGATGTGCATACCGTTTCCCGCCTCGTCTGCAATCGGTTTGGGCGAAAAATCCGCGAAGAGCCCCTGCGCCGCCGCTTTTGTGTTCACCACCCACTTGAACGTCGAAACGTTGTCGGCAGCGGTGAGCGGGTCGGAATAGCGAAAGTCGATTTCGTTTTGCCCCGGACCGTCTTCGTGGTGGCTCGCCTCGGGAGTGATGCCCATTTGCTCAAGCGTGAAGCAGATTTCGCGCCGAATATTCTCGCCGTGGTCTTCGGGCGCGATGTCCATATAAGAAGCGTTGTCGAACGGGATTTTTGTGGGGAAACCTTGCTCATCAACCTTAAAAAGATAAAACTCGATTTCCGTGCCGACCATCAATTCCACGCCGCATTCATCTTTGAGCGCCTTGCACGCATTTTGGAGCATTGTGCGGCTGTCTTTTTGGTACGGCGTACCGTCGGGATTAAAGATATTGCAGAACATTCGCACCACTTTGCCCGTCATCGGTCTCCACGGGATAACCGCCAGCGTGGACGGGTCTGGATACAAGAACAAATCCGATTTTTCTGCGCCCTCAAATCCCTTAACCGCACTTGCGTCAAACGCGATGCCGTCGGCAAATGCGCGCTCCAGTTCGCTCGGCATTATCGACACATTCTTTTGCTTGCCAGCCATATCAAAAAATGCCAGACGGATAAACTTAACGTCCGATTCTTTCACAAAATCCATCACTTCTTCTTTTGTGTACATTCTTTTCTCCCAAAAATCTTTTTCGCCGCCGCAAGTTAATACGCCTTGTTGTGCACGCCGCCGATTGCCCGTCCGCTCGGCTCGTCCATATTTTTCCACGCCGCGTCCCACTCCAAAGCCTTGGCGGTAGAACACGCAACACCCGCTTCGTGCGGAACGCATTTTGCCGCGCTGTCAGACGGAAAGAGCCGTGCATAGATTTCGCGGTAATAATATTCCTCTTTTGTTTTCGGCGGATTAACGGGAAATCGGTTTTCGCGGCGCGCAAATTCGCTGTCGCTTACTTTTTCTTCGGTCATCTTTTTGAGCGTGTCAATCCAGTTGTAGCCCACGCCGTCAGAAAACTGCTCTTTTTGCCGCCAGCAGATTTCCGAAGGCAGCATATCCTCAAACGCCGCGCGCAAAATCCACTTTTCGATTCTCTGCGTACCGTCGCCCAGTTTGATACACATTTTGTCCTTGGGGTTCAAGCTCATCGCCGTGTCGATAAAATCCTTGTCCAAAAACGGCACGCGCCCTTCCACGCCCCACGCCATCAGCGATTTATTCGCGCGAAGGCAGTCGTACAAATGCAGTTTGCTCATCTTTCGGACGAGTTCTTCGTGAAACTCGCGCGCATTCGGCGCCTTGTGAAAATACAGATAGCCACCGAAAAGCTCATCGCTGCCCTCGCCCGAAAGCACCATTTTTATCCCCATCGACTTAATCACGCGAGCAAGCAGATACATCGGCGTTGAAGCGCGCACGGTCGTGATGTCGTAGGTTTCGATGTGATAAATCACATCGGGGAGCGCGTCGAGAGCCTCCTGAATCGTGAAATGCACTTCGTGGTGCACCGTGCCGATAAACTCCGCGGCTTTTTTTGCGGCGATTAAATCGGGACTGCCCTCAAGTCCAATCGCAAAAGAGTGCAAACGCGGCCACCACGCGCTTTCTTTGCCTTCCGTTTCGATTCGTTTTGTGCTGTATTTTTGCACAATCGCCGCAATAATCGACGAATCAAGCCCGCCGCTCAACAGCACCCCGTATGGCACATCGCTCATCAACTGCGCTTTTACCGCAGACTCAAGCGACAGCCGCACTTTTTCTATCACGACAGGATTCGCCGTTTCACCGCTGTCGTCGGAGGCACGAGGGGCGTTTTTCACCGCGTCGAAGCTCTCCCACGCACGATTATACCAGCGCGTCGGCTTTTCGTCTTTTGAATACAGATAATGCGCATTCGGAAACTCTTCCACGGTCACGCATTCGCCCTCAAGCGCCTTTAACTCGCTTGCAACATAATAGCGCCCCGCTTTGTCCCAGCCTTGATACAGCGGAATCACCCCGATTTCGTCCCGCGCAATAAAATAGGTGTCGTCCTCGCTGTCGTAGAGCGCAAAAGCAAAAATGCCCGAGAGCTTTTCTATCATTTCTGCAAAATTTTTGCCCTGCGCCTTGTATTTTTTGTACAACGGAATGATGACCTCGCAGTCGCTCCCCGTACGGAATGCGTAAGAGGCGAATTCGGCGCGCAATGCCTTGTGATTGTAGATTTCCCCGTTTGCCGCAAGAATGATTTTTTCATCATCGCTCACCAGCGGCTGCTTGCCGGAAAGCGGGTCCACAATGCTCAGGCGCTCGTGGCTCAAAATAGCATTCTCCCCCGTGTACACGCCGCTCCAATCCGGTCCTCGATGGCGAATCTTCTTCGACATCTCCAATACGCACGAGCGCAAACTCTCTTTCAAGCCGTCCGCAATCGGCTGTCCGCCCGCAGATAAATCAAACGCACCCACAAATCCGCACATAAGTTTCCTCCGAAAAAAAAGAGGTCGTAGACTTTTCTTCTTGCCGTTTCCGCTGCTCGCTACCGAAACAGAAAAAACGTGTAAGAAAAAATATCTACGACCTCTTTGCCGTAATGTAGCTCAATCCTACTCAAAAAAAACTGCTCTGTCAAGCCTGCATTTTTGGGGAGCGCACATTATTTTTTCTGCGCCGTAAGCGTATTTGAATCGATTATCACTTTGGTGATTTCGGCGATATACATCGTGTGGAAATCATCTTTGCGATAATTTTGCTTGAGAATCTTTTCGTCCGTAAAGCAAAATGCGTCCATCTCCTGCGCGTAGAGCTTGCGGCAAAACAGCACAAGACGGCTTCCGTCAATCCACGGCACGTCGTTCATATAATTCACCTTGAGCTTAGAAACGAGCATTTTGTCTTCGTCGCGTCCGCTGTGGCTGCCAAGATATTCGTAGCGGTTCTTTATGGAATTGCCCAGAACGCACAGACTGAACTCCTCGCCAGCGTCGAGCAATTCCTTGGTGTATCGCGACGGACGCAGATAAATCGTCGCCACATTTTTATTCCACAGCACGCCCAAGCCGCCCCAGCTTGCCGTCATCGCGTTTACCCGAGAATCACCCTGCACCGTAACCGCAAGGTAATCCTTTCCGATAAGCCTGAAGGCATTATCCTTGATGTCTTCTGCTTTGATTTCTTTCATAGCCATAAAAAGCCTCCCGAATGTTCTTCTTGCAGTGATACTAGATACTAGCATTTTTTGCGAAAAAGTTTTAGCCCCTTTTGCAGAGAATAGCAGAGAATAGCAGAGAATACAAAAAAAGATTGCCGCAGAACACTACAGCAATCCTTTTATCACGAAAATGCGCTATAACTCGTACCGCCATTCGCTTTCTGCCGACACGCCTTTTAGTTCAGCGATTTCGTCGGTCGCAAACTCAGGACGCTCCTCGAGATACATCGGCACATCGCGCTTCAGCGGCGTAATCAAAAGCTCCAGCGCAGAAAAATCCACGTCGGCAAAATCCGCGCTCAAGAACCGTTTTAAGCCGATTTCCCACGGATAGTCCTCGCCCAGATAAAAATGGTCGAGCAGCAATTTTTTCCCGCCACTTCTCGGCGCATAAAGTTCCGCACGGTCGCCCGTGTATGAAAAGCGCACAAAAATATCCGCAGCCTTCCCCTCGCGCACCGCCTGCAACAACGGCACGACGTTGAGCGCATACGTTCCCGCTCCCGCCTCGCGCGCCGAAACCGCTGGCAAAGCACTCGGTGCGTCATCGCACACATAATGCGCAAACAACGCCGGCGCGCCGTTCACATTCAGATTTTTGTTCGTCGTGCCGTCCTCGCGGAAACCCGCTGGCGCGCTCGAAAACGCAGGGAACGCATAAAACTCGCGAGAACCTCGCCCCGAAAGAATCGCCGCCCCGCTCTCATCGGTGTACACACTCGCCGCATCACCTGTGATGATAAGCCGCTCGCCGTCAGCCCCCGAAACGCGCCACGCATTGAGCGCGTCTTTTCGCGAAAGCACGATAAAATCCTCCGCGCCCGCCGTCTTGGACTGCTCATCGCAATACAAAAAGAAATCCCGCGGCTCGTCCACGCCGTCACGCGCATAAAACACGGTTTTTTTGCCGAGATTGCAAAGCGGAGTCGCCTCGGCAAACTGCACGCGAGCAGAACCGAACGCCATATTGAACGGCAAAAAGAAGAAATCGCCGTTTTTTACGGTGAGAGACGCAAGCCGAGTTTCGCCGTCGGGAGAACTCAAACGCACATCGCTATGCTCCGCCATTTTCAGATGTCGCACATAGTTGTTCACAAACACATACCCGCGCTTGCCGTCAGAGCGGAACGAATAGCGCAGGTGCTCCGTGTCGGCAGGAGCAAGCGGATTTTCCTCGGGGATAACCGCAGGAAAAGCACACAACTCCTCGCCAAAATCGTGCACAAAATACGAAAGCAATTTCAACTCGCGATAAGTGTCGTTCACCTCACCGAACTCGCGGATTGGCGCACGAAAATCGTAGCTCTTTATAGGCAGGTCGTTCGGATAGCCCGTATCGCGCGACTCCTGCAACGTGGTCAGCTTGCCGTCGGGGTTCGTGCCGCCCGTGTACATATAGTAGCCGAGCAAATTGCACCCGCTTCCCATCTTCACCATTGCCACCGCCGCGATGTCTTTCGCCTGCGCAATCGTGCGCCGGTGCGCCGTCACCTGCAAACCACCGCCCAGCTCTGCCGTCAAATACGGAAAGCGAGACGCATCAAACGTAATGCCGTAGCCCAAACCGTGGTCGCTTCCGATATTGTGGTCATTGCGCTCGTGCGTAAAAACATAGTTGCCGCTCGGCTCAATCTCCGTCGTGCGCTGGTCCCATGGCGCGTCGCAGTAGCCGCCCATCACCGGAAGAAGCCCGCCCGTGCGCGCTCCGCCCCAGCCCGTCGCCGTGTACAAATCCACCATAAAGCCCACGCTCTTGGCAATCGCCGTCAGACGCTTCATATGCTCTTCGCCCGATTCATCGTACAAACCGCCGCAGTGCCCGAACTCGTTTTCAATCTGCACGCCGATAATCGTCGAGCCCACAAACTCGCGCACCTGCTCATATATCGCCTTGTACCAGTTTTCCACCACAGCAAAATAGCGCTCATCGTTCGTTCGCGGCTGAAAATCCTTGTGCAAAAGCCAATCGGGAAAGCCGCCGTTTCGCGCCTCGCCGTGACACCACGGACCGATTCGCAAAAGCACCTTTATTCCGCAGTCCTTCGCTGCCTCCAAAAAGCCGCGCAGATTGCGGTCTCCCGACCAGTCATATTCGCCTTCGATTTCCTCGTGGTAAATCCAGATAACGTACGCACTTGCCACGTCCACGCCGCCCGCCTTCATCTTGCAAAGCCGCTCTTTCCACTCCGCGCGCGGAACACGCGAAAAATGGATTTCGCCCATAACCGCAAACCAGCGCTTTCCGTCGCGAATCAAACTTTTCTCATCAAACGTATATTTCATTTTCTTTCCTTATGTTATTCCCGTGCTTGACACAGAAATCTATCCTCGCCAGCCATATTGAAAAAGAGTATCGCATCAAGCGCGATAATGACAGCAACCGCGTCCTTTATTTGACAAGGGGCTTAAGCTCCTTGCTTCCCTGTTTTGCACCATTATGCTGTGCCATACCCGCGCCGCTCCCTACGACACACCCGTGCCGCTCCCTACGACACACCCGCGCAGCCTCCTACGACACACCCGCGCAGCCTCCTACGACAGAGGAGTGCTGGAAGCTACGCGAGTGAAAACGTGATTACTCCTTGACTGCCGCGCCGCCGAAGCTCGTAATAAGAGTCTTCTGCGTAATAACGAAGAAGATAACGAACGGGATTGCCACGATGAGCGAACCTGCCGCAAACGTGGTGAACTCGTTTTTCTTCTCGGTTACGAAGCTGAACAGACCGAGCGCAAGAGTCTGCTTTTCCACACTGCGCAAAACCATTTTTGGGAAGATATAATCCATCCACGGAGCCGTAAAACTCGTAATGCCCAAAAACGTGATTATCGGGCGCGCAATCGGCATTACAATCGTCGCAAAAATGCGGAAATGCCCTGCGCCGTCGATTCTCGCCGCTTCGTCGAGGTTTTTGCTCACGGTGTCCATATAGTTTTTTACCAGCCACGTGTTATACGGGATATTGCCCGCCACATACACGAGCACCAGCCCCCACAGCGTGTCCAGCCCGCCTACGCGAAGCAGAATGACGTAAATGGCAATCATTCCCACGAAACTCGGGAAGATTTGCAGAATCAGAAGCGACATCAAAAACGGCTTCTTGAACTTGAAATGAAAGCGGCTGAACACATACGCCGAAAGGGAGGCAATCACGATGGTTATCGCGCTTGTTGACACGGCGATTATCAGCGTATTCATAAACCATTTGCCGTAATCGGTGTTTTTGAACAAATGCGCAAAATGCTTGAGCGTAAATCCGTCTTTGAACGGCACGATGTTCAGCGCGGCGATTGAGTTCGTCGGCGCAAATGCCGCACTCACCACATACACCAGAGGATAAATCACAAACAGCGCGATAATCGCAAAAATGACGTAAATAACCGCGCGGTTGAGCTTGGCAACGATGCTGTTGTCTTCGATATTGCTCATACTTCGCCCTCCTTGTAGGCTCTCGTGTTGCGGAAATTAAAGATTGCGAATGGCGCGAGCACGATAAAGATAATGACCGCGATAACGGACGCATAATTGTATTTCATCAGCGTAATCGTGAGTTTGTAAATCCACGTTACGAGAATATCCGTGCCGCCCGCCATCGTCGTGGTGGAATCTGCCACAGTCGGCGCGCCGCCCGTCAGGAAGAAGATTGCGCCGAAGTTGTTCACGTTGTGCGCAAAGCTCATAATGATAAGCGGCATTGTTTGGTAGAGCACGAGCGGAAGCGTGATTTTGCCCAAGATTTGCCATTTGTTCGCACCGTCGATTGTCGCCGCCTCGTACATATCCGAACTGATTGCCGTCATCGTGCCCATCGACAAGAGCATAAAATAGCCCGCGCCTGCCCACAGATTGATGATAACGCAGGTGAATTGCGCCCACGTCGGGTCGCCAAGCCACGGAATCGGATTATGGATAAGCCCCAACGTCATCAGCGTGCGGTTTACGATGCCGAACGTGCCGTTCAAGAGGTTCTTCCACACGAGCATAGACACCACGCTCGGCACGGCATACGGCAGGATAAAGATAAAGCGGAATGCAGGGGCAATCTTCACATTGATTTCCTTGAGCTGCACCGCGAGCAACAGACCGCCAAAATAGCACGTCGCCGTCGAAAGCACCGCCCACACGAGCGTCCAGACAGCAATGCGCGCAAAGCCAACAGACCAGTTATTGTGCCCCGTAAGCAATTCCTTGAAGTTCTGCAAGCCCACCCAGTCAACCGTGTTGTTCGGCGGAATATGCGCTGGGTCAGAATAGTTCGTGAACGCCACGCACACGCTGAAAATCAGCGGCACCACCACGAACACCATCACCATCACGAACGCCGGCGCAAGACCGAAAATCGAAAACGATTTGCCCATCGTGCTGTCGAGCTGCTCTTTTTGGCTCTTAAAGCGCTTAGTGCGGCAATATTCGGCGTATCCCTTTTCCGCACTCTTCACGCTCAAGAAATACACGATTGCAAAAATGACGATGACGGTCAAAATCAGAATGCCGTCGATGAGCATAAAAATAGAATTGTCGCGCCGCTTTATCGGAAGCTCGGGATGCGGGTCGCCGAGCGTGATAAGACCAATCAGTTTCCCGATTGTGAACGGCAGACAACCGATAAACGCAACTTCGCACAACGCGAAGAAGATACCTTTTACATAATCGCGCAAATACAAGAGGTGCGACAGCCCCATAAAACACGCGGCTGTCGTTTTTACCTTTTTGGCTGCGCTTCCGTCAGGGGAAACTGATAAAGCCATAGGATTTCCTTATTTTGCTGTGATTGTTGCGTCGCAAGCGTCAAGCTCGGCTTTTACGTCCGCGCCGTTCCAAATGTTCTTTGAAGCGTTGTTCATCGCCTCCCAGTATGTGCCCATCTCTGGAATAGACGGCATTGGGAACGCATAATCAAGCTGTGTGATAAAACCTGTCATATACGGGCTGTCAACGTGCACGTTCAAGCTCGGAGCCGCTTTGGTGAGATTGAAGCGCAAAATCTGCATTTCATCGCTCATCAAGAACTTTGCAAACTCGTTTGCTTCTTCTGGGTGTTCAGAATACGCCGAGACGAACATCGCGCGAGTGCCGCTGAACGAAGCCGCAGGAGTTTTGTCGCCCGGGAGAGACGGAAGAGCCGCCACGCCGAAATCAATGCCCGCATTCTCAAACGGAACGACGTTCCACAAACCAGTGATGTGAATTGCCGCATTGCCGCTCTGGAAAGCCGCGTCCACCGTAGCAGTCTCGAGGTCAGCCGCAGGAACAGGAAGCGCATCGTGCAAGCTCTGGAAGAACTGCATACCCTTCACCGCCGCCGGAGAATTGATGTACGAATGAGCAGAATCCGTGCCGTCCGCACCGTAGAGGCGGTTGCCGTCCGCAGTCGTGAAAATAATCGTGTAGTAACCGTTACCCACGTCCATCACAAAACCGTATTTTCCCGGATTCTCTTCGTTAAACTTCTTTGCAAAAGTCTTCAAATCTTCCCACGTCTTCGGCAAATCTTTTTCTGCAATGAGCTTCTTGTTGTAGAACATCGCGTATGTTTCCGCCGAAACAGGATAACCGTACATCGTGCCGTTGTAGGTCAAAGCCGTAGAACACGCAGAGAGCACCTTTGCACGCACTTCATCAGGATTCACCGTCGGCAGAACGTGCCCGCCAGAAACGAGTGTGCCGAGTCGGTCGTGAGGAGCCGCAAACACATCTGGTCCTTTTCCCGCAGGACCGTCAAGCGCAATCTGCCCGATAGCATCGCCAAGCTCCACGTTGACGTATTTGATAGTAATGTTCGGGTGCGTTTCGTGGAACTTCGTGCCAGCCTGCTTGATGAACTCATCAGGACCGTTCGTTGATTCCCACACGGTGAGCGTAACGTTCTCCGCCTTTTTCTCGCCCGAAGCCGCAGCCTCTTCCTTCTTTCCGCCGCAAGACATAGCCATAAGTCCCGCCGTCAACAGAGCTACCGTTGCCGTAGCCTTTGCACAACCTTTAAACATATATAACCCCTTATATGTTAAGCCTTTACAGGCTCAAAGATACTAAAACAAAAAATGGTAATCCACATAATTTCGCACGGCAGTTTCCTTGCCCTCAAGCCGCGAAAGCAAAATATCCGCCGCCTTTTTACCAAGCGCATACGCATCGATTTCAATGGCAGACACGCGGCATTTTGAAAGCGACAGCGAATTATGAAACGACACGATTTTTGCAATGCTATTTTCTTCTTTTTGCCACTCAATCGCGCCCTCGCACAAAATATCGTCCGCACAAATCACCAGATTGCCCCGAAAGCCCGCCAGCGCATTTTTCGCGTCCGCCGCGCCGTCAAGCGCAGAAACCACCGCGTAATCCCGCTCCGATTTCCCCAAGTCGCTCATCGCGCCCAAAAAACCGCGCAGACGCAATTTGTTCACCACAATATTCTGCTTTCCGCACAAAAAAATGATATTTTCCGCGTCGCCAGCATTCTCTACTATTTGTTTTGTAAAAATCCGCCCCGCTTCCTCAATAGGCGCGTCCACCTGCACGACCGTTTCATCATCATACGAACCGATAGCCACAAACGGCATTTCGCCTTCTTTCAAAAGTTCCACATTTTTGTCATTCTCCAACACGCGCGTCAAAATCACCGCATCAATCTTTTGCATTCGCAAAATGCGTTCCAAGCCGTCCGTACCGTCGCCCTCGTTAATCGCAAGCAACACATCGTAATTGCGCGCCTTGACCTCGCTTGCCACGCCAAAAAGACAATTCTGAAAAAACGGCATATCGCTCATTGCCGCATTCCCCTGCAGCACCACACCGATATTCCACGTTTTTGCCTCAGCAAGCCCCTTCGCCATAAGATTCGGGTGATAGTCGTGCGTTCGCACATACTCCATCACCAATTCTTTTGTCGCCTGTCCGATTCTTCCCTTTCCCGAAAGCACCCGCGACACCGTCGTCTTGGAAATATGCAAATCCTCGGCTATATCTTGGAGTGTCAATCTTTTATTTTTGCGCAAACGGTTGCTCATACGTTATATCGTAGCACCGAAATTGCTGTCTGTCAAATTTTTCTGCGCAATTTTTTCAAAAAAGTTTCTCAAATTAAAAATGAAACGTTTCCAATCTACTTTCTCAAAACAAGGTGTACCTTTCTTTACAATATAGCCAAAAGTTTATTCTGTCAAATTAAATTTTTGAGGATTGTGATTTTCTTACTTCAATTTGCATTTTTGTGACTAAAAGCAGCATATTTTATTCGCTAAATGTCGCAAAATTGAGTGCAAAAAAGATGTATGAAATAAAATTGTTCGCTATTTTCAAAAATTGTACATTCTTAATCGATTAAAAAGCAAGGCTGTTTATTTCGCAAATTTTTATAGGCGAGCAAGAATTGTATCAAAATCGATTTTCAAAGCGTTTTTTAATTCAATTTTGATTTTTGAGACATCACGCACAAATAAATCGGCAGGGCTTATTTTCAGTGCGTCAGCAATTTTGATTATCATATCGAATGAAGGCTTTTTCTATTTGGCATTTTTATGATACAATCGAAGTATCTTGATTTCCGCAAATGGAGGAATTATGAAGAAAATGTCAAAAATTGCCATCGCGATTTCTGCGGCGGCATTCTTTTTCGCAGGCTGTGCATCTGCACCCCAAAAAATCGCGCGCGACCCGAACGCCGAGTATAAACTCGTCGTGCTGCACACAAACGACCATCACGGCGCGGTATTGTCCAAAGACGGCAAAAACGGGCTTGCCGAGCGTGCAACGTACATCAAACAAGCGCGCGCAGAGGCAGCGGACGCGGGCAAAGATTTCTTGCTCTTGGACGCAGGCGACATCAACTCTGGGCAGGCGGTGTCGAATATGTTTGCGGCAGAAGCAGACATTACGGCGTACAACGCAATGGGCTACGAGGCGGTTACGTTCGGCAATCACGAGTTCGACGGCACACACGAAAAGGTTTTGAAACAGATTGAGATTTCAAAATTCCCGTGGCTTTCTGCGAACATCAAAACCGCAAAGGGCTATCTCGGAAAACCATACATCACAAAGGATTACGCGGGCTATCGCGTTGGTATTTTTGGCTTGACGACACTCCGCACGCTCGTCATCGCAGGTCCAGACAAGAGCCTGACGTTCACCGACGAGATTGAAACAGCGAAAGAAATGGTCGATACGCTCCGCAACAAAGAAAAATGCGACATCGTGATTTTGCTCGGGCATTTGGGCGACGTGGAAGAAACACCGACACACGAAACCTCGCTCAAAATTGCCGAAGCAGTTGATGGCATCGATTTGATTATCGACGGACATTCTCACTCGTATTTTGCAGAGCCAAAAGTCGTTAATAACACGCCAATCGTTACCTCGGAGCAGTGGGGACACTACGTCGGCACTGGCGAATTGACCATTAAAGACGGCAAGGTCATCAATTTTAAGTGGCACCCCGAGGAAATCACCAGCGAAAAATACGCGCCAGACGCAGATGTTGCAGCGCTGTTGCAGCCGTTTGTGGACAAGGCGAATGCGTCTCTCAAGGACGTTGTTTTGAAGACAACAGCGGAATTCGAGTTCGGCGCACGGCTCACGCGATTCCAAGAAATGCCTTCAGGCGATTTCCTCACGGACGCGATGGTGTGGTATCTTGACCAGACGGGCGTAAAAGTGGACGGCGCAATCACGAACGGAGGCGGAATCCGCGCGGCACTTCCTGCGGGCGACGTTACCAAAGAAGCAATTATGACGATGCTTCCGTTTGAAAACTATCTGTATGTGGTTACGCTCAAAGGCAGCGACGTAAAAGATTTGTTCTCTTTCATCGGCTCAATCAAGCAGGGCGCAGGTGCATTTGCGCAGGTGTCAGAGTCTATCAAATACACGATTACCTACGACGCAGACGGCAACGGCACAATCAGCGACCTTACGATTAACGGCGAGCCAATCAACGAAAACCAGACGTATCGCTTTGCCTGCAACGATTACAACGCAAAGGGCGGCGACGGCTACGAGCCATTTACTCGCTCAATCGACACCTACAACAGCTCTATGCTTTTGAGCGATGTGTTCATTGAATACGCAAAGTCGTTCGGCGAGGCGGTAACGCCTGAAAATCACGGACGCATTACTATCATCGGCGGTCATTTGCCAGAGTAACAAGCGTAAAACAACTTTGTCATTCTGAGTGCTTGCCACGGGAATTTTTTTCTGCATTGGATTACGGCAATGACATTGGCGAACTTGTTTCGGAATATCCTTTTCAGAGACGATTTTGAACTAGATGCTGAAACAAGCTCAGAATGACAGATGTTTGTTACATAATCCCTTGCTATTTTTTTGCACGAGACAGCAGGATATTTGCGGCAATACCGAGAATGAGCGCACAGGCAACCGTGCGGATTTCCACAGCACCGAATTTTACAATCATTCCGCCCACGCCCGTAATCAAAATCACCGACGTAACGAATAAGTTTTTGTTTTCGCTCAAATCAATGTTCTGAAACATCTTCAGCCCAGAAACCGCGATAAATCCATACAGCGCAATGCACACGCCGCCCATTACACACGACGGAATTGTTTCCAAAAACGCAACCGCAGGCGTTATCAGACTAAACACAATGCACAAAATCGCACAGCACCAAATCGACACCGTAGACGCATTTTTAGTAATTGCCACGCACCCGATAGATTCGCCGTACGTTGTATTCGGGCAGCCGCCGAACAGCGTCGAAACCATCGTGCCCACGCCGTCGCCGAGGAGCGTCCGCGTAAGTCCCGGGTCTTTGAGCAGGTCAACACCCACGATTGCCGACAAATTTTTGTGGTCCGCAAGATGCTCGGCAAACACCACGAACGCCACGGGCACATACGCCGCAAAAATCGTGAGCAGATAACTCGCCGTAATGCCTTTAAGCCCGCTCGCGCCGCCGAGAGCGAATGTAAAATCGGGAAGCGAAATATACGACGAAAGCGATGTCCAATCCAGCGCGCGCAACGCCGCATAATTGATGACAATCAGCGCAGGATTATTCGTGAGGTGTCCAATGACGGCGAACACCGACGCGAGAATGTAGCCCGTTAAAATGCCCTGAATAAAAGGAATGAGCTTGCCGAGTTTTCTGCCGTATGTGGAACACATCATCGTAACAAACAGCGTTACCAAGCCGCACAGCATTGCGATATGTGTGCTGCCGCCGTCCACGCTCGATTTTGCCAAATCGCCCACCGCGTTGCCCGAAAGACTCAAGCCGATAATCGCGACCGTCGGACCGATGATAACGGGAGGCAAAAGGCGGTCAATCCACGCCGTGCCTGCCACGCGCACCACAACGGCGATAATCACATACACCAATCCCGCCATCACCGCGCCGAGAATCAGCCCCCAATAGCCCACCGAAGCCGAAGCCGCACCCGCAAATGCGCTGAACATCGAGCCGATAAACGCAAAGGAACTCCCCAAAAACACAGGACTTTTGCTTTTGGTAAACAGCAAATAGACAATCGTGCCCACCCCTGCGCCAAAAAGTGCCGCCGACGCGCTCAAACCGTTTCCCACGATTGCAGGCACCGCGATTGTCGCCGCCATAACTGCCAAAAGCTGTTGCAACGCGAAAAGCAAAATCTTTTCGGGTGACGGCTTATCGTTGATTTTGTAAACCAATTCCATTTTTGTACCCTCACATATAAAATCTGCAAAATCTTTTCACGTCTCCCCGCTCTTTGTCAAGCCCGCCGCCGTTTTTTCTCCAGTCTCCTTAAAATCTGCCGTTCGTAGTTCCTACGATGTTCGTTTATGAACAAAAACGACGTTCGTAGTTTCTACGATGTGCGTTTGTGAACAAAAATGACATTCGTAGTTTCTACGATGTGCGTTTATGAACAAAAACGGCATTCGTAGTTTCTACGATGTGCGTTTATGAACAAAAACAGTGTTCGTAGTTTCTGCGATGTTCATTTATGCACAAAAACGGCGTTCGTAGTTTCTACGATGTGCGTTTATGAACAAAAATGACGTTCGCAGACTCTGCGATGTGCGTTTATGAACAAAAACGGCGTTCGCAGATTCTGCGATGTGCGTTTATGAACAAAAACGGCGTTCGCAGAATCTGCGATGTGAGAACATTCGGAAAAGAGGTGCAAAACAATTTGCGACAAGGCGATTTTTTGCTATAATACGGCAATGTTGTACAAATATGAAACACATCTGCACACAAAAGAGGCAAGCAAATGCGCGGTATCCGCAGGAAGCGAGTACATCGCGGCATACAAGCGCGCAGGCTATGCAGGGATTTTTGTGACTGACCATTTTTTTGGCGGAAACACAGCGATTGACCGCACGTTAAGCTGGCAAGAGCGCATTGAGCAATACTGCGCAGGATACGAAAACGCACGCGCCGAAGCCGAACGGCAAAACAAAGCGGACGGCGGGGACTTTCAGGTCTTTTTCGGAATAGAGCAGACGTTTGACGGAGACGATTATTTGATTTACGGGCTCGATTCATCGTGGTTGCTGCACCACCCAGAAGCCGAAACAATGCGGCACGGGGAGTTTTTTGACGCGGTGAACAGCGCAGGCGGTTTGATGATTCAGGCGCACCCGTTCCGCCTCCGACATTACATCAAGGCGATTCATCTGCACCCGCGCGAAGTACACGGCGTTGAGGTCTACAACGGCGGCAATCAACCAAGCGAGAATGAACTCGCCGCGCTGTATGCCCGCATATACGATTTTCCGGCGACAAGCGGCTCCGACATTCACAGCATTGATTTTGCGCTCGAAGCAAAGACCGAAGGCAAGATGAAGCTCGGCGGTATGGCGTTCGACACCCCGCTCAAAAGCGTGGCAGACTATATCGCGCGCATCAAAAATAAAGAAGGCACACTGCTTTAATTCGTTTTATTTTATTATGGGAGAAAAAAATGGAACATACCTCATATACACCCGAAGAACCGATTGCCGCGATTGCCACCGCGCTCGCACCGTCCGCACTCGGCATTATCCGCACGTCCGGCAACGGCGCGATTGAAAAAGTCGCAGAACTTTTTTCGCGTCCGTCTGCGCTCAAGGAGGCAGGCGGCAACACGATTGTGTACGGCTGGATTGTGGACGACGGCAAAAAAATCGATGAAGTTTTGGTCAGCGTATTCCGCGCGCCCAAAAGTTCCACAGGCGAAGATATGGCGGAAATCACCTGCCACGGCGGTCCTGTGGTGGTTACGGCAATTTATCAGGCACTTCTTGCGCACGGCTTTCGGCAGGCAGAGCGCGGCGAGTTCACATTTCGCGCCTACATCAACGGCAAGACCGACCTCACCAAAGCCGAAGCGGTCAAGGAAATCATCGACAGCCGTACGGATTCAAGTCGCGGCAGGGCTGTAGAGCGGCTTGCGGGAAGTTTGTTTGCCGAAATCGACAGCGTGAAAAAGCTCGTCATCGATACGCTCGCCGCCATTGAAGTGGAAATCGAGTATCCCGAAGACGAAGAGACAATCGCAGATGCGTACGACACAACTGACCTTGAAGAAGCCTGCCGCCGATTGCAGTCGCTCAAAGACAGCTGGAAAACCGAAAAACTCTATCAAGACGGTGTGCGGGTCGTGCTGTGCGGCAAAACAAATGCAGGGAAATCGAGCCTGTTCAATGCGCTTTTGAAAGAGGAGCGGGCTATCGTCAGCGACATCGAGGGAACAACGCGCGATTGGCTGGAAAGCTGGGTGAGTTTCGACGGCGTGCCTGCTCGGTTGTTCGACACGGCGGGGTTGCGCGAGACAGATGACGTTATAGAAGCGCGCGGAGTTGAAATGACGCGGGAACTTTCGGGCGACGCGGATATTATTTTGTATCTGGTTGATTCTTCAACAGGGATTTCCGCCGACGACACGGCATTTTTGCAAAGCGCAAAAGAGAAATATCACGCACCGCTCATTCTCGTCTGGAACAAAATCGACCGCCTAGAAAGCGATACAGCCCGCGCACACACTGACGCGGTGCCAAACGAAAATCAAGTGCATATCTGCGCAAAAACGGGCTTTGGCATAGACGCGCTTTCACAGCTCGTAAAGCAAAAACTTGCGCTTCTTTCATCGAACGAGCAGCGTGGTGCCGCACTCGGAAGCGAACGGCAAAAAAGTGCCGTCAGCGAGGCTCTTGACCGCTTAACACACGCACTTGATGCAACAAAGGCGGGATACGCGCTTGATGCCGCGGTGCAAGATATGGAAGACGCGCTTGACTCACTGGGAGAAGTCACCGGCGAAGTTTCAAGCGAAGATGTGCTGGATTCAATTTTCTCTCATTTTTGCGTCGGAAAATAAAAACGCCCGCATAAAAAGAGCCAAAACACATATTGCCGTATACATCGCTACGGCAATCCATAGCAGAACACAGCGAATAAATATTCCTCACAAAAAAAATAAAGCCGTCCCTGCCAATGAGGAACGGCGTAAAAATGCAATCAATTATGCATTTTCAGCAGGTGCAGCAGCTTTTGCAGCACGAGCATTTTTGCGGGCAACATTTTTCAGTGCAGCATTGCAGAATTTGCAAACTTTGCCCTTATTGCCATCAAATTCAACTTCATACAAAGTTTTGATGTTCTCTTTTCCACAGCGAGCGCACTTTCCACGACCATGATTCGGCTCTGTGCGAATACCTGTTCCGCGATGTGATTTAGACATTCTCTACTCCTTCGCCTTATTTAGCTGATTTTTTGTCCGAGTCGCTCTCTTCTGAAGCAGCTGGCAATTTATAATCAACCAACTCAAGAAGCACAACATCAGCCGCATCTCCAGCACGGAAACCCAACTTCAAAACACGAGTATATCCGCCATTGCGTTCCTTCATTCGAGGACCAATCTCAGTAAACAATTTATTCAAAATCTTTTTATCCTGAATAAATTTTGCAGCCTCACGGCGATTGTGGACGCTGTCCACCTTAGCGCGAGTAATGAGCTTTTCAGCAGCTTTGCGCACTTCCAAAGCCTTTGACTTCGTTGTAGTAATGCGCTCATATCTGAACAATGATGTCACCATGTTGCGCGACATAGCACGACGATGAGCTGTCGTGCGTGAAAGAGGATTAAAACCAATCTTATGATTCATTTGCTTCTTCCTTTGGCTTTGTTAAACTGACAGAATTTTTCAGATGACTATAGTCTGTCATACCGAGACTAAGATTCCATTCCTGAAGTTTCTCTTTAATCTCAGTAAGACTCTTCTTACCAACATTACGACTCTTGGCAATGTCAGCTTCTGTCTTCTTTGTCAATTCGCCGATTGTGCGAATATTAGCATTTTTCAAGCAGTTGGAAGACCGAACAGAAAGTTCAAGCTCTTCTACAGGTGTATTAAGCAACTGTCGAATTCGCTCATCACCTTCATCAAGGTCATCTCCGCTTGAAATGTCTGCATCGTTAAAGTTGATGAAGATTGCAAAATGATCCTTCGCAATCTTAGCAGCCTCTGCCAATGCATCTTCGGGAGAAATAGTTCCGTCCGTCCAAACTTCAAGAATCAGTTTGTCGTAGTCATTACGTTGCCCAATACGGCATGGCTCAATTGAATACCGAACTTTTGGCACAGGCGTAAAAATACAATCCATTGGAATGACACCAACATCCTCAATGTATTTTGTATTTGTCTCAGCAGGAACGTATCCTCTTCCCAAATCAACCTGAATTTCAAAATCAACGTGACAACCTTCCATCATGGTCATCACTGTCAAATCTTGCGTCTTAACCTCGATTTCACCTTCTTTTGTAAAATCTTGGCTCTTAACAACTCCAGGTCCTTTAAATGTAAAGAGGACAGTTCCCTGTTCAACCTCATTCGGCAGCTGCAAACGAATCTGTTTTAAACTGTTCAAAACTTCTAGAGTATCTTCCGCTATTCTCTGAATAGGGTCAAACTCACTAGAAATAACATGAGGAACACCCTCTGCATCGTAAGACGTAATCCGGACAGAAGATACAGCATATCCTTGAATTGATGACAACAACACACGGCGAAGCGTATTGCCAACCGTTGTGCCAAAGCCAGGTTCAAAAGGATATGCGGTAAACTTACCGTAGTTAGGATTAGTTTCAAGACGCTCAAATGTAATGCCTTTAGGTTTTTTAAAGCCTTTAAGCAGATTTTTGCGAGCCATCAGAACTCCTTATTTAGAATAGAGCTCAACCACGAGCTGTTCTTTCACATCGACCAAATCGGCAACTTCTTCCCGACGCGGATACTGAACAAAAGTTCCCTTTACTGCATCCGTATCCACTGTAACCCAATCACACTTTGAAGTATTCTCAAGCCCAGACTGAATCACAGCAAGTTTTTTGCTTTTTTCTTTAATCTCGATAACATCACCCGGCTTTACATTGTAGCTAGGAATGTTTACGATTTTTCCATTCACCAAGACATGGCGATGAGAAACAATCTGACGAGCCTGATTGCGGCAAGAAGCAAAATGCATTCTATACACAACATTATCAAGACGGCTCTCAAGAAGCTGAATCAAATTCTCGCCAGTAACTCCTGGCATCGTCAAAGCGCGGTCAAAAGTAAGATGGAACTGTTTTTCAAGCATTCCATACATCCTCTTAATCTTCTGCTTCTCACGAAGCTGAAGACCATACTCACTGCGTTTTCCAGTACGAGCTTTTGGATCTTTTCCCGGAGCACCGAGTTTCTTATTTATCGGGCACTTATCGCTATTGCAACGACTTCCCTTCAAAAACAGCTTTTTCTGTTCTGTTCTGCACTGTCGACAAACAGGACCTGCGTATCTAGCCATTCTGCTTTATCTCCTTACTGACGACGAGTTTTGCGAGGACGACAACCATTATGAGGAATCGGAGTAACATCAGAAATCGACTTTACCTGCAACCCCATAGCACCCAACGCACGAACTGCGTTCTCACGACCAACACCAGGTCCCTTCACAAATACATGAACTTCGCGCAGACCATAACTCACAGCACGCTGAACAGCAGTCTCCGCAACTGTCTGTGCTGCAAACGGCGTTGATTTTTTTGCTCCACGGAATCCGAGTCCACCGGAAGATGCCCATGAAAGAGTATTTCCATTCAAATCCGTGATAGTGATAATTGTATTATTGAAGGTTGCCTGAATATAGACATTACCTTCATAAACGCTTTTCTTTTCCTTACGTTTCTTCTGGACAGCCATCAATCAACCTCCGATTAAGCCTTCTTCTTGTTTGCAACCGTCTTCTTCTTACCTTTGCGAGTACGAGAATTCGTGCGAGTTCTCTGTCCTCGGCACGGAAGTCCCTTACGATGACGAAGACCGCGATAGCAACCAATATCAATAAGACGCTTGATATTGAGACCAATCTCTGAACGAAGACGTCCTTCAACCTTGTACTCTGCATCAATAGCAGTGCGCAATTTTGTCAAATCATCTTGTGAAAGGTCATTCATCATTGCATTCGGATCAATTTTTGTCACTTCACAAAGATGTGCAGCTGCTGACCGACCAATTCCATAAATATAGGTCAATGCAATATTAACATGCTTATTTGGGAGGTCAACTCCTTCAATTCGAGCCATCTGTTACTCCTCAACCCTGTCTCTGTTTGTGTTTTGGATTAGAGCAAATGATACGGATAATACCGTTGCGTTTGATAACCTTACACTTATCGCAAATGGGCTTTACGCTGGTGCGTACTTTCATAAAAGTCCCCCTGGGAAAGTGATATTAAAACTCGAGTCATGGCAATTCGCTATGAATTACAACTCGAGTTTAGCCATCATATCACAATGTCCCAAACAGTTCTAGTCTTATTTCTCAAAATTTGCAAAAAATTCCAAAATTTGCAACAATTTTACAACTTTCGAGAACGGATTTTGCCTTTCTTTACCAATCCATCATGATGATGCATCTTCAAGAGAGCCTCCACCTGACTCATCGTATCCAAATCAACACCAACCAAAATCAGTAATGATGTACCACCCATCAATGTCGAAATCGACGAAGGGAAGTTAAACAAGTTCTGAATAATTGTTGGTAAAACAGCGATTACTGCAAGATACAAAGAACCTGGTAATACTAAACGATTCAGCACTTTCTGCAGATATACTTCTGTTTTATCTGTTCGGATTCCGGGAATGGAACCGCCGTTTTCACGGATATTTTTTGCAATTTCGATGGGGTTCAGGGTTACCTGTGTGTAGAAGTAAGCAAAAAATATAATCAGAAAAACCAAAATAACATTGTAAAAAACACCAGTCGGCGTCAAAAGATTCGATAACCGCATAATCCAGCGGGAAGCGTTGCTACTCGACGCAAAACTAGATGCAAGCTGCAATGGAAAAGTCAAAAATGCAGAAGCAAAAATTACTGGTATAACGCCTGATGGATTGATTTTCAGAGGGATATAAGTGTCATTGACACCATACATCTTTCTTCCTACAACACGTTTTGCATAATGAACAGGTATTTTTCTTTCTCCAGACTGTTCGTAAACCACCAAAGCAACGATAACAACAAACATGATAAGTGCTACGATAACAAACACAAAGTTTATATCATGACTCTTCACTTTCGTTACCAATTCTGCAATCGCATGTGGCATACGTGCAACAATACCAGCAAAAATAAGCATAGAAATGCCATTGCCAATACCATGAGCCGTTATCTGATTTCCAAGCCAAACAGTTACCATTGATCCAGTTGTAACAGTAAGAATGGTGAGCAATTTAAATGCAATATCATCCATTACAATTGCCCCTGGAATACTTTTTGCAAAAACAGTAACCGCAAGTGATTGGAAAATACAGACAATAACCGTTCCTATGCGCGTCCAAGAGGCAACCTTTCTCTGACCACCATCTTCCTGAGCCGCTCTTTTGAGTGGAGGGAAGATAATCAAAGCAAGTTGCATAATAATCTGTGTTGAAATGTACGGCATAACACCAAGCATAAACACAGAAAAATTGGAAAACGCACCGCCGGCAAAAAAATCCATATAACTGGCAAACGCATTTTTCTTCTGCGCCGCCAAATCCTCAAAGTATTTTAACAATACACTAGCATTAATGCCAGGTATCGTTAAAACACTTCCCAGGCGAAACACGGCAAGAATAACAAAAGTAAAAAGCAAACGATTCCGAAGCTCTTTAACTTTGAACATATTTACAACAGGATTAGTTGCCATGTTTTTTACTCCGCCGCCTTATTTTTTCTCTGAAGACTCAGCGATAATTGTACCGCCTGCTTTTTCGATTTTCTCTTTTGCAGAAGCAGATAATTTATCGACATTCACCGTCAGTTTTTTTGAAAGTTCACCGTTGCCAAGAATCTTCACAATCACATTGCCTTCATTAAGAAGACCTTTTGCAATGAGAGTTTCCTTGCTAACAGTTTCACCGTCAGAATAGTTGCTTTCAAGAACAGCCACATTCAAACTAAAAACATTCTTTTTGAATGGAGCATTAGAAAATCCTCGACGAGCAATGCGGCGATACAAAGGCATCTGTCCGCCTTCAAAACCAACATACGTCTTTCCGCCAGAGCGAGACTGCTGACCTTTATTGCCCTTTCCTGCTGTCGTTCCACGTCCTGATGAAGAACCACGACCGACAATCCGCTTTTTCTTGTTTGCACCCTCTGGTGCTTGAAGAATAAAATCTGACATTAGTTAAGCTCCTCACACTTTACCAAGTGGCTCACACTAGCAACCATTCCAAGAACAGAAGGATTTGCATCGTGCTCGACAGAAGAATTAAGTTTTTTCAATCCGAGTGAACGAACTGTTGCAACTTTATCCTTTGACTGACCAATAACACTTTTAACCAAAGTAACACGAATTCTTGCAGCCATAATTAACCCCACAAATCCTTGAGGGTTTTGCCTCTGTTCTTTGCAACCGTACGTGCATCCATCAATTTTGAAATAGCATCAAAAGTTGCACGCACAACGTTTACAGAAGCATTTGAACCCAATGACTTTGAAACAACATCGGTAATTCCTGCAGCATCCATAACAGCACGAACTGCACCACCAGCAATAACTCCAGTACCTGGACAAGCTGGGCGGATAAGCACTGATGAACTCTTGAAATTGCCGAGCATCTCATGAGGCAATGTGCCATTTTTCATTGGAAAAACAACAAGATTGCGCTTTGCACGGTCAATGCTCTTTCTGATTGCCTCAGATACATCGTTTGCTTTTCCAAATCCGTATCCGACACGACCTTTCTGGTCGCCGACAACAGTCAAAGCAGAAAAAGCCATTCTACGACCGCCTTTTACGGTTTTCGCAGTTCGGTTAAGTTTTACCAACTTCTCCACGAATTCCTTTGGCTGCTCTCTATCATCACTTCTCATAGTAGCTCCTAGAATTTAATTCCTGCGCTACGGGTAGCATCGGCAAGAGCCTTTACAACACCGTGGTACAGATAACCGTTGCGATCGAACACAACCGTAGTGATGTTCTTCTCAGCAAGACGCTTTCCAAAAGCCTCTCCGAGCTTAGTAGCACCATCGATATTAGCTTTCAACGTCGCAAAATCTTTTTCAAGAGTAGAAATAGAAGCGAGAGTTTTACCCTCATCATCATCGATAACCTGCACATACAGATTTGTATTGCTGCGTGTTACAGTCATACGAGGACGCTCTGCAGTTCCATAAATCTGTTTACGAATGTGAATCTTTCTGTGCAGACGCTTTCTGTTTTTATCATTCAGTTTCTTGAACATACTGCTTTCACCTTATTTCACGCCAGTCTTACCGACTTTACGTCTGATAACCTCAGTTTCGTAGCGAATTCCCTTGCCCTTATAAGGCTCAGGCTTACGAAGCTTACGAATCTGAGCGCAGAACTCACCAACCTGCTGCTTGCTAATGCCAGTGACAGTAATTTTGCCCTGAGCATCTGCAACAACAGACAAGCCCTCAGGAATTGCCGCAATGAAATCAGTTGAATAACCAAGATTCATCACAAGCAACTTACCCTGCACTTCAGCACGGTAACCAACACCAGTGATAATCAAAGACTTGGTATACCCGGTGGTAACACCAGTAACCATATTTGAAATAAGGTTGCGATAAAGACCATGAGCTGAATTTGCAGCCTTACTCTCAGCTGTCGGAGTAACAATAACTTCCGAGCCTTTGACTTCAACTTTCACGTTATCATTGTAATCCTGTTTCAGCTCGCCCTTTGGACCTTTTACAGTAACCAAAGACGGCGCAACCGTAACAGTAACACCTGCAGGAATAGCAACAGGAAGTTTTCCAATCTTAGACATTTCTTCCTCCTATTACCAAACGTTGCAGAGCAATTCGCCACCAACCATCTTCTCAGAAGCCTTCTTGCCGGTTGTTACACCAGAAGAAGTAGAAACGATGATTGTACCGTATCCGTTATAGACACGAGGCATATCTTTGTAACCAGAATAAACACGGCGACCAGGAGTTGAAATTCTTTCCAAACCATGGATAACCGGTTCGTTCTTCTCATCATACTTCAACGAAATGCGAATAATGCTATGACCATTCTCATCATTTGCTTTCTTGAAGTTCTTAATATAACCTTCTGTTTTCAGAATTTTCACGATTTCCAGCTTAAGCTTTGATGTAGGAATATCTACACTCTCGTGGCGGGCCTGCGCCGCATTTCTGACTTTAGTAAGCATATCTGCTATTGGGTCTGAAGCTGCCATTTACTTTCTCCTACCACACTACCAACTGGACTTCGTGACGCCTGGCAACAGGCCTTCACTTGCTAACTTGCGGAAACAAATGCGACAAATCTTAAATTTGCGCAAGTATCCATGCGGACGACCGCAGATATGACACCGATTATACTGACGTGTCTTGAACTTAGGGGTGCGGTTCGCCTTGTTAATCAACGATTTCTTAGCCATGAACTTCCCTCTTATTTTCTGAACGGCATATTGAACTTGGCAAGCAACGCACGAGCTTCATTGTCAGTGCGAGCACTTGTTACAATAGAAATATTCATACCAGCAATTTTCGTGATTTTATCAAAATCAATCTCTGGGAAAATAATCTGCTCTGTAACACCAAGCGAGAAGTTGCCGTGACCATCGAAGCCAGTCGCCTTGATACCACGGAAATCCTTAACACGCGGAAGCGCAACATTGATAAGTCTGTCAAGGAACTCATACATAATGTTGCCACGCAATGTTACCATTGCACCAACTTCATTGCCCTCACGGAGCTTGAAATTTGCAATACTCTTGCGAGCTCTTGTTTTTACCGCTTTCTGACCTGTGATAGCAGTCAAATCAGCCACTGCAGCATCAAGAAGTTTCTTATTAGTAAGAGCTTCTCCAACGCCCATGCTCACAACAATTTTTTTAATCGCAGGAACTTGCATGGTAGACGTATAACCAAGCTCTTTGAAAAGCTCAGAAGCATACTTTTCTTTGTAGACTTTCTTAAGCCGAGGTACGTAATTTTCCATTACAGTGCTTCTCCACATTTGCGGCAGACGCGAATTTTCTTGTCTCCGTCAATCTTGTAACCGATTCTAACAGGTCCACATTTTTTGCAGACGATAGCAACGTTAGAAATATCAAGCGGTGCTTCAACTTCAGCAATACCGCCCTGATCCTGCTGGCTGCGTCTTTTAATTGCCTTTTTTACAAGGTTTGCGCCAGAAACAATTACGCGTCCTTTTTCGCGGTCAATTTTAACGACCGTACCGCGCTTGCCCTTATCTTTTCCAGCAGTAATCTCTACTTGGTCGTCTCTGCGGATTTTGAATTTTGCATTCATTCTCAAAACTCCTTACAGAACTTCCGGTGCAAGTGATACGATTTTCATAAAATCCATATCACGAAGCTCACGAGCTACAGGTCCAAAAATACGCTTTCCCTTTGGATTCTTGTTCTCATCAACGATAACGCAAGCATTATCATCAAAGCGAATATATGTTCCATCAGGGCGGCGGTATTCTTTTGCCACACGCACGATTACAGCTTTTTCAACTGCACCCTTCTTAATGGTAGATGTAGGAATTGCGTCCTTAACAGCTACCACAACAATGTCACCGATACCTGCATACCGACGGTGTGAACCGCCGAGTACCTTAATGCACTGAACGATCTTTGCACCGGAGTTATCAGCAACAGTCATAGTTGATTGCATCTGAAGCATAACTTATCACTCCTGTGGCTTATTTAGCCCGTTCAATAATCTCAGACAAACGCCAACATTTGTCTTTGCTGATTGGTGCACACTCAACGATACGAACTGTATCACCAACATGTGCATCATTTTTTTCGTCATGTGCCTTATATTTCTTTGTCCAAGTGACATATTTCTTATAAAGGCGATCCATCTTCTTTGTGTTAATTGCAACAACGACAGTCTTATCCATCTTATCGCTTGTTACAACTCCCACGAAAGAACGCTTTGAACCCTTTTCAGTCTTAGCAACCTGCTCTTCCACGGGTCAGCTCCTACTTATTTTCTCCGGCAATTTCTTTCTGCCGAATGAACGTATTCAAACGCGCGATTTCACGGCGCATGGTACGTTTCTGGATTGGATTATCTACATGCCCCACGATTTTCTGAAAACGCAAGTCCATGTACTTCTTAGCAAGCTCATCTCTCTGTGCAACCAACTCAGAATAAGACAAGTCTTTGTAATTCTTCTTCTTAGAATCAGCCATCTTATTCCTCCTTAGTACTGTACAGGCTTGTAAGCAATCTTTGTTTTTACCGGCAACTTGCTGCTCGCCAATGTAAGAGCATGGTCAGCAGTAGCTTTGTCAACACCAGCAACCTCAAACAAAATCATTCCCGGCTTGATAACAGCAGCCCAGAACTCAGGTGCGCCTTTTCCCTTACCCATACGAGTTTCAGCAGGTTTCTTAGAAATCGGCTTATCAGGGAAAACACGAATCCACATCTTGCCTTTCTTTGGAGAGATGCAACGGTTAATTGCAATACGAGCAGCTTCAATAACGCGAGCATTCAACCAAGTTGGTTCCATCGCTACAAGAGCTGTATCTCCAAAGTCGATATTGTTATCACGGGTAGCAAATCCACGCTCTCTACCGCGCTGCACCTTGCGGTGTATTACTCTTTTAGGACTCAGAGGCATTTACTAACTCCTTGAAGCCTTTGCAGCGCGATTTTCTGCTGCATTAGCACGATTAGGACGAGATTTACGAGCCAACTCGCCAGCATCTTCATTAAGCTGACGACCATAGTTCATGCCGTTGTAAACCCAAACCTTAATTCCAATCAAACCATAGCTTGTATGAGCTTCTACAAAACCATAGTCAATATCTGCACGAAGAGTGTGAAGAGGTACACGACCTTCCTTGTGCTCTTCTGTTCTCGTCATTTCTGCGCCACCAAGACGACCTGAAAGACGAATCTTAATGCCCTGTGCGCCAGACTTCATTGCATTTGCAGAAGACTGCTTGAGAGCTTTGCGGAACGAACCGCGACCAGAAAGCTGGCGTGCAATATTCTGTGCAATCAAAGATGCATTGATTTCAGCACGCTTTACTTCCTTAATCTTAATCTGAACCTTCTGGAGATTAAGCTGCTTGGTAATCTCTGCGCTAATTTTTTCGATATTAGCACCTTTCACACCAATAATAACGCCAGGACGAGCTGTATGAATCGTAATTGTTACACGCTGCGGATGACGAGTAATCTCAATCTCTGCGATGTCGGCATTCTGGCACTCAGGAAGCGAGTTAACCAGTTTGCGGATTTTGATGTCCTCTAGGAACAAGTCCGCATATTCACGGGGACCTGCATACCAGCGGGACTGCCATGTTTTGTTAATTCCGAGGCGAAGCCCAATCGGATTTACTTTCTGACCCACCTTACTTACCTGCCTTTTCGCCGACAATTACGGTAATATGGCACATGCGGCGCAAAAGCTGGTCAGCTCTGCCACGTGCGCGAAACCAAACTCTCTTGAGTCTCGGACCTTCGTCAATGCGAATTTCCTTAACATAGAGCATATCTTCATCAAGTTGCTTGTTTTGATTCAATGCATTGCTCATTGCAGATTTCAAAGTGCCACCAATGAGTTTTGCACCCTTCTGAGGCATATTCGCAAGAATTGCCACCGCCTCAGTACAAGATTTTCTTGAAACAAGCCGCGCAACAGGACGTACCTTTGTAGGCGATGCAATCAAGAATTTTGTTGTGGCTATATAGCCTTTATTTTCAGCCATCGTATCCACCTATTATTTCTTTGCGGTCTTATCGGAACCGCCATGTCCATGATATGTACGAGTTGGAGAAAACTCACCGAGCTTGTGCCCAACAAGGTTCTCTGTAACATATACAGGAATCCATGACTTGCCATTGTAGACTGAAATAGTATTTCCAACCATTTCAGGAATAATAGTCGAACAACGAGAATATGTCTTAATCATTTTTTTGTCCGACTCTTTGTTCATCTCAATAACCTTTTTATAAAGGCTCTTTTCAACAAAAGGACCTTTTTTAACAGATCTTGACACGGTTAACTCCTATGCAACTACTTCTTGCGACGTGAAACAATGAACTTGCTGGACGTCTTTCTCTTGTTGCGAGTCTTGAACCCTTTGCAAGGCTGTCCCCATGGAGTAACAGGATTACGACCTTTACCAGCACCTTCACCACCGCCAAGAGGATGGTCAACAGGGTTCATTGCCATACCACGAACTGTAGGACGAATACCCAACCATCTCTTTCGACCAGCCTTTCCAAGAGAAGTATTCATTCTCTCTTCGTTGCCGACCACACCAATCGTAGCATAGCACTTTGCATTCACACGGCGCAATTCGCTTGATGGAAGACGAATAGTAACATATTCACCCTCTTTAGCAGCAACCAATGCACTTGCACCTGCAGAACGAACAAGCTGTCCACCGCGACCAAGCGTCAACTCAATGTTATGAATTGTAAATCCAACAGGGATTGCAGAAAGTGGCAAAGCATTTCCAACAGTTGGAGCTGCATTCTCGCCAGACATAACTTTCTGTCCTACTGAAAGACCTTTTGGTGCGATAATATAACGCTTATCACCATCAGCATAAAAAATCAAAGCAATATTCGCACTGCGATTTGGATCGTATTCGATAGAACGAACTGTTCCCGGAATACCATGCTTATCGCGCTTGAAATCTATGATACGATACTTTCTTTTGTGTCCACCACCCTGATGTCGCACAGAAATGCGTCCACCAGCACCGCGTCCACCATTAGACTTCATACCTGAGGTCAGACCTTTGAATGGTCTGTCAGTTGTCAAGTCTTCTCTCACCAAATCGATACGGGTACGAGTACCTGCTGAATATGGTTTAAAAACTTTAAGAGCCATCTGGTTCCCCTTACCTTACAGAAGGATTAAAGACCTTCAAAAACCTTAATTGTTTCACCAGGAGCGAGGCTAACAATCGCCTTTTTCCAGCTAGCAGTTCGACCGGGACGACCACGTACCCGCTTCTCTTTGCCACTAACATTCACAGTTGTGCAATCAACCACTTTTACATTGAAAAGATTATGCACAGCTTCCTTAATTTGTGTCTTTGACGCATTAGGAGCAACTTTGAATGTATATTTTCCTGATTCACGAAGAACAGTAGCTTTCTCCGACAAAACTGGCTCAATAAGAACATCAACGTAATTCATTATTCAGCCTCCGCTTCTGATTTGTAAAAATCTGAAAGATTCTTTACCGCACTTTCAAGAACGATAACTTTTCTTCCATAGAAGAGATCGTGTGCACGAAGACGATTGTATGAAAGGAAATACACGTTATGAAGATTGCGAGCAGCCTGTTTCAACTTTGCATCATCATCTTTCAAAATAACAACAGTGCGTGTATCCTTTGCGAAATTATCAAGGATTTTCTTCAAATCTTTTGTCTTTCCGCTTTCAACCGTAAAATCTTCCACAACTGTAAGAAGGTCTGTCTGAGCTTTCAAGCTCAAAATGCTCTTCATAGCAAGTCTCTTAACCTGCTTTGGCAAAGCATAGCTGAAATCACGCGGCTTTGGTCCAAAAACAACACCACCACCTACTGTGATAGGAGATTTTTTATCACCGCGTCGTGCGTTACCAGTACCCTTCTGCTTGTACGGCTTATTATTGCTACCATGCACTTCTGCACGACCCTTTGTGCAAGCTGTGCCAGTGCGCAAATTTGCTAATTCATTATTGATGGCATAATAGATTACATCTTCATTTACCGGAAGACCGAACACGTTATCATCAAGATTAACTGTCCTAAGCTCTTTGCCATCGACAGAATAGACATTCTTTTCCATCTTATTCCCCGTCGTTATTTCTTGACCGCTGTCTTGACAATCAGTATGCAATCTTTATTTCCCGGTACAGAACCGCGAACCATAATAACCTTCAACTCAGGGTCAACTTTCACAATCTTCAAGTTCTGGACAGTAACACGAGCAAATCCCATGTGTCCCGGCAACTTTGTATTCTTAAAGCTGTGTCCTGGAGTTGTACACTCACCTGTGCCACCCGGCTCGCGGTGAAATTTTGAACCGTGAGTAGCGCGTCCACCGTGGAAGCCCCAGCGCTTCATAACACCCTGGAATCCTTTTCCTTTAGATGTTGCAGTAACATCGAGATAGCGGCTAGACTCAAAAAGTTCAACACCCAGCTGGTCGCCAACAGAAACCTCAACATCAAAGTCACGGAATTCTTTCAAATGACGCTTTGGTGAAATATTCTCAGGAAACTGTCCTGCATAAGGCTTAGAAACTTTGTTAGCTTTAAGCTCATCTACACCAAGAACAACCGCGTCATAACCACAGTTTTCTTTGTTTTTTTTGGCAATAACAGTATTAGGTTCAACACTAATCACGGTTACTGGTGTCAAATTCCCGTTTTCGTCAAAAACCTGTGTCATACCAACTTTTTTTGCAATCAGACCTTTCATCTGAATAACTCCTATAGGCCGCCATTCCCAAAGCAAGGAACCGTACCATGGCAGAAAACCTGTCTAAAAAGACAACTGTTTACTGCTTAATTTCAACATCAACTCCTGCAGGAAGTTCAAGTTTCATCAAATGATCCATAACCTCTGCAGTTGGTTCAAGAATATCAATAAGACGTTTGTGAGTTCTCATCTCAAACTGTTCACGTGATTTCTTATTAACAAAAGGTGAACGCAGAACCGTAATCTTATTAATTCTTGTTGGAAGCGGGATAGGTCCGCTTACCTTTGCTCCAGCCTTGCGTACAGTCTGTACGATAGCCTTTGCACTCTGATCGATAAGCTCAACGTCAAAAGCACGAAGCTTGACACGAATCTTCTCGTTGGCCATTATTCCTCCAATGAACAGGGTTAATTCTACAATATAACTAACCCTGTTCACATCTTAACTACTCGATAATCTTTGTAACCTGTCCTGAAGCGATTGTGTGACCGCCTTCACGGATAGCAAGCTTCAATCCCTCATCCATAGCGATTGGGTGGATAAGAGTTCCGATAATCTTTGCATTATCGCCAGGCTTAATCATGTCTGTTCCAGCCTCAAGCTCTACAGTACCTGTGATATCTGTAGTTCTGAAGTAGAACTGTGGGCGATAGCCTGAGAAGAACGGGCTGTGACGTCCACCCTCTTCCTTTGAAAGAACATAGAGCTGAGCCTCGAACTTTGTATGTGGGTGGATTGAACCAGGAGCTGCAAGAACCTGTCCACGAACAACGTCCTTCTTTTCGATACCGCGGAGAAGAATACCAACGTTATCACCAGCCTGTCCCTGATCAAGAGTCTTCTGGAACATTTCAATACCAGTAACAATTGAGTTCTGAGTTGGGCGAATACCAACGATTTCAACTGGGTCGTTCATGTTGATTACACCACGCTCAATACGTCCTGTAACAACAGTACCACGTCCAGAAATCGTGAAGATGTCTTCGATTGGCATCAAGAACGGCTTCTGGTCATCGCGAACTGGGTCATCAAACCAAGTATCCATAGCTGTCAAGAGCTCCTCGATACACTTTGTGTCCTCAGCAGAAGCACCGTCAGCCAAAGCCTTAAATGCAGAACCCTGAACGATTGGAGTATCTTCCTGGAAGCCGTACTCCTTCAAAACATCCTTAACCTCTTCAACAACGAGCTCAACGAGGTCTGGGTCGTCAACAAGGTCAATCTTGTTCAAGAATACGATAATCTTCGGTACACCAACCTGACGAGCGAGCAAGAGGTGCTCACGTGTCTGAGGCATAACAGAATCTGGAGCAGAAACAACGAGGATAGCTCCATCCATCTGAGCTGCACCAGTAATCATGTTCTTAATGTAGTCAGCGTGTCCCGGGCAGTCGATGTGTGCATAGTGACGCTTGTCTGACTGATACTCAAGGTGGCGAGTATTGATAGTAATACCACGAGCTTTTTCCTCTGGAGCATTATCAATCTCATCATACTTAAGAACCTTATCACCATACTTCTTTGCACAGTATGAAGTGATAGCTGCAGACAGAGTAGTCTTACCATGGTCAACATGTCCAATGGTTCCGACATTCATGTGTGGCTTAGTTCTAACGAACTTTTCCTTTGCCATGTCATTCTCCTTGCCTGTAGAAAATATTGCTCTACGGCATGTAAAATATATATATGTGTTGCACTTTAAGCCAGAACAAGACCAATCTCAACCTAAGACGACCTCATTCGCAGACACACTATAATACAAAAGATATAAGGTTTATACGGATTTTATAATATCCAATCAAAGTAACTCTCTTAAGTATTCCATAATATCGGATTACTCTGCTCCGTACCACCGAACATCATCAAAATCAGCAATATTTGATAACTGGTTTGGCATCCAGGAACCATTTATCTACAGGCATAGATAAATACAGGAATCTCCTTGATCAACCTATTATAAATCTCAATCAACGATTGAAACTTCAAATCAAGGGCTGTAATAACCTGAAGTTTTTCAACTTCTTTACGGCATTACCGAATATCTTTTGCGAGATATTCGCCTGAAAACAAACAAAATCAAAGACCCTTGTTCATTTGAACACTGAAGTTTCATCTGAACCGTGTTGTATTTATACTATATATAAAAAATAAAATCAAGTACCAAAAAGAAAAAAGTATTTTTTTCTGCAATTTTATTATCTTCCGAGTTTTTCGGCAAGTTCGATAATGGCTTGGCGAGTGTTTTCGTCGAGATGTTCGAGGGTGTTGACGAATGAACGGTATTTTTTGAACGTTTGAGAAGCCGCAGTGATTTGATTTTCCAGCGCATTTTCGGGGATTCCCGTTACTAAATATTCCACAGAGACATTCAGCCGCTTTGCAATCCGTACCGCCGTGTCTGCCGCAGGCGCGCTCCCTGTTTTTATTCCCTTGCCAATCAGCGATGCGTCAAAATTTGCGTCGTGCGCAAGTGTTTTTCGATTTATTCCCCTAAACTCAAGCTCCGCGTCTACGTTTTCCCAAAAGTTCATATAAGCATTGTAGGAATTTTTTCCATTTTTGTATTAGATACTGGACTTTATTCCTAATATGTGCATAATGGAATATATTCCACAAGAAAAAGGAAAATATTCCATTATGCAGAACGGAAACAAATACGACTATGTGATTGTCGGCGCGGGATTGTACGGCGCAACATTCGCATATCTTGCGCACAAGGCGGGCAAAAAATGCCTTGTGATTGAAAAACGCGCTCATCTCGGCGGCAATGTGCATTGCGATGTTATAGAAGGCATCAATGTTCACACATACGGCGCGCACATTTTTCATACATCAAACAAGCGGGTGTGGGATTTTGTCAATCAATTTGAGCCTTTTAACCGCTACACAAACTCACCTATCGCAAACTTTCGCGGGAAAATCTACAATCTGCCGTTTAATATGAACACATTTTATGAAATGTGGGGCACGGTGACTCCCGAAGCGGCGAGGGCAAAAATCGAAGAGCAGCGCAAATCGTGCGGCATTAGCGAGCCGAAAAACCTCGAGGAGCAGGCGATTTCGCTTGTGGGGCGCGACATCTACGAGGTTTTGGTCAAGGAATACACCGAAAAGCAATGGGGCAGGAAATGCACTGAACTTCCGCCGTTTATCATCAAGCGTCTGCCCGTGCGCTTTACATTCGACAACAATTATTTTGACGATGCATATCAAGGAATCCCCGTCGGCGGTTACAACAAAATCATAGACGGATTGCTCGACGGCGTGGAAGTAAGAATCAACACGGATTTTTTTGCCGAGCGCGAAAAATGGGAAGCAATTGCGAAAAAAATCGTTTTCACCGGCAAAATAGACGAATATTTTGGCTATCAATTCGGCAAATTAGAATACCGCACGGTACGTTTTGAAACAGAAATTCTCAGCACGCACAATTTTCAGGGAAACGCCGTCGTGAATTACACAAGCCGCGATGTGCCGTATACGCGCATTATCGAGCACAAGCATTTTGAAAGCGAAAATCCCGCATATTCGCACGCCAAAACGGTGATTTCCCGCGAGTATTCGTCGGAATGGACAGACGGAGCAGAGCCTTTTTACCCCGTGAATGACGAGCGAAACTCGGCATTGTTCCAAAAATACGCCGAGAAAGCACAATCCGCGCCGTACGTGTTCGGCGGGCGACTGGCGGAATACCGCTACTACGATATGGATGATGTGATTGCAAAAGCTATGGCTGATTTTGAGGACATCGAGGAGGAAGCACAATGAGCGATACCCTTTTTATCGTGCTTCCTGCGTACAACGAGGAGGCAAACATCGAAGCAGTCGTAACATCGTGGGCGGCGGTCTTGGCGGGAAAAAGCGAAAAATCGCGGATTGTCGTTGCAGATTCTGGCAGCACAGACCGCACTCACGAAAAGCTCCTTGCGCTCAAAACCGAACTTCCGCAGCTTGAAATTTTGAGCGATACGGGGAAATTTCACGGTCCGAAAGTTATTGCGCTGTATAATTACGCGATTAAAAACGGCGCGGATTGGATTTTTCAGACCGACAGCGACGGGCAGACGAATCCAGATGAGTTCGCGGCTTTTTGGGAATTGCGCGGCGATTATGACGGCATTTTCGGCAACCGTACCGTTCGCGGAGACGGCAAACAACGGGCGTTTGTGGAAAAAGTCGTGTGTTTTTTGCTCAAAGCGTATTTCGGCGTAAAACTTCCTGACGCAAATGCGCCGTTTCGTTTGATGAAAGCGTCCTCAGTCGCAAAATATCTTCCGCGATTGGACAAGGATTACAATCTGCCCAATATTATGATGACGACGTATTTTTCATTTTACGGCGAAAAGATGCTGTTCAAAGAAATATCGTTTAAGAGTCGACAGGCTGGCGTGAATTCGGTAAATATCCCGAAAATCGTGAAAATCGGCTGGAAAGCGTTAGGCGATTTTAAGCGGCTGAAACAAGGAATGACTGCGGAAAATCATCGTTGAAGTGCTGCAAAAGCTCAAAACAGTTTGTGCTGATGTTTTGAAGTGCTTCAACGGCTTAAAACAATGTGTGCGGGCGTTTTGAAGTGCTTCAAAAGTGCAAAAACATATCGGGTCGGCGTTTTGAACTGCTTCAACAGCTCGAAAACACATCGTTTCGGGGTTTTGCACGGCTTCAATGGCTCAAAACAAAGTGTACGGGCATTTTGAAGCATTTCAGCAGTCGACCTCGCAATAATTGAGAGAGGATTTTATGGTGATAAAAAATCTTTTTGAAAGATACAAGAGTTTTCTTGCGTACGCATTTTTCGGCGTATGCACGACGCTCGTGAATCTCGGCGCGTATCGCGTGTTTTACGGCGTGTTTGCGCTTGCGAATGTGGCAGCAACGGTGCTTGCATGGCTTTTGGCGGTTGTGTTCGCGTTTGTCACAAACAAATTTTTTGTGTTTGGAAGCCCGTCGCTGAACGCAAAAACGGTCGCGGCGGAACTGGCGAAATTTTTTGTCTGCCGTATTGCGACAGGCGTTCTTGATGTGGCGATTATGTATGTGGCTGTGGATAAGCTGAATCTGAATGCGATGGCGTGGAAGTTCGTCAGCAATATCGCCGTTATCATTCTGAATTACGCGGCAAGTAAACTCGTGATTTTTGTGAAATAAGGAGCAATAAAGAGATGAAATCAAATTGGAAAAAAAACACTGAAAAGTTTTTTGTATTTATCGCGCTTTCGGTTATGACTTTTTTAGTCTGTATGAAAAGCGGTTCTGCAATTATGAATGCAAGTTCAAACACAGCTGACACACATGTTTTTAAATACATCGGCTATGTTATGTCAAAAGGTTTTATGCCGTACAAAGATGTTTTTGACCATAAAGGTCCTCTTCTTTTTATTATTAACTGCCTTGGTGTTAAAATTCGTTTTTTCCGCGGTGTGTGGCTTTTCGAACTTGCTGCGGTATTTGTTTCTGCGCTGTTCACGTATAAAACAATACGCTTGTGGTGTTCAAAACTTTTTTCTTTGCTAGGAGTTTTTGCGATTTTCTCAATTCTGTATGAAAGTTTTTCAGCTGGAAATATGACAGAAGAATATTCCTTGCCGTTTTTATGCTTTTCGTGCTTTGCTTTTGCTGATTATTTCAAAACAGGCATTATAAACAGAAAAAGATTGTTCGCATTAGGTATGTCATGTGCCTGTGTGTTTTTGCTACGTGTTAATAATTGCGCTCTGTATCCTGTTTTTTGTTTTGCCGTTATTTTTAAATGCGGAAAAGAAAAAGCATATACAAATTTATTATTTTTTGTGAAATGGTTTTCGTTAGGTTTCGTTTTAATTCTTTTTCCTGTGCTGGTATGGCTTAAAGTAAACGGAGCTTTTAATGACTTCATTGAGCAATATTTTGTCTTTAACAAAATGTATTCATCTGACGAAAATCGTGCAAATTTCGTGAAAAAATGCAAGGCTTATTTGGAATTCCTTACCACAAAAGGAATGCTTTTTTCTTTGTTTGTTCTGTTTTTGTGCGTAAAAAGCAAAAAATCAATTTTCAATATTGCTAATCTCATCTTTGTAATTTTTAGCATTTATATCTTAACGATAAGCGGGCAGACTTATGGGCATTATAAGATAACTCTTGTTCCGTGCCTTGTTTATCCATCTGCAATTTTCCTTTCAAAAATTCAGAAAGAATCATATTCACAAGCTGAAGGATTTTGTTTTTATGCAGTTTTGTTTATTTTTTTGTTTAATTGTGTGCCTCAGTGGAAAAATTCTGTAAACCATATTTTGAATTGTTATGCAGACCACAAAGCTCACAAAAGTCATTTTTCAAAACCAATTTATGATACAGCAGAGTTTATCAAAAAAAATACAAAACAAGATGATTATATATCGGTTTATGGTAATCTTAATATTTTATATCTGCTTTCTCAGAGAATGTCTGTATCAAAATATTCTTATCAGTTTCCGATTGGAACAATAAATCCAAAATATATGGACGAATACTTTGACGATATAAAAAATCGTCCTCCAAAAATCATTGTTATTCAAAAAAATAGATTAGATGCTAGAATGAAAAAATTTTTGGAGGAAAACTGGTATTCAGAATCATATAAATCATCAGAGGCAACTGTATTTATAAAAGACGATTTTGATATAGATTCAGTTTTTGAAAACGCGGCAGATTTACTTTGACGATGTGATTAAATTTTGAACTTGTTTTCAGAATCTCATTCAAATGGGCTTTGAGAACTGCTGAAACAAGTTCAGCATAACCATTATTTTTAAAAGCATACTTTCCGTAACACTTCCGAAACTCTATATCAACTCAAGCCAAAAGTTTTAACTATGTACGAACAGAGATAAATACTTGTTCGTATATAATTTCTGCGGGATTAGGCGCGGAGCAGATGATGCACAAAATAATCAAAGACCTTCAGACCGTCTTCCGTGTCAGTACGGGCGTGAGAAAGGCACATACGCTCGGGGTGCCATTGCACTGCGATAATCGGCAGGCTTTCGTGCTGAATCGCTTCAATACAGCCGTCTGCGCAAAATTGCACCGCGCGAAGCCCATCGCCCAGCGTTTTTACGGCTTGGTGGTGCGCGCTGTTGACGCGGATTTTTTCCGCACCATAAATGTCAAACAAAAACGACGGCTTTTCTACCCGCGTTTCGTGCGCGCGGTCTTCGCCGTCTTTTTGGCGGTGCACCTCGCAGTCGCTCACATTCTGCACAAGACTTCCGCCCAAAACCACATTGATGAGCTGCATTCCACGGCAGATTCCCAGCAACACTTTTTTTTGCCTGCACGCTTCCAAAATCGCCGCCTTTTCCGCAACATCAAGCGCATCGTTTATCGCCTCGCTCGCCGTATTTTCCTCGCGATACAAATGCGGATTTATGTCGCACCCGCCGGGAATAAGCACGCCGTCCGCCCTGCTCACCTCGCGCACAACCTCCTCCGCGCTGTCGGCAACCACGGGGAACGGCTCTGCACCCGCCGCCACCAACGCATCAACATAATTCATCGTGTTACAAAAATTCTTTTCCACAACAACCATCACCCGTTTCATTTTTAACTCCTATTTTGCAAGCGAACTTAAAAAAGAGCGCGCCCGTTCCGTTTTTGCCCCCGCAAAAAATTCCTCTGGTGGCGCTTCCTCGATGATTTTTCCGTCGTCCATAAAAACAATTCTGTCGGCGGCTTTTCGCGCAAAATTCATTTCGTGCGTAACCACCACCATCGTCATACCGCTTTTTGAAAGCGACGACATCACATCAAGCACCTCATTTATCATCTCGGGGTCAAGCGCGCTCGTCGGCTCGTCAAAAAGCAGCGCGCCGGGATTCATCGCAAGCGCACGCGCAATCGCAACACGCTGCTGCTGTCCGCCCGAAAGCTCGGCGGGCATTTTTTCCGCCTGGTCAGCCACGCCCACACGCGCCAAAAGCTCCAGCGCCTGTTTTCGCGCATCTTTGCTCTTCATTCCCAGAACTTCCACGGGAGCAAGCATCACATTGTCGATGATTTTTTTGTGTTCAAACAAATTGAACGACTGAAATACCATTCCGACTTTTGAGCGCACCGCCGCCAAAGCCTTGCCGCCGTCGGGAAGCGGATTGCCGTTAATTAAAATCCTGCCAGAATCAATGGATTCCAGCCTGTTTATCGTGCGGCACAACGTCGATTTTCCCGACCCCGACGGACCGATAATCACGACCGTTTCGCCTTTTTTTACCGAAAGACTCACATCTTTTAGAACGTGATGTTCTCCAAAATATTTTTCGATGTGTTCCGCACAAATCACGACTTCAGTTTGCTCCATTCTTTTTCCCCTTTTTTATCATTTTGCTTTTTTGCGCAATGTACGACGAAAGCGCGTTCAAAGCCCCGTTGAGCGCGATATACACCGCCGCCACCAGCAAATACACCGCCAGCATAGAATCGTAATTTGAAATCAAGACTTTCGCGTTCTGCATTATATCTGGATAATTCACGATATACGCAAATGTCGTGTCTTTTACCACGATGACGATTTCGGCGATAAGCGACGGTAAGACGTAAAAAAATCCCTGCGGAAAAATTATCTTCAAGAAAACCGCACGCTCCCGCATTCCCAACGACAGCGCCGCCTCACGCTGTCCACGCGGCACGGCGTTCACGCCCGAGCGAAGCACCTCCGCCACCACGCCGCACGCCGAAAGCGCAACGGGCAACACAATCTTGAGCAATGCGCTCATCTTTACGCCAAGCGACGGCAGGGCAAGAAAAAAGAAATAGATAAAAAGCAGCGTAGGCACCCCGCGCGTGAACTCGATGAAAAACACCGCAAGCGCGCGAAGCAATTTTGAGCGCGAAAGACGCATCAGCATTAGCAAAAACCCGAGCGCAAACGCAACTGCGCCCGACAAAACCGCCGATTTTACCGTGCCCCAAAGCCCTTCGAGCAAAAAACGCCACGTTGTTTTTTTGGCAAAGAACGACCAATAGCGCGCCTCTAGCTGCCCCGTCACATAAAAACGGCGCACGATGAAAAAAAGCGCAAGCGCAAAAAGGAGCGCGAAAACCGAGGTCGCAATCGCATTTATGCGGCGGCTCGCTCGGCTCGGCTCTTCGTAGAGATAAGACAGAATGGTGTTCCCGCTCTTTTTCATCGGCGAATCCTCACTTTTTTGTCAATAAAACTGCCGATTTGCCCAATCACCGCCGCCGTCAGCAAATACAAAAATGCAGAAATGCCAAATGCCGCAATTCCGCCCGTGGAATGAGTGTTGATATAATCCACAATGCCCGTTAAATCCTGCGGGTTGAGCGGCACTTGAGAGGCAAGCGCAGTCGTAAGCATCGTGGCAATCAGCAGATTAGTCAGCGGCAGCACAGACGCGCGAAGCGATTGCGGCAGCACGATAAACCGAATGATTTTGAAAAACGAAAAGCCCAATGCACGCGCGGCTTCTATCTGCCCTTTTTTTATCGTGTTCGCCCCCGAAAGAAGATACTCCGAGCAAAACGCCGACGGAATAAGCGAAGTGGCAATCAGCACACACGCATAATACGACAAAACGATGTCGAGATACGGCAGCGCGTACACAAGCACAATAAGCAGTGCCGCGCCCGGAATGTTTTTGAAAATCTGCACATACGCATCGGCAACGGCGCGAAGCAGCTTTATCGGGCTTAATCGAAGCACCGTCACGGCACAGCCCAGCGCAAAAGCCAACGCAAACGAAAACGCCGTCAGCTGCCACGTTGTGAGCAATGCCAAAAGATATTTTCCGCCGTATTGCGATAAAAGCTGCTCAATATTCATACGCTACTCAATCACCGGCGCGCTCGGAGCAGTTTCGATGCCAGTGCGGCTTCCAAGACTGACAAGCCAGAGCTTTTCCCACGTGCCGTCCGCAATGATTTTCTTCAAGAACGCATTGACAAACGCCACGCCGTCGCTTCCAAGCGGCAAGCCGATGCCGTAATTGTCTTCTGGACCAAACGGCGTTCCCACGAGCCAATAAGTGCTCGGATTTCGCGCGATTGCGTTCAAAAGCAGCGTGTAATCCGTTACATACGCATCGATTCTGCCCTGCTGCAACGCCGTGCGCGCTTCGGTGTCGTCCTTGAACTCCTGCACGATTGCATCGGGGGCAAACTGTGCCAAAATCGTCGGTCCCGTCGAGCCAGACTGCGTTGCGACCGTTTTTCCTGCAAGGTCTTCCACGCCCGAAATGCCTTTTTTGCCCGCTTTCACCAGCACAGCCTGCTTCGAGGTGTAATACGGACCGGCAAACGAAATGAGCTTTTTGCGGCTTTCCGTAATCGAATACGTCGCAAACACCGCGTCAACCTGCCCGCTTTGCAGCAGTGCCTCGCGCGTGCTTGAAGTAACCTGCGTAATCTCGTACTTATTCGCATCGCCCAAAATGTATTGCGCCAAAAGTTCGAACAATCCTGCGTCAAAACCGCGCACGGAATTATCCGTTTCGTCAAACTGGCTGAACAAATACGATGTTCGTGTCGTGCCAACGCGCAACACGCCCGCCTTTTTCACCGCCGCCGCCCAGCTGCTTGCGGCAATCTCCGCGTCGCTTGCCGTTGCAATCGAAGACACGAGCGAATCAAACGCCGCTTTGTCGATTTGCGCAGAAACCGTCTTTTCTTCGCGCTTGCTTTCTGCCGCAGGAGCTGGTTCGGAACTCACCGCTGTCGTCTCCGCGCTCTTTTTCTCGCCGCAGCTCGTCAATGCCAAAGAAAGTGCCGCAAAAGCCGCCGCCGCACGAACAAAAATCATTTTTTTCATAATAATTCTCCTTATCCTACCAATTATATAGGATATGCCATATATACAAAAATTTGCGCCGAATGTCAACCGCAGAAAGCCTTATATCGCCTGTTTTCGCCCTTCTTTGCCGTCGGAAAATCTGCTTCCATTTGATTTTTCTGTAAAATATTGTCAAAAAAATAGTGCACAAAACGATTGACAGAACAAAAATGCTCTATGATAATTTTAACGATAATTTTATCAGATTCGATTCTTTGGAGGATTATTTATGCTTGAACAATACAAATTGCCGTATTCGTACGATGCGCTTGAGCCTGTTCTTGACGCTTTGACCGTGGAAACGCACTACAGCA